>Ga0209700_104727_pt1 | contig 24094 bp, 7 predicted proteins | sample SiratroredBW_FD_187528 | JGI IMG/M metagenome (GOLD analysis project Ga0209700, IMG submission 187528) | Root nodule microbial communities of legume samples collected from California, USA - Siratro red BW (SPAdes) (version 2) | ecosystem: Host-associated > Plants > Roots > Nodule | place: USA...
CTTGAATCTTCTGATTTTCTTTTCTTTAGTGTTTTTTTTTTAAGTGTTTTTACATTTATTTCAGCGAACTTCGCAACAACGATTTTTCTATAATATCAATAGTTAAGAATGAGTTTATCATAGTAAAACTTATTTGCCATCAATTTAAATATAATCTACACTCTAAAATTCAAAATTATATATAATTTGATATATTTAAAAAATATTTAATTATTATCCACCATGCACATTCCACAGACTGTTGAAAATTCATCTGAATATATATATATATATATATATATATATATATATATATATATATATATATATATATATATTACAGTAGTATCATGACATTTTAATATTTTACATTAAAGTATATTTTTTTTATTTATTTTTAATAAATTTCGCTCTGATATTTAATAATTTACTTTCAAATTTAACTTAATTTTATTTTTTTAATAGGAATTGTTTTTCAATTGTTAACACAACTTCAAATCATATTTTATTTATTGGAGTCATAAGTATTACATTCACTCATAAAAGTTATAAAACTTAATCAGTGTTAAAATAATAAAGGGGACCAGTGACGGATCTTAATATAATTTTTTTAAACTTATATACATGGCCTAGTTTTAATATTTTTAATGTTATAAATCAATTAGAAATAAAGTTATTAGCCCTCTCTATTTTGTTGTGCAGGATATTGGTGGATGCTGAAGCAGAGGAGGTGATAGAATGGAGACCCAAGAGAATTATTTGTTAAAGGAATTGATACTGTGTTTGAAAATTATTGATGGAAATTTACTCATTATTTTACTGTCTTTGTTTGTTTATTGTTCCTCCGGAACAAATTTTACATCAAAAACTGCTAATCCATCTAAATTTGAATTAGGTTTAAATGATACTTCATGCAATAATTTTAAGCAAAATATTACACAAAAATAATATATTTAAAAAAGAAACTAAATTTTTGAATGATAATATAAATTGGACATGAGGTGAACAGTTTGGTGAGTAATTAATGTAAGATTTTAAGTTTAAATCTTATATTAATATAAGAAAATAAAATTTATATTTTATGCGCAGATAATTGTGGTAACAGCTCACCTTAGACAATAAAATTCAAAGTAATTTTCAACATTTTAGTTTTCTCTCCAGTTATATTATTTTTATAATATTATAATCATATGTTAGCTTATTTTTGAACAATTTTAAATATTTAACTATGGTTAATACTAAATACCTTGAGTAAAAACTAAACAATAGTTAAATAAACATTAAAAATCAGTAAAGCACATTTTTTAAATATAAAAATATTTCAATAATAATAATAATGATAATAATAATAATAATAAATCTGTGTAAATAGTATTTCTACATCATGCTTAAATTCTATATTTTTAGATTATAATTTTTAACTTTTCTTCTGAAGACAATATGTCATATCAAGTATAAAGGCACTAAAATGGGATAAGCACTTGCTAATAAAACAAACAAACAATTAATATAATAGTTAATGTAGAGAAATTCAAATTAGAAAATAGAAGTAGGTATCCTTATTGCGGGTAGGTTTTCTGTTTCTAACCTTTTCTCAGAAATTCTATTTTTATTTGAATATTCCGATATTATTTATAATATAATATGGTTCTATCAAACAGACAAAAACACGTTTTTAATAAATCTAAATATTAATTAATTTGAAAAAATTCGTATTTCCTCTATATATTTTAGAATAATCATATCATGTTTGTTTTGTAACATAAGAAATTCAAATCTAGTTTTCTAAATCATTTAGTGATTGAAATAAACATTCAAAATGTTATTAGTGATTATACACATTCCAAACTCAAAAGCAGTAACATATATATATATAGTGGTGAATTTAGATTAATAACTGGAGACTAAAATTATATAATTAAACTAAAAAAAATTTAATCTTTAATCTCTATTCAAACTTACTAGAGTTATCCTCTACACAAGGATTTTTTATTTTTTTTTTTTACATCCATTACCCTCGCTTTATATGTGAAAAAAAATAATATAATTAAATTAAAAATAATTTTAATCTTTAATATCTATTCAAACTTACTAGAATTATCCTCACACAAGGAATATTTTTTTTTCACATCCATTACCCCTCACTTTATATGTGAAAAAAGAAACGAAACAACTATATTCCTTAATCATCTTTATCTCTATTCTCAAAAGAAAAAATATAAACAACAATGCATTTTTATATATATATATAAAGTTGATAAGATTTGTCTGAAGTTGATAACAATATAAAATTCAGCATGCATTTCCTGCCACTTATATGATAATTATAATTCTTCTACGTAGACACGTGTTTCTTAAAAAAATATTTTATATAAAAAATTATTTAATTGTAAGTAATAGAATTTAAGTGAAAAAGAATAATTTCTAAAGAATTTATATGAGGAAATTCCAGATTTTTATAAGTTCTGCAAAAAAAAAGCTTACAATTAATATTTATGGATGATATATTAATAAAACTCTACTAAAAATTAAAACGTAAATATTTTTTAATCAATAGAATTAAATTTTAAACCAAGAAAGTTTGTTAAATAATAAATATTCAGTTTCTAATATAGATTTTGTTTGTATATATTTAATGGTAAAAATAATAAAATATCATTTAATTACTGAAAATTTATCCCATTTATAGTTAAATTATAAATAAAAAACTTCAAATATAATAACAAAAAGTAACTTTCAAAATGTTTTATTTAATAAATATTATTTTATGGATGGCATCTTAATAAAAACGGGCTACAAATTAAAACGGAAATATTTTTAATCAATATAATTCAGTTTTACACCAACTAATTTTGTTAAAGTATAAATATTAGACTATAATATAGATATTTTTGTATGGATTAAATTCTAAAAATATAGTTTAAAAATATTTGACTTAATTTGTAAGAAATATATCAGTTAAAGTGTAAATAAATACTTAAAATATAATCATCAAAACTTCATTTTGAAAGTAATTTATTTAAATTTTTTTACCTGTACTTTACAAATATTCTATCAAATTTAGTATCTTAATCAATCAGATAAATTTGAATATCTTTAAAATTTGATTATCACTAGTCATATAATCATTTTTTCTTTTACTTCTATGCTCAAGTGAATTTTTGACATTCTTACCTTATGAAGCACATGCAATGCATATCTCCATCATAAATACGTCTAATGATGTAGACCTGTTTGAAACTAAATTCAATACCACATGTATTTTAGGATTAATAGTTCTTTTACGAAGGTAATTTCTAGAAGATGTCTTAGGTATACAAGTCTATCTCATAAGGGATTTTGTGAAATTATTAATGATTGATACATACAGATGCAGACTATAAATCTATAATTATTTAATTTAACATAATTTCTCATAAAATGGTGTTTAATATTAATATGCTCCACACGTGAATGTACTATGAAATTTTTAAAAAGATTAATAGTTACATCATTATCACAAATGATAGAGATGTTGTTCTCATAAATGATGCAGTCTCCTAGTTTATTCTTGATCACATTCCATAGTATAGGCTAGAGCAACAAGTAGTATATGAGATATACTCTGTTTAATTAGTTAAGAGAACTCTATAGTCCTTTACTTATTGCTGTCCATGCATCCTTCACTTGTGTTTTTTTATTTATTGCTGTCCATGCATTTTTCACTTGAATTTTTTCCTTGTACTTTGTCACTCCTAATATCCAAGCAACCTGAAATTTTCTTTACGCTAGAAGAAAAGGTCAAGGTTAGTTGTTCTAAGGAGGAAAAGAAAAATTTGTTTAACAAATACTAAATGAAATTCTTGTGAGTTCTATTAAATGAAATTTTTTGAGTTCGCATGGAAAACTTACACATTAACATAGAACAAACATTATATCATACCTAGATATAATAATATATAAGACTGAACCAATCATTTATCGATTATTACTATTGTCTATTAGTGCATTCATTTCTTAGACGTTATCTAACTTGAATTTCTTTTGGAACCCCTTCACATGTTATGCTTGACGGAAGTAAACATCATTTCTAAATTTCTTGATTTGTTGTTTTAAAAGGAACTTTACCTTATCTTGCTCATTTCAAACTCATTTTACATGAGCTTAGCAAATTCTTCACATAAAGAATCATTAGTAGAACAAAAAGTAATATCATCAACATAAATTTGAACAATAATATCCATTTTTCTTCTTGAAAAACTATTGTGAAAAAAAAAAATAGATAGTTTTTTAGAATAGGCTCAAGAGCTTATTTTAGACCATACAAGCTCTTGTACAAGTTAAAAACACGTGGAGGAAAATCATTATTGTCAAATTCAAAAGGTTATTCTACATAGACTTCCTCTTATGTGTCATCAGTAAGAAATGTCTTCTTAACATTCATTTTGTATAACTTCATATTTTTGTGAGCTCTAAATGAAAGCAAGATGTGTATTGTCTTGAGTATTACGATTGTTGCATATATGAGTAACCTTTGACCATTACTCTAGCCTTGTTCCTCATGATATTACCTTATTCGTCTAACTATTTATGGAAGACCCACTTTACTCCTACTATAGTCTTATCTTTTAGTAAAGCAACAAGCTTCTAACTGATAGAGCTCTTCCAGCATTGCTCATGCCCACTCCTAGTTATTTAGTTCCTTATACATGGTCTTTGGCTCCATTTAGAATATGAAGGTGGGATTTCCTTATGATGAGTTTATGAACGAAGATAAAAGAAAATGAACAAATGTATTAAATTATAAAAAGGATAACAAGAAACATGATAAGAAAAATACTCTTAGTCCTAAAAATAGTTTGTTACTTTCTTGTCTTGTATTTATTAGGTTCATAATAAATATATGTTTTTATTTTATTTTATTTTGTGTGATTATTAGTTGTAGAATAAATTTTTAGTGGGCTAATTAAAGGTCGATTTAATTAGTGGAAGATTTCGATCACAAAGAATAAGGGTGTACTTTGAGCCTTATGGTTGCAAAGAGAAGCTAATGAAAGCATAACTACTTGGAGCAAGGAAAGCATGATCAAATATCACATATGTCTCTCTAACCAGTGCAAAACCAAGCAAATTTGAAGTTTTAAAATTCAAATCTCCTTTCATACAATTCAACCAAAGCTTTTTAGATGGGGATTTGCATTTAACTTCCTTTACATTTGTATTTTGCATTTGAAGATGGTTTCTCACATAAATAGTCATGCTTATTCTTTTGTAAGATACTTTTGATATATTGAAATTAGAGATATTATTCTTGATAATTTAAGTGTGAAATGAGTTCTTTAAGTCTAATCTTGATTCTTAGAATTAAAGTGATGATTCTTCAATGGACCTTATCATGGAGATTTATAGAGTCTTTTCCTCTTCTCTAAGTAATACACCATTTTCCATCTCCTAAGTTTTCTCACATTTCTACCAGTTCTCTTGTTTTTAATTGTCTTGTTTAATTTATTATGCTCTTATCTTACCCATAAATACCAACTTTCACACTTATATAATCCTATGGATAATATTCTTGTTCAATGACAAGCATATTTAAGTTTTATTCTGATGTGAACCATTGAAGGTTTGTAAGATCTAAACCAATTCAGTAAGAGATGATGGTTTCATTCTCCATGAGAAAACATTGGTTGGCACAAAGCAAGAAGCCATGAAAGGAGAAAAGCATTAGGCGATTCATGACAATGAAGGAAACAAAGAAAAGAAAACATAAAATGGATTAAAGGCAAGAAGAATGATGAACACACCACCATCAAAGATGAAAACCATCAAGGATGAGTGAAGGAGGATTCGCCACTTGAAAAGACTTCTCAAGATAAAAATGTTAGCATAAATTTAACTTTCAATGACAAGTGCACCAGTCACAAATGTAACAAGTAATACATATCGTTCTTTTCCAAAGGACTTATGTAATACACGATAATACTCACAATTATAATAAAATTAGACTAAAGAATAACTCTAAAATTTGGAATGTTGTGCGAAAAATAAAATTATGCAAAAAACAAATTATATATTTTTATTGATTTTTGTCAAATCTTGAATTTCAAAAAAAAGTTTAAGAATCAATGAGATAAAATTATAGGGATAGACTTCGCCATACCTCACTCTCATGTATAAAAACATTTACCTTCTTTCCTTCCAAATGCCAATGTCAACCCATCCAAATCCTAATTCCTTAGGTGAATGAGCCTAAACTTTTCTATTAACTATTAATTCTTTTATCAATTATATAGAAAGACTTATTTTTGTTACAAGAGTTTAAGACAACAAATGAATCATGCTCTGTTCCTATGCAAGCTTTCCTTAGGTATTTCAATTCATATCCATATTACAAATGATATTTCCCAAATACCCTAAGAATCAAATATCAAGCCATGGAGAATCACAACAGGCATTAGAATTACAATACTGACACCGAAAGGAAAGAAAAGTATATAAAACCAATATTGGTTAAATGAGAGTTTAGTAGGTTACATCTAACCCCAACAACAATAGGTTTAGTTCCTCATAGTCATGAGAACATCAAACATAAAATATGAACAATGGAAGAAGATGATGATTATACCAAGAAATCCTAAGGTTATCGTCCAAGACTGACTCTTGTTCTACTCTGGCTTTAGACGATTTAACCCTAACGTAGGTAGTCTTTAAATAAATTTTTCAACGACGTTGGTGTCCGACCCAACTTCGATGGTTTTGGACTCAACTTCCCCACAGAGATTCATGGCCCAACTAGCGCCCAACTCAACTCCAGCGGTGTTAGGCACGACTTGATTGTGTCAACTTCGCTTCTATATCTTCTTCATGGACTCCAATCCTATTCTTTTCAATCTAGTACTTCCTGTTCACTTTTTAAATAAAATAAGAAAAACTAGTGTAATTTTCTATTCTCAGACTCCAATAATCTATTATTACCAAAAATCTAATAAAATAAAGAAATAAATTAATTTCAAGCTTAGAAAGAGTTGATTTTATTATAAAAATTGACTCCTAAATATGATTAAAGTAAATGTTATCAAACTTTCAAAGACTTAGAACCTTGTCTATTGTCAATCAAAGATAACTTGGTACTAATAAACATTACTTAACAATGGTATAACAACTTAGAGACAAATTTATCTTGCATTAATATTACAAAAATTTTAAATATACAATTCAACCTTCCTTTATTGTATATTTTACTTTTATATATTTTTTACATGTTTTCAGTTATAATTAAAAGCATTAGTTACACTCTCTCTCTCTTCCTGTCTCTCTCTCCCTCCCTTTCTCTACCTCCCTCTCTCTCCCCCTCTCCCTTCCTCTCTCTCCCTCTCTCTCCTTCTCTCTCTTGGGCTCTCTCCCTCTCTCTCTTATATATGATAGAGAGTCCTAGAGTAAAGTGGAAAAAGAGAGTTAATAAGAAAAAAAAAATTACTATACTCTCACATGATAAATTCTTAGACTGGTATTGAAGAAAAAATTATAATTATTAAAATGTGTCCAAAGACACACTTCAAAGCAACAACCTTTTACTAATATTTAGATTTGAAATTAATTAGTTTCCTCCTGTTAGTTATTAGTTATAAGAGAAATCTTGATAAAAATTAAACAATAATACATCTTAGGAATAACAATACAGGTCAGCCTGTAGAAAAATATTTGAACAGACTGACTATTTTAACTCTTTGATTAGTTTAGTTCTGTCTGGAATAACTCGTATCTTGTGTAGTCAATGATAAAATGAAGTGTCGCAATAAAAAAAGCTAATATATTTTAATGTTATTGAAATAAACAACAACTATATTTTTAAAATTAAGACTCAATGATAATTAATTATTATAATTTTTTTAATAATTTAGACAATAATATTTCTTTTTATATTTTTTTATTCATAAAAACTATAACTTTAACCTTTATTTGATATAAATATTAATCTTATTTCTTTAACTTATTTAAATTTTATTTCAATAATAGACTTATAAGATATAATAAAAATGTAAGAGATTAAACTAAAATTATTGTTACGACATTTATATATAATTTTTTAAGATTTTTTTTATACAGTTTAACCCACAAATTCACGAATCAATTATTATGCAGATTAACAAAATTAATTCACATTTTATGACGGGCAGGCAGGCCGAACCCACCTTTATGGGCTAAATGAGAGGTAGCCCGCATTGCAATATCTTCATTTCCTGGTTTTCGAAACCTGTTCACTCTCCTGTGCTGTTGCACAGAAACGTTGGTTTGTCTCATTTTGTGGCATTGATTTGATTGATGCTTATGTGGTGGTTATCGAATTCAGTCTTCAATCAATAGACATTGTTGCAAAATTGTGGCTTGAATTTGAAGGAATTGATAGTTTTGTTGGATGATTGTTCAGACAAATTGAACTCCTTGACGAGTAGCATTAGGAACCTAAGATGCATAAACGCATTTCTGAGAGAGGTACAGGAGTCAAAACATGAGACATGTAGACAGTTAAACGAATAGGGGAGGACTAGGTATGAATCAAGGTGGTGGAGAGATTTAAGGTAAGTATGTGGAAAGGAAATAGGAGGTCAATTGTTTGATGAAAATATCCTTTGGAAGTTGCAGAAAGGTAACAAGATTTATTTTTGGGAGGATAAGTAGATGGTGACACAGACACTCCTCTTATGAACAGATTACCTAAATCATATGCAGGTACAAGAAAGAGGAGGACAACATGGCGGTGCTAGGAGTATGAAAAGGAAATAAATGGGAATGGTGTCTAGAAAGGAGGAGAGGGTGGTTTGAGTGGGGAAAAAGCCTTGCTGCAAACTTTATAGCAACAATAAAACAAAAGATCATATGTAAAAACCGTAAGGATGCGTGGGTGTGGAGGCATGAAGAGGTAGATGAGTACATGGTTAAATTAACCTATGAAAAACTGTAGGATTGGACTGAGGGGGAACATACAGATTTCTATAACAAGTTTTGGAAAGTGAAGGCTCTGCATTCGACACAATTTTTCGCTTGGAGAGTGTTCTTCAACAAAGTGGGAACAAAAACTAATCTAAGACGTAGTAGAGTGGAAATTGATCATGAAACTTGTGTTATGTGTTGTGCATAGGCAGAAATTGCGAGCCACATGTTCTTCACATGTAAATATACAATGTGGAACATGTGTAATAGATGAATTGGAGTTTGGTCAGTGCAACAAGACCATGCCATGAATCATTTCCAACATTTCACCATTCTGGAATTAAATAACAAGGGTAACCTGATTTAGAAATGTGTATGGGTAGCAATCGTTGATGGCATTTAGAAACAAAGACTTTGAGTAGATACTGAAGAAATTTTCAATACTGCACAAAATAAAGTATGGGCCTGGTTGAGATACATGTTTCAATTTGGCAAACTTCTCCTATCTTAAGTGGTATTTTTGTCCAATAGGGTGCATAAAATTTGTACCTTAGTCACCTTGCTATTGTGGATATATGGACTGGGTTATTAGGTTAATGAGGCTCATAGGAACACATAAGAGGTATGATAGATTGAATTTATAAGATCCTAACCATTTTGGCCTCATCATATTCATTTCGTAATAGTGTATTCTAGGTATTTAAAGTAATCATCTTTGTTGAAGGCATTGGAGCTTCAATAAGAGTTCATTCTTAGACTAAGAAGGTACAAACTTAGCATGCATACATTGTTTTAAATGCTCCCAATAGACCACCTGTGACCTTTTGTTTTATCCAATGTCTATCATATTTTATGCCACTAAGTTAAGGCGTACTGTTAAATGTAGTTATTTGGACCTTCTAGTCCTCATCAAAATTACAAAGATAGAGGTTTTTTTCAACTTTAGCCTCTCATTTAATGTGCTTTATTAGACCATTGATGCCATGAAATTTTAGAATATTGATGTTAGTTTTTTTTTTCACTTTAAAATTAATATATTTATGTATTCTACAATCATATCTTTGAACCTCTAAATTTTCCTCTTCCTCTTGACTTTTATAACGAGAATAACTTCTTAAAATCCTTCTTCTTATTGTCCATAATGTTTTAACTCTTCCACTACCAGAAAAACTATTTTAACATCCACAAAAGAATGGACGTAAAGCAACGAAAATCAACATTATAGCGTTTACTTAATCTCTGCTAAACGTTCGCAAAGAAACAGACACTATATATGCATAAAAGAAAACAAGATACCATTGATTACATAAAAAAACACAAATTGTGTTTATTAAGCCCACTCTACATAAGGCATCGGCTCAATCCGCACTTATGTGAAAGAAAATTTAAAACAAAAATAACATCTCAAAACATATGTTAAAAAAATTGCTTTTAGCGTCCATGTAGCCCACGCTAGAGTGAGTGACAAAACATAATAAAATGTAGGATTTTATTAGTTCCCCTCCATTCCATAAAAGTGTTGTCAATGATAGAAAAACCTTCAACAATAACGTTCTAACTCTCTACTCAGTCCTCCCAATTCAAACACACATTCACGGAATGCATTCCGTTATGACTGTTATTATTTTCAGATTGTTGAGTAAAACTTGAAAATGATATGATCTCAAATTCATTGTGTAATGAAAAACATATGATATGAATTAAACTTTAAATATTAACTTGTTATATCACAATAAAAATAGTGACACAACCAACCGTGTAAAAATAATGACATTGTGACAATGAAATTGTGAAAAATTAAACATAGGAGAACTAAATATACTGATAAATTTGGCCCATTCTAAAAAAATATTATTTGTTTAAACCCCATTACTAAATTAAATCACTATATAATATACCTTTACTAATGAGGACAGTGCATGAAAGATAGGAAATTTGAACACAATATATGCCAATAGAAGAAAATGTAGGTTTCACACAACGACATTAACACATAAATCACAAATTTGAACAATTGTATTTGAAAAAGGTTTAAGAAATATTTTAAAATATTATAATTGGAGAAATAAATTAGTAGAATATCACGAATAATCAAGAGAAATCAAAAGTATTTATTTAAAATACTTTCTATATTTAGTTTTCTAGAATTCTATACTAAGTGAGCTACTATTGTAAACAAAAAGAAATACATTCAAGAAAAACCTTCTTCCCTATTATTTGTTCTTTTTTGTTCATATTTTTCTTTTTATAATATGATATTTTCATTTCATCATATTTATCATATTCTTGTCTAACCTTTCCTAACCCACGATACCATCGTAAGATGGTATCAGAGCAGTGTAAGATCCTGGTAACTCATAAACCAACATCATTGTTCCATTATCCCTCACAACCAAAAAACACCAAAAAAATCAAAAATGTCATTTTCAGATGATGAAATTGGCAACAGCATATGAATCAAAACCAGAATAACTCCTCAACCATTACTAATGAGCTAACTTTGCAAATTGCAAATATGCTTCATAATGGCCTAAGGATTCAGCAAACACAAGTCAATCTTGACAATATTCAATTATTTTCAAATTAAATGGAGACAATTATCCGTTGTGGGCAACACTCATGAAGAAAGCTATCGGTGACAGAGGAAAGAAGAGTCATCTGACAAGTATACTCCCGGCACCAAAAGAGACAAAACCAGTATATGAAAAATAGGAACAACCAGATCAAACTATCTTCACCTGTTTAATTCAGAATATTGAGACTAGTTTGATAAACAATGTTTTCTAATTCCCAACCGTCAAGGCTTTGTGAAAGGGATTGGCTAATACCTATGGAAACGGCACTGACCTAGTGCAAATCTATGATTTACACCGAAAAGCAAACACACAGAAACAGGGACAGGGATGGAGTTGGACGGCATCCATCACAACGAGACAAGAAAGACAAAAGTCACCTCCACTGTACTCATTGCGAAATGAAGAAACACACCAAAGTACCTACTTCAAAATCGTTGGTTATTCCAAATGGTGAGAAAATTCCAAACTAAAAAATCACAAGGCTGCCACCGTCATGGGCATCCCGCAGACCATTAGTAGCAGCGGTGGTGACATCGGAAGAGAGGAAGAAACAAAATTGCAAATCGTTCATGGAAGAGTCGTGATCACTCATGGAGGTGAGAAAAGAGAGGAGGATACCGACCTAGGAAAATCTGATCAATGGATTTTTTATTGTAAGGCAACTGACACCATGACCCATGACCCATGACCCTCATGATTTTGACAGTCTCTCCACACCTGTTAAAAGCCATATTGAAACAGCCAGTGGAGAATTAGTCGTGGTCCAAGGAGGAGGCTCAATGGTTTTTCAAAAAGATTAAAATTAAAAAATTGTCTCTATATTCCTGCATTATCATCAAAATTACTTTCTGTAAGGCAAGTTACAAAGGAGCTGAATTATGTGGTTCTCATATTTTCTACTTTTTGCCTTTTACAGGACATTCTTACTAAGGAGATCATTGGGTGTGGTACTGAACATGGAAGTCTTTACTATGTTGATAAGGTTTCTCAAAAGGGACATGCCATGCTTGCTCACGGAACGGTTACAAGGCAACTCTGGTTATGGCATAGATGTTTGGGACATCCATCATTTGGGTACCTTAAGATTTTATTTCCTAGTTTATTTACTAGTAACACTGAGCCCATCAAATGTGAAACTTGTATACGGGCAAAGAATCATAGAGTTACTTTTCCTCTTAAAAACAATAAAGTCAATTTTGTTTTTTCATTAGTACACTCTGATGTATGGGGCCTAACTTCTAATTACCATAATAATCAATTTTAGTATTTTCTATTATTTGTGGACGATTTCTCTGGCATGACGTGGGTATATTTTTTAAAACACAAATTTGAAGTAGTCGATAAGTTCTATGCGTTCTATCAAATGATTCACACTCAATTTGACAAGAAAATCCAAGTACTTAGATCGGATAATGGTGGAGAATTTGTTAACAAATCAATGCAAGAGTTTTTTTTAAAGAAAATGGCTTAATCCATCAAACTTCCTGTCCAAACACACCCAAATAGAATAGTGTAGCAGAACGAAAAAATCGTAAGCTACTAGAGATTACTCGGACCATGATTTTTTATGCACAGGTTCCGACATGTTTTTGGTCCGAAACTGTCGCTACTTCGGCCTGTCTTTTGAACAGACTACCGTCCCAGATCCTTAACCACAGAACACCCCTACAGATCCTAGCTACTCAGATTGATATCCCTCATGTCTAAATGTTACCACCACGAGCTTTTGGGTGCTCTTTGTTCATTCATATTCTCAAAGCTAACAGAACCAAATTTGATCCATGTGCTGAGAAATGTATCTTCGTTGGATATGCTACAGATGAAAGGAATATTGATGTTACAACCTAGTCACTCATCGTGTATATGTGACTATGGATTGTGATTTTTTTAGAATCAGAATATTACTTCAGTAGCCAACTTGATGTTCAGGGGGAGAAAACTAGTGACCACCAAGTTGGTTAGGCAACCTTAGTTGCCCAGAAATTGTTCCAAAAGAGCAAGTAGATGGAGCCAACGAACATGTCTCTGTCAACGTAGGAGGGACCAACACAACCAATAAGAATTCTTCTGAGAATGTCCAACAAGAGGTAAGTGATCTTCATTCTATTGAGTTGTCACCTATTATGAATGAAGTCACTAACAATGACAGGTAGCTCCAGATTCAGAGCCTTTCACACTTTCGCAAAGAAGAAACAAAGGGGTATCACCTGACTGATATTCTCCAGAACATGTTTCTGGAATTCCAGGTATCCTATGAAGATAACCAAATAAGGAGTGACAGATATTGCAAGAGCTTTTCTTACCTCCCTTCTAACTGAAAACATTCCCAAAACAGTTCACAAAGCTAGTAAGAAGGTGAATGGCGAGAAGCTAAGAAAACTCTAGAAAATAATAGAACTTGGGAGAAGTGCATCTTATCGGTAGGAAAGAAACCAGTAAGGTGTCGATGGGTTTTTACCATTAAACACAAAGCAGATGACACCATTGAGCTATATAAGGTAAGACTGGTGGCAAAAGACTATACACAGACTTATGGCATTGACTACTCAGAGACTTTCTCACCAGTTGCAAAATTGACACCATCAGAGTACTATTTTCAATAGCAGCAAACAAAAATTGGTCACTCCATCAGTTTGATGTCAAGAATGCTTTTCTGCATGGGGATTTGAAATAAGAAGTGTACATGAAAGCTCCTATAGGGTTCTCTAAAGACTTAAAAAAAATAAAGTCTGCAAATTAAAAGAGGCATTCTATGGGCTTAAGCAGTCTCTACATGCTTGGTTCGAAAGGTTTACAGTGGTAATGGTACAAACAAAGCAACTCTGACCATACTTTATTCTTCAAAAGAAAAGGAGATTTGATCACATGTCTAATAATATATGTGGATGACATGATCATAACCGAAAGTGATATAAAAGAAATTACACGACTGAGGAATAACTTGTTCAGAGAATTTGAAATGAAGGACATAGGTGGACTAAAATACTTCTTGAGAATAGAGGTTCTTCGCTCCAACAAAGGGATCTTTATTTCTCAAAGAAAGTACGTCGTGAATTTACTTGCAGAAATAAGAATGGTCGATTGTAAGCCAACAGATACTCTCATACAAGTTAACCATGATTTTTATTTTTGACTTACATATAAACTAATTTAATTTATAAAAAATTAAATATTCTTTTCTATAAAAAGGTTATGAAATATCTCATCATATATATATATATATATATATATATATATATATATATATATATATATAAGTCTTTGGGTGAACAGTGGTTGATAGTAACAAATTAAATGACAATCAGCAAAAGGAAATATAATATAATATAATGGTGGTAGGAGGAATTCTCCCGTCTTTTTTATGGTACCTACGCATTTGAGTGAAGTGAAGTTTGACCCGTTTAACTCCTCATCCCAATAAATATGTATTATAAAAGAATTATAATTCATATTTTAAAGAGATTTTTATTTTTGTAAGTTCTATCTCTTTTATAAAATTCACAGTTTAAATGAGTCAGTTCACACATAAGATATTTTAACATTTGCTGATAATAATTTACTCAGTTCCAATTATTGGATCTGTGGTTGCATTGTATTTGGTGATAAGAATAAAAACAAAAAAAAAATATTAGAATTTTGAGGATTAAAACTTGTTTAAGCTGTGTGAGTTGTGCAGGTTAGATTTTAAAAGATCTGCATTAAAAATTTATCAAAAAAATATAAATCTGCACTCAGTGAACTTTTGTCAAATATCCAACTCTACTCCTACTATCTTCAATTTAATAATATATATATATTCACTCTGGTATTTGATATTCTTTAAATATAAAATTTATGCTTTATTTTTGTATTATATATATAATAATCTAAATATTTGTTGAATATTTTTTATAAAAAAATATAATAGTATGAAAAATTTAATATTGAAATTATATATATTTTTTAATCTTAAATAGTAAAAAAGAAATTATAATTATAAATAAATAATCAAACAACTTAAGGTTATTGTGATAATATAAAATAAAACAACAATTAGGATAAAAACAATGAAAATGAACTATATTTACCAATAGGAATTTATTTATTTTTTATCAATGCACAGTATATTCCATTTAACATAGAAGGATGTAAAAAAGTTTGTACAAAATTTTAAAATAATTATTAATCTTGTTTAAAGATACTCTAAGCTTCTTTATTTTTTGACTCTTTTAGCACTGGCTGTGAAAATTATAACAAGCCTACATGGTATCTTTGGAATTGACTATTTTATCATTGAAGTGCAGATTAAGTATGGATTATTTCATAATTAATTTTTTTAAAAGAAATATTATTATAAAATAATATCTTATTATAAAGTAAAAAATAAATAAAATATATAATAATGAAAATATTCTCCATCTCTCTATCAAGAACAAAATCAAAAAATTAAATATTTTTAACAAAAATAAAATTTTTAAAAGTAAAAACAAAAAACTTAAATATTATTTTAACTCATTGACGTGATACAATTGTTTTATAGTCCTTTAAAAATAATTTGCAATAGTTGCAAAAATATCATAGTTATTTTTTAATATTTTAAAAGATATATAGTAATTGTTACTTAAAAACTCCCTGAGTCACCCAACCAATCAATTTTATTGTTGACAGAAAACCTTTATATTGTTTTTTCAAGATTAAATATTTAATAAAAAAGTATAAACAAAACTAATATATCCAATAACACATATCATATTTTACAGTAAATTCATTAATTGTAAACGAAATGGATGACATTTATATTTGTTATATAAGCAACAATGTATGAAAATGGGCCTACTGTGATGCCCTGCACCCATCCCGGTAAAAGATAAGAATAAATAAAGACATTTACTTTTGTCTTTCTCAAACTATCACTTTTTATCTTTCATAATTTTATTTTATTTTTCTTTTCTCCCTTTATACCTTATATATTTTAAAATCTAATTCTGGAATAGCTGAAGAGTTAAAATCAGAATTTTAAATAAAACAAGTTTATATTTGCTTTAAAGATTTTTTAATTTCTGTTTTTTCTTAAGTTTTTATCATTAATCTTAGTAAGGACAGTTGAGAAAAGTATTTCTCTCAACTTAATTAATATTACACTGAAATTTGATTTTGCTCTGATAACTTGTTCTAGATCTTTAGAAATTGAGTTAGTGCCACTAACTAGTTTGGAGGATTGTTTTGGGAAATCGTAAGTAAGGGAAGCTAGTTTTTACCTCAAATAGAGCTTTATGTTAGAATATCTTGTGTATAGGTGATGTGGTCAACAATTTCAAAGCTTCTTTGCATAAATTGTCTTTGCATGAACGTTAATTGTTTTGGTTTGAAAATGGGTTTGATGAATCTGCTAGATATATGTTGTTATAATGTTAAAGATGTTTTTGGAATGATATTTGATGATTTAACCATTAAGTGTTGTTATGGTTGTGGAAAGATTCTGGCAAATTATTATTTGTGGATTGAATCGGTAATGATGTGAATAATTGAAAGATGAAGTTGATGTTATACATTTGGGTAATGTATGAGTTATGCTTGTTTGAGTATATTAAGTATAAAATATCTTTTTAATAGAGATCCTCAAGTTTCACTAATGATCTAAGTCACATAGACTAAGATATCAGGTGGTGAGAAGCTAATGAGGGAGTTCATTCATATCGGGACTGCTGGTAGACACTCAGTATTGGATGTTTGAACTTACTCTGATCATTTCTCTTATATTCGAATGACAGTCTAAGTCTTGGGTATTGGATTAGTCTTTTCTCTTAAATTCGCTGGTAATCTAAGTCTTGGGTATTTGATTAGTCATTTCTCTTAGATTTGCTGAATTTAAGTCTTGGGTATTGGATTAGAGGTTAGTCTCTAGTAGGGGCATACTTGATAGGTCTTCTGGAAGAAGATAGGTCCATGTGTGACCTATATGTATTGATGTGGTCCATGTGAGACCTTTATGTATGATGTTTGACATGAGTACTTGAAATGAAAAAAGAAAACTTGTATTAAAACTTGATATGCTAGACTTTAAGGAAATTCTTATGACTAATATACTTTATTCTTTTTGCATGTATTTAGTATGTTATAAACTTTCAATTTTACTAGCTTATCCTTGCTTTTCATGTTGTTGTATAAACTGCGATGAATGTACTATGTACACGAGCAGGTGTATGTTTTGGAGCACCATAAATGCTCTTAAATTGATTTTCTTTTGTCTTATATACTTATATATATATATATATATATATATATATATATATATATATATATATATATATATATATATATGTTTTGATGTAGTTAAAGACTTTATGACCTTGATGTATTTGTGTTTTGATGTAGTTAAAGACTTTATGACCTTGATGTATTTGAACATTTTATGTAGAACTTTGAATCTTAAATGCATATTAATACTTGATAGTAAATAAAAGTTAGTTTAGTTGAGAAATCATTCTCTAATAGCCTCGCTTGAGTGAGAGAATCTAGCCCAAGCGAATTTTGGAGAAAAGTTCACTCTACAAGTCTTGCCTGAGCGAGATACAGCTCGCCTGAGCGAGCCCTTCATAAACAAAATAGGATGCTCTTTTAAGTTTTTTAGCCCAGGCGAGAAATTGTTCGTCCAGGCAAGGGTATTTTCACTCAAGCGAAAATAGCATTGGAACTAGAGTGCTCTCTGAACCATTTTCACTCAAACCAGAAAGTTTTCACTTGAGTGAAATGAATTTTTTGCTTGGGTGAAAAAAAAAACTCTTCTTTCCTTCTTCTTTTCTTCTCTTCTTATTTTCTTCCCTACTTCTTTTATTTATTTATTTATTTTATGATTTGAAATTATCCATTGGTTTTTTATAAAGGCTAAATGACAAATGTTATAGAATTTTTTGAACTGTTACACCTACTCTTTTTTTTTTTTTACTTTTTACAATTTTTTTAAGAATTATAAGTACAATTACGTTTCCCTAATGATAATTTCTGCCAAATTTTTTACAAAGACTAAAAAATAATTATTTAAATTGAGGATATACATTTTTAACTGCCTGTATATTTTAATTTAGAATTGACGTGAAAAGTTAAAAGTATATTTAATGAAAAGATAAATTATATTAAAAAAGTCTCTTTTTTAAAAAAAATTACAGAATTAATTATTAGTTTCATATAACAACTAATACATTTTATGAATTTATAAAAAAAAATACATAAAAGTAAGCATAGAAATATAATAGTTATATCAAATAACATAAACGAAAGTTTGATAAAAATATTTGGTTACAAAAACAATATTCTTATAAATTTAAAACACCAATACTAAAAAATAAAAATGAATATCATTAAAATATTTTCTAAAACATATAATTATTTTCACTGTAGAAAACAGAAAAAAAAAACAAATAATTTATCTAAACAGCGAAAGAATGACATTGTTTTTAAAATAAAAATTTACAAATAAGAATAATGTATACTTAAAAATATGTAATAACGCTTAAAAATTATTATCTCCACAATAAAATTAAAAAAATGATTGATATAATATCAAAATATTATAAATATATGTTAATTTAAAATAATATATACAAAATTTTAAATTTAAGAAATCCAGGAGCGTCAAGCCGCCCCTTCCGACTAAGTGATTTCGTCTCTGCGCCAAATTATGAGAATAAAATATAGTTCAAAACTTATATTTATTTATAACTATTCAAAATATTAATTTATATTGGTTCATAAATTTATTCATAATAGTTATATCATTAATAACAACTTCTTAAAAATAAAAATTACTCCCTCCGTCCTGACTGCAATTTAATGGTTTTTATATAAATTAGAAATATCACTTTTGAAAACATTTTTTGTCAAATAATTTAATATTTTAATAAATATATTAGTTTGATTGAAAGAGGATGAGTGCTTAATTTGAAGACATATTAAGAAAAAACAATTTATATTTCAATAAAAACTGAAAATATCATTCAGTTTAGTTTTTATAATAAATAAAACGTAAAAAAAAAAAAAAAAAAAAAAAAAAAAAGTTTGATCTCAAATCAAATATTTAATAGGTTTTATTCGAACCTTTTAAACTTGAAAACTCATGAATTTGACACTGGGATCGTAAATTAGTCTATAGCAATTATGATTATCTCATTATGGTGACATTTTTTAATAATACAAGCACTGAAACAGGAAAAAAAACGATAAAAATATTTAATAATATGACTTTGTTATATATCACTTTATTCTTTACTATTTAATGAAAATGCAGAAAAAAATATTTTTAATAGATAAGTGTTTTTGTTTTTAATCAGTGCATTATTTTTCTTTCTATTAATTGCTGTGGTAGCTGTCACAGTTTGGTCTGGTGTGTTGGGAGCAGTGTCTGGTTGGCAAGTGGTCAAAGTTGAACAAAAAATGATAGTTGCCATAATTGATAGACGATGGCTGAATAATTTATATTTTTCTTGTTTGAAATTTGATAACACAATTATTTCAATTGCACGTTTTATATTCACTTTACACTTAAATATATTATTATTTTATTATAATAAAATATTTTATTTAAAAATAATAATTACAGGATAGATGTTTTTTTAATAGTGGTGTCAAAAAAGGTATTTCCTAATTTCAACAAAGAAAGTAATTGTGAATTGAATTCATTATATATACCATGAGCAACTCACCTTTTCCTCGACACAAACTCAATAGGTTCTCATAATCTCACTTGGAACAAAAATGGAGTTTGCACATCTAATCTTTTTAGCTTTTTTATGTGTAAGCTATTTTCCTCCATCTTTGCTATAGCTTCATAATTTTTTACATTGTTTTAACTTCATCGTTTTACATGTTTTTCAACAATGCATGATTTTCATCATCATATATCTCACAAACCCTAACCTACCAACCACACAACAAAAATATTTGATCAGTTATGTTTTGACCTAATTATAGAGACCCTTTTCTTGACTATCAAGAAACTCAATTTCAGATTTGATTACAGTTCAATCAAGAATACATCTGAGCTTTTCTTTTTAATCTTGATAAGTTAAAAGAAAAAATAAACTATTTTTATTTCTACTTTAAAATTACGTGAAACTTTTTAATATATGGAAACAAGTGTTTCTTAACCTATAACTGTTGTAACACTTCTGTTCTTCAAACAATTTTTGCAGCTAACTCTCAGAAAAATTGATGCCTCGCAATCTGCTAAAGATTATTGGCTTTCTGTTTTTCCAAACACTTCAGTGCCCAATCCTCTCCAAGATTTCGTGTTGCCTCGTAAGTTACACCAATTATTTAAGGCATCAATATATGTTAAACCCTTTTGCAATGTGATGAGGAAGATTTTTATGATTGTTCATATTTGTATACGCAGCCAGCAAAACCAAATTGCCTATTCCAGTGGAAGAAGAGAAACAGTATTGGACTCTCTTTTTTGAACATGAGCTTCATCCTAGAAAGATGATGCATTTGGGCCTCCAAAGAAATTCTAATACTAAACCATCCTCAAGAACAACAAGCCAACCTTTTGGAGCATGGTTGCATGGAAAAGTGACAGAGAAATATAATCTTAATGAGGTTTGTGGGAAGGCAGCTGCTAAAGGAGAAGACAAGTTTTGTGCAGCATCCTTGGAATCAATGATGGGTTTTGCCATTTCAAAGCTTGGGAAGAATGTTAAGGTGATTTCAAGTTCCTTTGACAAGAATCATGATGAATATAGTGTTGAGGAAGTGAAGAAAGTTGGAGAAAAGGCTGTTATGTGTCATAGACTGAATTTTGAAAAGGTTGTGTTTTATTGCCACCAAATCAATGCAACAACAACTTATATGGTTCCATTGGTAGCCTCTGATGGAACTAAAGCTGAGGCACTGACCATTTGCCACCATGATACAAGAGGAATGGATCCTATTGTGCTTTATGAAGTTCTCAAAGTCAAGCCTGGAACTGTACCTGTTTGCCATTTTGTTGGCAATAAGGCTCTTGCTTGGGTACCAATTCTAGCCACTAAGGAATCTTGTTTTGCCTAGATTTTATGCATGTATACATAGTTCATCTATGTTAGTTTATTATGATTGTGAACAATAATCGAAGACTTTCATGTGGGTTGGTTGGCCTAGATGTTATATGTATACATATTTCATTTATGTTAGTTTTTATTGTGATTGTGAACAAAAAATCGAGGACTTTCATGTGGGTGTTCATGTTTTAACATGACTTGTGCTAAAGTGATCTCTATGCGGAGTAGTCGCATTTATTTCAAATAAATTATATTAGTTTTTTATCAGAAAAAAAAATCCTAAGCTAGTTACAGCTATGTGTGTCTTATTATTTATGTTGGTACCACAAAGTCAATAATGAGATGTATAATTGAGGATTTTTTTACTAAATTAGGACAATTTCTCTATAATATTATCAAAATGATATAGTTTTTTTTTTAATTATGTGAATAGGCATGTGTGATCGTTATACAATTTTATTGTTAAGAAGTCATGATAATATATAATGACTTTGTTTAGTTTTGTACTGAAATTGTATTGACTAAACATGCTTTCATTGTTAACGATGAAATAGTATGATTTAACTCTTAACTTGTTTAGTATGTGTTAATATCTTTTTTTCTAATTTTTAGAGAAAATGTGTTAGATTTTAACGATTTTGGTTACTTGCATTGAAAGTTGAAGTACTGTGTGGATTGCAATAAAGTCGTGTTGAGTTGACACAACTTATACATGTAGTAAAGTCATGCACTTTACACGATTTTACTTTTTTGAATGATATATTTATGTATGATATGTGAATTTAAGTCACAAATACAAGATTATTAGTGAATAATAGTCTGATATGGTACATTAAGCATTGGAACTTATAAATATTTCTAACTTTACTGATGGTTGAAGTGACATATACTATGATGTCATATGATGAAAAATCAAATGAAGGGTTTATTGCAGATCTAGCATAAGATAAGTTCCAGATTTTGAATGTCTTAAACTTGTCTCATACTCTTAAGGAATCGAAGTGTGAGATACTTATATGAAATGGGTAATAGTCTTTTATAAGACTTACTTAATAGAGGTCTTCCGAAAGATATTAATAGATATTTACTTAGAAAATATCAATGATGTATAGATCTATGTGTAATATGAATAAATATACGTGCATGCAATGTACTCGTTCGATGAAATGATAAGAAATTATAATGGTTATTTCATTATTTGTTGATGTTTAAATGCATTATCATAAATCATGGTATGATGATATCTTTCTTTAAGTAACTTACCCTTATGTTGTTGTGTATGTAATGTTTAGGGTTTAAGGTTTAGGGTTTAAGGTTTAGAATACATGAGCATACTCGAAAGTTGGGTCTAAATGTGTGTTTTTTAACGTGTTGTTTAATTTAGAGACTAACTTATTTATATATACTTATTTTGATAAATTTGAATTGTTCTACACAAGTCTATTATTTATGCATTTTATTTTATTCAAAATTACAATTATTAAAAATATTAATAAAAATAATAGTACCTAATATTTTCAATTAGAATAAATGAAAAAAACTGAATGTATTTCTATTGAATTAGAAAAATTTAAAAATTAAAAATATTTTTATTATAATTTTGATTTTAAGTATTAAAAATCTATATTTTGATTAAAATTACGTTTTAAATATATATATTTAAATGTAATTATATTTACAAAAATATATAAAGGAGATTCTCCCACTATATTCCTATTTTTATCTTAATTATATTTTAAAATTAAAAGAAAAAGAAAAAGAAAAAAAATGTAATTTCTTAGTTTACTCTTTTATATCCCTGCTGTACTCTTAATTATATTTTAAAATTAACAAAAGAAAAAAATTCTATAACGATAAATAAATGAGATTCTACTATACATTTTATATTATTATTTTACATTTAATTATATTTTAAAATTAAAAATATATAACAATGTATAAAGGATACATATCTAATATTCTTATTTTACACTTAATTATATTTTTAAATTAAAATTTAAAAAAAAAAAAAAAAAAAAAAAAAAAAAAAAAAAAAAAAAAAAAAACCTATCCAAACACTAAAATTAACTTTAGTATCACCCGCTAGTTTTTTTATGGGACTTCGATTATTAATATTTTTTCTTTAAAATATATAGAGGCGTGTAGTTTCTCTTTTCCACTATTTAATTGGAATACATAATGAATAGAAACTAGAATATATATTAAATAGAAAATAAAATAAATTTAAATATAGTTACTTTTAAATATTATTATATATTTATTACTTTATTTTAGGACTATTTAAGAAAAACTATAATATTTTAAAGAAATAAAATTTATATTATTAACAAAAATTAATTTATAAATAAATATTACATATATTAATAATTATAACAAATTATAACATTGTATTAAAAATATGTTTAATTATTATAAATAATTATCACTTATAATGTTAATGTTATAAATAATTGCATTTAAATATATCTAATTATAATATTTTATAATTAAATTTTAAAATGATTACACTATAACAATATCTAATTAAATGTATATAGTTTCCAAAAAGAGTAAGATTTTTTTGTAAAAAATATCTTTTTTTTTTTTACTTTTCTCTCAATAATAAAGATTTTTATA
>Ga0209700_104728_pt1 | contig 24088 bp, 10 predicted proteins | sample SiratroredBW_FD_187528 | JGI IMG/M metagenome (GOLD analysis project Ga0209700, IMG submission 187528) | Root nodule microbial communities of legume samples collected from California, USA - Siratro red BW (SPAdes) (version 2) | ecosystem: Host-associated > Plants > Roots > Nodule | place: USA...
AAATATACAAATAAATATATATATATATATATATATATATATATATATATATATATATATATATATATATATTAGTTGAAGAAACCTTGAGTAGGAGTAGGTTAATTAAGAGGCTTATTTATGGAGCTTTAATAAGTTCTATGTAAGATAAGGTGACTCTGATGAATTTATGTAGTTGGTGGAAGGAAGAGATTAAGTGATGAAAAAAAAAATAGAAAGCATTTACTAAAATTTAATTTAATTATAAAATATTTTGTTAAATTATCTAAACATTATAATATGAAAAACTTCAATTAAATAAAATAATTCGTGTTAAAAAACTCTTATATTTATAAATATTATTATTATGTCATCAAATTACAATTAATTCAATTTTAATTTATAGCAAAAATGAATTTTCAAATTATTTATATACATCAATTTAATTACTGATATTCCTAAAATATAATATATAGGAGGTAAGATATAATAGATAAGATATAAAATATATAGTTAGAAAATATGTAACATGAGAAACAGGATTCTTACATTTTATATATCAATTTATCTACTTATATTCATATTAATAATAAAATGGATATATAAAACAAAAAAATATAAAATATAAAATATAAAATAAAATTTTATTTATGAAGTATGGAATGTAAAATAGGAAATAAATTTCTTAAATCTTTTAGAACATTTTTGTGCATTTATATTTTATATATTTTTTTCCAGGAAGCTGAAATTATAAAAACTATAAAATAAAATGTTATATATGAAGTATGGAATATAAAATAGGAAATAAATTTCTTACTATCTTTTAGAACATTTTTGTCCACTTAGCTTCTATATACTTTTTTTTTTCCAGAAAGCTGAAATTAGAAAAATTTGAAAATTAAGTTTTCTATTAATATGAATAAGCAATTATGAAATAAAATTCATAAATTACTAAATATTACATATCCAATTATTATTTTGAGATAAGTTCGACTTAAAGTGAGCATAGAAATTCAGAATAAAACTTTTTTTCTCATCCAAATAGATACTATATATTCATAATCAATTAACAACTATTCTATTATATATTTAAGATTAATTAAAAATTAATATTAGTTATTTAAAAATTTAAATATTTTAAAACAATAATTAATTAGAATATAACAACAAAATTAGTATGAAATAAAATTCTCAAATTATTCTAAAAGAAATATTAACACTAAAAAAGGTTGGGAGTATTAATTTAATAAAGATAAAAAGATATTTAAGATTAAGAGTACTGTTAATCAGAGACACCGTAAGTTAGACAGGGTGAGTCCTCAAACATGTTGCCGGTTGAACTTATTTTTATCATTTTTTTGTATTTTTTAATTATTTTTTTCCTTTTGGAATTTATTGTTAAACCAAATTCTAAGTTTGAAGCATTGGAAACATGGAAGAAGCAAAGAAGAATGAGAAATTTAAAAGCAAAACACTGTATTATCTTTTCTTCTCCACGTTATTTAATATGGCTATGAAAAATACCTATTATGGTAAAAGCAAGAAGCTTAAAAGAAGTTATGAGAATATATTTCAAGTCAACGAAGAAGAGTGTATGTAATATCAAATTGATAAAGATGTAATATCAAATTTCTTAATAAAAATGATAATTTTATATGATCTCTAGTTAAGATCTTTGAACATAAATTTAAGTTTTATAAATACAAGATGGTACAATATATAACAAATTAATTAATTAAGACTGTATTTTTACAGTAATTTTAAACTAAACTGGTTTTGCCAAACTATTTTATATACTTTTACAAGTATTTATAAAAATTTTTATAACTTTTACATTTATAATTCTTTAACAAAAAAGTATAATTAATTAATTGATAAATCAATCTTGATCAAATAACTATATTTATATATACTTATAAAATATCTTAATTTAAGATAAGTTAATTATAATTTTTAAAATGTTTGGTCTCTAAAACTATCAGTTGGATTATATTTATGTTTTATGAATACTAAAAATTGTCTTAATAAATTAATTTAAAAATGTTCAAACAAAATATTAAAATATTAAATATATATATATTAGTTGAAGATACCTTAAGTAGGAGTAGGGTAGTTAACAGGCATATTAATATTAATGCAGCTTTAATAAATTTTATGCAATATTAGGTGACTATTAGAGATGATAAATTTATTTTGTTGGTTGAAGGAGGATATTGTGTAGAAAAAAAATAGAAAAAATTTATTAAATTATCTAAACATTCTAATATGAAAAACTTCAATCAAATAAAATAATTCCTTTTAAAAACTCTTATATTTATAAATATTATTATATTATCAAAATTATAATTAATTCAATTTTAATTTGGAGTAAAAATGAATTTTCACATCATTTAATTACTGATATTTTTCAAATATAATATATAAGATGTTAAATATAATACATAAGATATAAAATGTAAAGTTAAAAAATATATAATCATTTAAAATTTTAATTAGTAGTATGTAACATGAAAAACTGGATTCTTACATTTTATATATTAATTTATGTACTCTTATTCATATTAATAACAAAATTAAAACTTATATGAATTATTTATGTACTTATATTAATTATCTAAAAATTTAAACTTATTTTAAAACAATAATTAATTAGAAAAAAATAATAAAATTGGTATGAAATAAAATTTTCAAATTATTCTAAAAGAATTATTAACACCAAAAAAGTTGGAAGTATTAATTTAATAATGATAATAAGAAATTTAAGATTAAGAGTACTATTGGTTAGACAGGTGAATTGGTAAATCCTAAAACATGTTGTCGGTTGAACTTATTTTTATCATTTTTTGTATTTTTTTAATTATTTATTTTTCCTGTTTAGTATTTATTGTTAAACTTCAACATGTCAAAATTTTGAAGTTTTAAGCATCGGAAACAGAAGGAAAGAAGAAAGGGAGCAATAAAAAGAAAACTGATGACTACGGAAAATATTGATGGCCGTAACAGCAAGAAGCTTAAAAGAAGTTCTGAGAAAATCTTTGAAGTCAATGAAGAGGTGGAGGTAATATCAAATTTCTTGATAAAGATGTAATATCTTATTGAATCTTTTGACCTTCTAAAAAGACCCATTGTTACATTTTTATGTGCTAATACTGTTGTGCATGTTACTTTTAAGTTGTTAATTTGTAGCTTTGATAGTTGTTACTGTGTTTGAATGTGTTTTTAGCTTCATTAAGCATGTTGTGTTGTTTTTGTCTGATGAAGTTTTGGTTTTTTCGGTTTGATGCGCTTCGATGGTGTTCTAAATGTCATAGATGCAAAAGGTATTTTTAATTTGTGGTTTCGTTTTTGTGCTCACGGATGCATTCTTTTCCTTGTATTACATGCAGCAAAGACTTTTTTAATTTGTGGTTTTAGTTTAGATGATGGTAATGTTTTCTTTTATGATCAGTTGCGCTAAGAGAGGAGGAGTTCTGGAATGATCTTGTTCTAAATAGTGACAGTTCGGATTATCCTTTGACTGTGGGGAGGATTTCAAAAGCATCCGAATCTTCAAGATTTATTGTGCGCGGAGAAGGAGGGTGTTTTGTCCAGATTTGGGTTATGAAATGCAGATTGAAATTCATCTAACAGAGGGAATGAAGTTACATGCCATTGGGAGGGAAGAGGAAACTGAGTGTTTGTTGAATTGCTTGAGGAGTGTCAGAATGGTGTCGTTTCAGCTAGACAAATATGGTATGGTGTATGTGTGACAATGGTACCATGAATTTTTACTTTAAGACTTCATTAGTTTCTGATATCTTTTGAGTTTGTATTTGTTTACATGTATAAATCCCTAGTTATCTCTACCAAACTTGTGCAGATCACGGTTAGGTGCCTGGAAAATGGGGGTATTTCAAGATATTCAGAGAACTGGTTCTGTGCAAAAGGCTGTGAAAAGGTATGCTAACTCCATCTCCATTCTTTCTTCTCATCTTCCAAAAATGTAGTCATAATTTGAATAAAAAATTGCTTGTTCCTACTTGTTTACCTTCAACCCTTTTCTCTCTTTCTTTTTTTATATTTTATTCAGCTCTTACTTGAGTTCGAGGACTGAAGGAGCTGTTTGTGATGGAGCCGGTTGCTGAGAAGGAAAGCTGATAGTGGAGAAGGTGGCTGCTAAATAACTTTTCTGTTTTGGTGGAGTAGGTTTAACCCTGGATGTCTGTATCTGTCTTATGTTGGTTACAATCTCTTCTGGATGACTGTATCTATTTTGTGTTCTGTTGCATTTTCCTTTGGATTACTGTACTGGTAATTATGCAGAATTTGGGATGACTGTATGATAATTTGGCACAAACTGGAACTAAGTTAGGACTATTGATGTTTGAATGACTGTTGCAATGATGAAGCCTAAGGAGGAAACGCGACTTGTCCCCTTGTTGGGAGAAATCAAAGTCACTAGATTGGGAACCTCTCTATCGGCTCAAGATGCCAAACTGATTAGCCCAATGCTGCAAGAAAATGTGGGTGTGTTTGCATGGACTGCTGCCGACATGCTAGCTGTAGACCCTTCGATTATTGTGCACAAGTTGTCCACCTTTAAGGACGTGAGACCTATCACTCAAAAGAAAAGAAAACTGGGGAATGAGAAACGTGTAGCGGCCAGGGAGGAGGCAGAGAAGTTGTTACAGGCCAGATTCATTCAAGAAGCACACTACACTACATGGCCTACTAATGTAGTGCTTGTTAGAAAGCCTAATAGAAAATGAAGAATGTGCATGGACTACACTGACCTGAATAAAGCATGTCCAAAATATGCATACCCACTACCAAGTATTAACCGACTAGTTGACGGGGCATCCAGAAATAAACTCATGAGCTTTCTCGACGCCTTCTCAGGATATAACCAAATTAGCATGCATTCCCAAGACAAATCAAAAACTACTTTCATGACTGATGATGCAAACTACGTTTATGAGGAACTTATCAGCAACTGGTGGATAAGATCTTTAAGGAACTTATCAGGCAGAGCATGGAGGTTTATGTGGATGACATGGTGGTCAAATCGACATCATGTGATCAACATGTTAAGGATTTGGCAAAGGTTTTCGAATTGATGAAGGCGGCTGGAATGCACCTGAATCTCGAGAAGTGTGTCATTGGAGTAGAAAGAGGGAAGTTCCTTGGCTTTATGTTGACTCGTAGAGGAATTAAAGCCAATCCATATAAATGCCAGGCTATAATAGAGATGCAGAACCCAAAAAAGGTCAAAGATATGCAACGCCTTGTGGGGAGGGTAGTAGCGTTATCAAGATTCATGGCCAAACTCAACTTATTAAAAAAAGTATCTCGATTCAATTGGGACGAGCAGTGTGCGAAAGCATTTGACAAGTTGAATGAATTCTTGGCAAACCCACCTGTTATACAAAAACCATGTCCGGATAAACCTATCCTGGTTTATTTGTTGGTTTTGGATGAGGCTGTTAGCTCAGTATTGGTTTAGGAGATAAATAATGAGGAGAGACCGATCTACTTTGTTAGCAGAATCTTCCAGGAAGCAAAAACCAGATATCAAATGATTGAGAAAGTGGCGCTTGTCTTAGTAACCATGGCCAGGAGAATACGGGCATATTTTCAAAACACTCAATTATTGTCAAAACCGACTAGTTGGTAGCAAAGATCTTGTCCAAACCTGACTTAGCCAGAAGGATGATCAGTGGGTCAGTGGAGTTATCAGAACATGAGATCAGGTGTGAACCACGAGGCCCCATCAAAGCTCAGGTGCTAGCAGACTTTGTAGCATAAATGAGGAACGAAACCTTGTAGAGCCCCTTCCCGTGGACATTGTATGTTGATGGGTCTTCAAACGCCAAAGGTGTCGGTGCAGAAGTAGTACTTGAGGGATCTGGTGAGCTTTTGGTTGAGCAATCTCTCAGATTCGGGTTCAAGACCTCTAACAACTAGGCCGAGTATGAGGCCTTGATTGTAGGATTGACATGGGGCAAGAGATGTCATATCCCATGCTGCTTCAATACTATCATAAGGTTCAAAATCTCTTAAATGGTTTCTCCTCGACTAAAGTGGAACACATAAGACGAGAACAGAACTCGTGCTGACTTGTTGTCAAAACTAGCAAGCACAAAGAATAAGAGTCATCATCGGTTGATAGTTCATTGTATTGCATGGGATCTATATAGCGATCTGATTGTGAACTTTAAATTGATCTTAACTGTATCAACTTGTGTTTTTTGTGAAAACTTCACATTCTTTGCTCATTTTGTACATTTTTTTAATTCTAATAAAAAGTTATTAATTCCATGATTGAATCAACTATTTCTCTACTATTGATTTGCTGAAAAACTGAAACTGATTGATTTGGAATTTAATTGATTGAATTTTTCAAGTAAAAATTTGAGAATTTTAAATTCATTATTTTTCAATTTTAATTGATTACTGTGGATTTCAAGGGAAGCAAAATTTAACTGATTGATTGTTGGATTGAATTGATTATTTTTCTGTAGTATATTAACTGATATTAATTGATTGTTTATACTTTTCAATTGATTGATTTTCTACTATATAGCTAATGTGTTTCTATTGAGAAATTGCTTTTTTTCTTTCAATTTTTTATATAACATTTGTGAAATTTTTTAAAGTTCAATTTACCCTCCTCTTGAACTCGGCCTAAAACTCTTTTTAATAATTTATCTTGAACATTATTACTGTAATATAAAAATATTTAAATAAATATATTAAATACAAGTATATCATTTTTAGTAAATTGTAATTGAAGATAACATTAATAAAATTCATAACATGTAGAGATGCAATTAAATGTGCATAATGTATATTTCAAAACATAATTATACAACTGAAAATATTAAAAACTATAGTTCAATGTTGCCTAACACAGTTTCAAATATACAAGAAATTAGAACTTATATATAACAAAAGTATTTGATTTATTTCTTCATTTTATGTTATTTTCTCCAAATGAACTTGAATTTCATCCTACAAAAAGATAAAAACAAAAAATATGAACTAAGTTAGTACATGATCTTCTTCCAATTTATGAAAGTTTGTGTAAAATATTTCACAAACTTAGATGGTTTAAATATATACCTCAACATGAGTTGTAGCAAGCGAGCATGCATTAGCAACTACACTATTTTTATTGCCTAATACTTGTGTCATATTGCTTAAGCATGAATTTCATCACTACCTCCAACCCTTCAATCTTTACACCATTCATTTCAATGCCATATTCTTTTTTTTAGAGCATTAATTTTTGGATTTTTCTTCAATGTTGTAGGTTTGTAATCCTTTCATCACAACGAACTTAGCCTCACTTTTCTTTTCCAAACAATGACTCACATTTTTTATTTATTTTTAGATGCTCTTAAATTTTCAATAGAACTTTTAAGCTTAATTTATCTACGTTTATAAACAAATAAAATGTATGGACTTTCAAACGCATTTCATAAATACAAATAGACTTACAATTACATCTAATATTTCTTCACCAATATTTCTTCACCAACAACTTTTTCCTTTCTACCAGATGACCTTTTCAAATTTTAACTCTAGTAACTTTTTTTATCAGATTTGTTATTACTCTATTAATAAAAAAATAAAAATTAATAGTAAAAATATATATTAATAAGAAGTATTATAAATCGCTACACAACCTTATCATATTAATTTAGTTTAAAATCTGGCAAAGGTATCCGTTCCCATCATATGCATATAATTTTGCTTAATCATATATATTGCATGTCTTTTACTAATGCTCTAATTTTGTAGAGAAAAACCTACATCAATATAAATATGTAGTTTACAAAAATCTAAAGTAAATGTTTTCAAAAATCAGCATTAAGTAGAGAAATAAATAAATAGTTGCACAATTGTGCACATAAATAATCTTTATAAGAAATACAACAACAACATAAACATTAGATGTGTTACTTAGTAAAAACAAATAAATATACATGTTGTTGAACTCAGCAATAAAAAAATCTGTTATTTATACTAATATTACTTTATCCCTATACTAATATTACTTTATCCCTATACTGTTTTATCAGAAACAAATAGGATAAACAAGTCTCTTAACAATTAATAAAAAATAAATAAAATTGAGAATGCCACTAACATCGCGTTCACAGCTTAAATTGTAGAAGGTTTATCTTCCTCCAAACTTTATGCATAAATAAAATAAAAATTAACTACTAAATAGAAATATATTATAAAGTAGTGCTGCAGCTAAAAAGTCACAACAATCTCTAATTAGTTTATTAATAATAGGATTAACTTCCTCATCTTCAAAGTTTTTTATTTAAATTCGGTAGCCACAAATTTGGAGACAGATAATGTAAATGAAAAACTCGTAGTAGAGCTACCAAAGAAAAAAAGAAAACCATATATATGATGTCTTTGATATATAAAGGAATTTTTCAAAACCAATATACAAATCGCTGATATTGGAAAGAACTTTTAAAGTTTTTACATTTTAAAAGAAAAATAATATGGTAAAGAGAAATACAGAAAAACTTATATAGCAAAAAGTCTTATATAAGTAATACAACTTGAACTTAAGGTTAAGCATAAAAGATACACGTTAACTACATATTTCATGATTGAATTGGTGTAGCTAATCTTACTTTTTAGTAAAAAGTAAAATTTACCTAGCTACCCATTCGATATTGAGATTGTAAATAAATTTAAATAAAACAAGTGAAAACTGGCAAAAGAACAATAAATGACTGACGAGAGTCCGCTGGTGTCTTCCCTTTCTTAAAAACATTTGAGAGTAGACATTTCTTTCTCATTATGTGTCCCATAGTGAGAAGGGGAAAGAAAAGGTTAAAACATATTTGTCTTAATACCAAATTAAATTTAATTCAGAACGTGTACCAAAAAAACGGTTTTAATTTCTTTTAATGTTATTTCCTATATTTTTTAATTTTTTTTTAATTTTAATCCCTATCTTTCTTGATGTATAAATACTTTAAAAGTAACACAAAGTCATGATAAAATATATAAAAAACATAATCTTTTATCTTTATAAATAATTTTTTTTGTCAACAAATTACAAGACTTAAAAACAATTATAACTATAATGACAATATTATATCTGTTTTTGGGTGAATTTTAAAATTGAAAATAAGTTTAGCTAAAAAAAATATTCTTATTGAGACAACAACTTATTCACTACAAATATTTTTTTAGGGCAATTGCTTACTACACAATATATATTGTTTATTACACTTAACAAATATTCAATATATCAACAATCTCCTCATTATTTTTATTTTAAAATTTATTTATTAAATATCTCCCCATTACTTTTATTTTAAAATTTATTTATTAAATATTTTTTTTCTCTCTCATAATGTAATATATTTTTTTTTTCAAGTCCAATCAAGTCAAAAATTGTTAACTTATCTCTTTTTTGATAAATATTAACTTTCTTGATAAATAATAAAAAATATTTAATAAATATTAAGGAATATCTATATTTTTTTCAAGTAACATTGAATTAGTTATAAAAAACTAAATATTTAAAAATAATATGTTAAAATGAATTTTTAAAATTAATTATATTAAATTATAAATATCTTACCAATATCTAATATTACTTTTATTATTCTTAAAAAAATTAAATATGAAAAAGATGTTTATATAAATATAAGAAAAAAAATTATTTAATATATAAAGTAAAAAAATATTATTGATATTTTAAGAATTGATTAAGTGTAGGAAGTATTTTGTATAATACGACTCTTTTCTAGTCATATATTCTACTCAACCCAGAGAAGAAGAGGAGAAAAAACAAGATGCGTGTCTTATTGGTATCCAGTCAAATAAAAATATTAAACCCTTCGTATTAGTTAAAACTAGATTTTCAGTACACGTCAATCTATTAGTTATACATAGATTATACCTATATTAAATGAGTCCAAAAGTTGAAGCAGCTTATATGAAAGAACTTTCAATAACTTTAATAGAAGACCTGGTCTCTTTTATATATATATATATATTGTCATCAGTAGTAAATGTCAAATTAGTTATATAATATAATATATTCAATACACGATTTATTAGTTATACATACATTTTACTTATATAAAATGACTCCAAAAGTTGAAGCAGAGAGAAAACAACTTTCAACAACATTTTCTTTTTCTAATTATAATTGGTAAAAAATCAGGTCTCCTAAATATATATGTTTTCTATCATCAGCAGTAAGGTCAAAGTTTGTTATATGAAGTATCCCAAATCATGTACAAACTAAACATAAAACTCTGTAAAAATAAAAATAAATTATGTTACAATACTAAGAAATCAAACCCAACACCTCTTGCAATTGTCTACATGTCACAATGTTAATGGGCTAACCTACTAAACCATTTAGCTTGCACTATTCATGATCAACATGCATTCTTATTTAATATCCAAATACTTAGAAACGGTCATTCTCCCTTGTGTAAGTGTCATGCCCTCTTTAATAATTATTAATTTCTTCACATTTTTGCTGTGTGGGTTTCTTTCACTAACAATAAAAAAATATATAAATAAAAGTATTTTAGAAGTGCTTTAATTCTATGAAAGACAAATCATACCAAAACTATTATAAAAAGACTGAAAAGAAAAGGCGGTTTCGAGAAATTCTGCAATATTTATATTTAAAAATATAAACTATTAATTATCCTACGTACCTATCTCGCTCTCGTCTAATTAACCAAAATGGAGCAATTTCATTCTTTAATTACTAAAAGGGTGCAGAAATTGTTTTATTTATCCAATTGGGTAAGTTGTATGACATTGTAGCAATATTAAATAAAGAAGTCTAATGCCAAGCTGACTGTTTTAACTGCATTGCATTAGTCACAAAGTGGCAAATTTAATTATAATAATTATAGTCATGAAACGGTCACACGATTTAAATGAAATTTTATATACTAAGATGTGTAATTGATATACCACCTCTGTCTAATATTTATAAAAGAATATCGCATCTTTCTAATATTTATAAAAGAATATCGCATCACAATGGCACAACTCTTTTTGTTTTTCTTTTATAGTTAATATTGTGTCTAAGTGTTATGACTTGTGTGTTTTTTTAACTGAGATCGTTTTATCTGGGACGACTTCTTTTTAAATTAATATTTTTTGTGTGGATATTGTACAACTCCTGTGTAATTTAATTAAATTGTGTGCTTGTGACACGAATAGAACATTACAATACTACAATATTAATATTATGTGTGTGTTCAACAAATATAACATTCACACTTTTATATTACAGAGTTGGCTATAAAAAAAGAGTTAGCTAAAAAAAGAATTGTCTTAGAAAATAGTGAATGATAATAGTACATTTATTTCATAATTTTATGTTTTCAAATGTAATAAATAATATATTGGGTAAGGAAATAAAAATGAAAAATATATTATTAAATTGCAGAATGTTTTTTACAAATGAGCATAATTTATTATCGATGTGGGAAATTACTCCTATTGTGTCATTCATTCTTATAATAAGAACATTTTTTTGGTTCGTTGATTGGTTTATCAATTTCATTATGGATACGTGCAGTTGTTGGTCTTCCAGATGTTTTACGTCTGATATGAGGATCTGGAATGAAATTTGGTCCATTATGAGTAGACCAGTATTCCTCATTCTGCAGTGGATGAAATGACATCTGATAGGCCTTATAAATATTCTGGAGACTATAAACTGGATCAACAAACATTAATACATTGAAGTGACAATAAGAACAAACTACAACGACATGAGGACAAGGTAGTCAGAGAGCTTGAAACTCCCACAGTCACACCACCATTCATTCAATCTCACTTTAAAGGACATAGGTCGTCGTTGAAGATGGAGAGAGGCAATCTCCTGAACATCAAATTCTGTATTGTCTTGATTAAATCTCTAGACATGACACATGGCAGATTGTTGTTGATTTTTCCTCAGGGAAGCAACAATATCTTCAGGGAATTGATGACCACCTTCTATCATAGATGCTACCTTAGTACCTCGCTCAACAAACCATGAATTCGTTCTTTGAAAGATTGTCTTAACAAGAGCCCAAATGGATAAAGATCGTGCTCCCTTCAAGATAGAATTCATGCATTCATCCAGATTAGTTGTCATATGGCCATATCGTTTACCTCCGTCATAGGCTTGAGTCCATTTTTCTAGTGGTATGCGATCTATCCACGAAGCTGCCTGACGGAATTCTACTCGCAATGCACATAACTTGGCTTGAAGTCTGGGTTGTTTCATTTCATAGCCTGGCATATAATTCGATACTTAAATTACAAAAATTAATAAACTTAGGTAATACATGTATAAAAAGCAAGTGAAGAGATATACATACCCATGTTAATTAGTTGTCTTTTAAGCTCTGTGTTTTCAAACTTCTTATTGAAGTTTGATGCAATGTGGCGGATGCAAAACACTGATTGCAATTCATGTGCTTCCCAAGCAACCTCTGGGTATTGCAATGCTGATAGTATAGCTGAGCCTCTGTCAGTTATGAGGCAGACATTTGGTTAAGGCGTGACATGTACATGAAATAACTAAAAGAACCATATCATGGCCTCCTTTGTCTCTCCTTCAACAATTACAAAAGCTAATGGAAATATTTTGCGGTTTCCATCTTGAGTAATTGTGGTTAACAAAGTTCCATGATATTTGCCAGTTAAAAAGGTTCCATCATTGGACAATGGGCTTGCAATAATTAAATCCGTCAATACAAGGTTTAAAAGCCCAAAAGACATGCTCTAATATGTGACAGGAGTTGTCTTTTACACCGTCAACAATAATCGGTTGAGTGACATACTGTACAATTGTTCCCGGAAGACTTTCCTGTAAAGCTTGAAACCATTTGGGAAGATAATTATATGAATCTTCCTAGTCGCCAAATTCCATGGCAAGGAGCCTTTTTCTTTGCTATCCAAGCTTTTCTGTATGTGACACTATAACCATATCAGTTTTTGATTTTTGCAATCAAACTTTTCACAGGGAGTGAGGGATTTGTCCTTACGGAATTGATCATGATTGATGTAATTTGGTGTGAATCGAGGTTTACGTGATCTTCTGACATTACAATTGAGAGACAAGTGTGAGGTGCTTCAATTCTTTTGATCTCCCATTGTCTTATTTTAGAGTAAGATGCTCAAAGTCATCATTGACAACCGTTGTTATAGTGAATGCATCTAACGACATATTTGTCTGTCTTTGATTCGACAACCACAAATTTGTACCCTTGCTGAATGTGGATCTATTTGATTGCAAATACTGTTGAGTCTTTGGAATTGAAACACATGTGCTCCTCAAGCTCATATTCCATATTCGATATTCGTTGTTGTTGTGGTATTGGAACGATATGGATGAATCGTGTTTGCAAGCACATCATCTTCCATGTCCATGACATCAGGATCTTCATCTTCTGAGCTGGAATCAATTATCTTATCTCAGATAATTGGTTCTTCCTTAAATATTATAGAACTGACAGCACCATGAAAATAATCCATAGAATTTGTGATTGAGAACGTATTTCAGTAAGGATACTTTAATATGGAATGGAGATGAATAAAATGTTATCTGAAGTGATTTAAACTGAGCACTATAGTGAAGTGAACAAACACTATGATTTTGTTGATGCATTTATGTATGGTATAAATTTAGGGTACAAAGAAAATTAAAAAAAAAATTCACGGTCACAGTGTCACTCAATTGGGAATCTTACGCTTGCTTTTTACAGGTTAATTGTTCAGAATTTTTTGGCATTGGATTGTGCAGTAAAGTGGTAGGCTAAATCTCACACGTGCTTTTGCAGGTTAATTGTTCAGAAGTTTTTGGCATTGGACTGTGGAGTAGACTACAGTGGCAGTGGCAGTGGCGTGATTGTGAATTGTAAGTAGTCAATTATGAACCCAGGTACACTTATTTCACTGATGCATTTTGGCTTTATTGGTGCATTATTTGAATTCAAAGTTGAGTGCATCTTTATTTATTGAATTCAAATACAAGGCTTTTTATTTAAATCATTAAAGAATTCTCTTTCACTTCACGGTTCCATCACTTCACCTTTTTCATTCACGGTTTGAGCTTCACTTCAAGGTTCCAGTGCACTTCACGGTTCACTTCACCTTCTTCAGAGCATCTTGAGCAGTTTAGTTCTTCAGAGCATCTGAACTTCTTTAGAGCATCTTCACTAGTTTGGTTCTTTAGAGCATCTTCCACTTCAAGGTACATCTGATATTTATGATCTCTAAGATAAGATTCAAATTGGTTCAAATTTTTCATTGAATGTATCTGTACAAGTTACTGTGGACATCATTATATTTGTGTTGAATCTGTTGGACTTAGAGAGTGTTGAACATTGGTGTGGATAAATTGTTCCATAATTGTTTCCAACATTGTATTTTCCTCTCTCTATTGTTTGTCCATAATTAATTTAGAATAATTATTAATCATAAATAATAGTAGTTATTACAGGATCTTGAACAGACCCAAAATTAGAAGGTTAAAAGCCTCCTCAAATGCACCTTGCTTTCAGTGTTTTTTTTAATATGTTTATTGTTTTATACTATATTTGAAAACTTGTTGTGATTAAAAGAAGTAAAGAATGATCTTGTTGGGAAGAGTCTCATGGAGTCTGGAATGAGTTGTTGCTATTTCTGATGAAGTAAGAACCTTTTTGTTTGAGAGTGAGATGACGATGAAACGTGGATGCACCTTTTTGCTTCATCTTTCTTTCATCTTATTGGTCTTTTTTTCCATCAAATTAAAAACAACTTTTTTTATATATATTAATGGCAATCTTAAAAGAAGTAAAGAATGAATTTTAATTTAACAATTTTAATTCAATATAAACATTATTTTAAAGAAAAAGTATTTTTAAAATTTATTATTAAGTGATTATATTTTTAAGAAATTATCAAACAACTCTGTTGATAATATTTTCATAAATATTGTTTTCCTTTTAATTTTTTTTCTGTTCTTACATTTCAAAAAATAAAAACGTATGCATACATGTCAAAATTGTATTTATGTTAATTAAAATAAAATAACTACTTTTTGTTTTTTAATATAATATATTTAAAAACAAACAATAAATGAATCAAATAAAAGCACGTTACCAACATATGTTAACTTTATTAATTTACAATTTAATTAATTAATTTCATAATTTAATTTTTATTGAGTAAATTTGTCATTTAATGGGATATTTTTTTTAATTAATTTCATTAATCATTTAATCCAAATAGACCACAATATACCAATTAGGTCAAAGCTCCAAGTGAAATGCACATCCTCTTTAATGTATGCACCCCTCTTTAATACATGCATCCCTATTTAATGTTTGACCCCTCTTTAATACTTGCAACCCCTCTTTAAGACTTGCAACCCCTCTTTAATGTTTGCACCCGTATTTAATGTTTTCACCTCTCTTTAATGTTTGCACCCTAATTTAATGTTTGTACCCCCTCTTTACTACTTGCACCCTTCTTTAATTTAATGTATGTTTGGACCCTTCTTTACTACTTGCACTCCTTTTTTTAATCTATGCACCCCTTTGACTAGTTACTCTCATCTTGAGGTTTTTATAGCAATGACATATAATCAACGTCTTCCAGCTGACGTGTCTCTATTACCCATTCAACAAAAACACGTTACGAAAGCAATCTGGGAGGGTAACGAAAGATTACGTCGCCCTCGACGACATGCAATTTATTGTATGAAGCATAATGATAGACTCGATGATTGCGTAAAAACCTTAATTCATCATGCTGGATTCGGACAGTTCCTGACACTAACCCATATCGAGATTAATCATCACTTGATCACTGCCTTAGTTGAGAGGTGGAGAACTGGAACACACACATTTCATCTACTACTTGGAGAGGCAACAGTCACATTAGAAGATGTGGCTGTCCAACTCGGTCTTCCTATCGATGGAGAACCGATAACTGGTGTCAGTAGCAGTAACCTTATTACTTTATGCGGCCACCTTTTATATTTTGTGCCACCTGAAACAGCATATAAGGGAAATAGCATAAAATTAACTTGGCTTAATAATGAATTTTAGGACCTTCCACATGATGCTAACGATGTTATGGTAGCACAACATGAACGATCCCACATCTTGACATTAATCGAAAGTTTATTAATGCTGGACACATCAGGGAGCAGAGTCCATTTGATGTATCTTTTACTTCTGAGTGACCTAGATAACGTTTCAAATTACAGTTGGGGGTCAGGTGTTTTGGCATGCCTCTATCGTGCTCTTGACCATGGAGTCGATTTTAATCAGGAGAATATCAGTGGATGCACACTACTTCTCTAATATTTGGCATAGGACCACATCAGATGCCTTTCTCCTCCAGTTCAGAGACTTAGTGATGTTGATGTTGCTAATGGCCTTGGTTTTGCCTTAGTGAAAAGGTAATTTAAATTATGTTTATGCATGATTTACAAAATTCATCAATTGTGAATTCTTTATGAATAACATTTTTTTTTTCGTTGAAGGTGGTCTATCGTGGTGCAACACAGAATTAATACATCCACCACCACGGTTCCTCAGTTACGAAAACATTGGATCAACTCCAACCAAAAGAGGTTTTTCCTTTCAACTAGCCATACTTTTATTATACATTTTGCCATAATATACTATTTAGTAACGCTAATGTCATCTATTATTACAGTTCTTGTGGACTCCGTATCATCGCAATAAACTGAGTTGTCTGATAACTATGCAAATTTCTCCTGTGAGACAGGCCGTAATTCCTCTTTTATGTTTTGCAACAGTAGAACTACATCAAGTTGATTGAGTGATGAGACAATTTAGGTTTCGTCAAAATATTCCAAACGATCCCTTAAATCTCAATCAGCTGCACAAGGAGGACATGAGGGGTAGAACTGATCGATATTGGCCACAATATCACGCAACATGGATACAAATGTGGAATGAGCGTTATAACTGTGTAATTCAAGGCATTTAATTCACCGGAAATGGTCACTTACGTGATAATACCCCTTACATGCAATGACATGTTCGGATATATGGACTATCACCAAAATATGTCGTCGCAACTTCCATTTCAGGTCCCTACCACTTTCACTACTTTTGCATTGCAAGAAAATTTGCTTTCTGCAACATCAAAGATGTTTGGGACTTCCACCATCAACATTCTGTGGATTATCACCCATGCATTATTATCAATTGACTATGCCTCATGAAGGGTCTGATAATCCATCTCACGATAGTCCACCACCACCACCTCCTCCAACCGAACCTGAGCCTCAGCCACAACGACCTCGAAAACAGAGAAGAAGACCCCATGTGACACATCTTCACATAAATAGTTTTTGTTTTTTTTGTTTAACCAAAACAATCATATTTAATATTTATGTAAATTATTTATTTTGTTTATTCTATATTTATCACACTTTAAACTTAATTACGTTTACTTCATAATCAATTTCCAATTTCTCAATTCTAAATACAAATTTAATATATAGAATCAATATAATTTTTATATCAATTATTTTTATAATTTAATGAAACATTTTTGTTATTTATTTATTTTTTCTAAAATTTATCACTTTAACTTTCCTACAAACACATTTTAATATTTCTATTTTACATTTTTTTCTTCTTTCAAAATTTTAAATACTTTATTATCATTTTACAATATAACAACACTTTCTACACATTTCACAACCTATTAACATATATCAAATAAATATTTAATAACAAATTAAAAAAATAATTTCTAAGTAATATAATATTTAAACTTAATTAATATAATATTATAACAGACTTTTAAAGTTTAAAATTTTAAATATTGAAAAAATTTAAAAATTAATATGTAATAATAAATTAAAAAAATTAAGTTTTAAGTAATATAATATTATAACAGACTTTTAAAGGTTAAAACTTTAAATATTGAAAATTTTCAAAAAAAATCACATCATCTTCAAATTTAAAATATTCCATTTAAAAAATTATCATAAATTAAAGATATTTTTCCCATTGCCTTTTATACTATCAATTTATTTTATAGAATGGCCAATCATTTATAAAGAAATGTCTGATATTATTATTACATAATATAGAATCGTTCCATTAGTAATGATACAAAACTTTCGCCTAAAACCTATTGCAGAAAAGTTTAAAAAATTTACTCAAATTGAAATCCTATAACATTCTAACAATTTCGTTCATGCATAACTAACTGAAGCGTATGCCTCACGACCTTACATCACTTAATGGAATCGTATAGACACAACTTTGAAATAATTAATAGGCTTAAACCTCTGTTTTAAGAAATTGTGTCCTTGCAAGACGACTTTAATGTTTTAAACTATTATACCGCCTCACGACTTGCCCATTTCACTAAAAAAAAAACAAATTACCTATTTATTAATTTCAGAAAAAAAATTACACCCTTTTTCCCTCGCTCTCGCTGTTGTTATACTAATTAATTGTTTCTGTCTACTTGTAATGAATTTATAGTAATTCATGACTGATGACAATCTTTTTTAAATCTACTATACAATAATGAATTTACATTTCTACCCAATAAACCTTCCTCAGTTTTTAATCTTTTGGCGTTATTTCAAGGTCCCTTTTAGATTAGATGCAGGTAGTATATTTTTTTGTATGTGAAGAATGATTGACTATGTAGAAAAATTACTTTGGCTACAAACCATAGACTTTATATCTATATTTTAACATTTTATATATGTCAGAGCGGAGTAGTGAATAAATCATATATAATTGAACCTAGAGAATCATGCTGTTATACATAAGGTCAATCATTGAGATCAGAACTAGCTGAGATGATCCAACAAACCTGCAGCAGCGAAACGTTTATGAGAATCAAACACCAACTATTTTGATAAATTACTGTTGTGTTGCGACATGTACTCACTCAAAAGCAGGATGATTTATTAGCCTTCTAATCATGTCGGAAAGATATAAGTCCCATTAGGATTGGGCAATTGTAATTGATATAGCTAAGATGCATAACTCTAGCTAGGTTTCCAAGATAGTGGAATCCTTAACTTCTTCTATCATGATTCACGATGTCTGGTTGAAGTTAGTGCTTGGTATGCAATCTCAATACACTTTGACAAACTCGATGTGATATTTGACAATAACTTGTTGAGAAAATTTCATAGGAAAAATAACGAAGAGATCAAATAAGAATGAGACAAGAGTCTGACATATATAAGATAGTGACACCATCTTCAACACAAAACCTTAAAATATTGGGTTTGTAGTTCTTATTTCTTATATGTTGCTCAATTTTTCATCACTACAAGAAAACAACTATACCCACGCAACCGAATGCAGAATTAAATATAATAAATTATGCATGTGTCGAACCCATAACCTCTTAGCACGTAGAGAGAACCCTTAACCATCAGACCAGAAAAGTTTTTTTGTCATGTTACGATTATTATTATACTTATTAATTAAATATACTTGGTGTGTGGGTCTAGCCCCTGCTTGGTTTTAGTTTTTTTAAAATTTTCTTTTGCATTTTGCGTGGGTCTAGCCCATACTGCTAGGAATTAATTAATTACAAATAATATTTTGATGCGTGGGTTTTGCCCACGCTCGGTTTTATTTTTAGTTTTTAAATTTTCTTTTGCGTTTTGCGTGGGTCTAGCCCACACTGCTTGCAATTAATTATTGCGTGAGTCTGGCTCCCGCTTGGTTTTATTTTATTTTTTTAATTTTCTTTTGTGTTTTGCGTGGGTTTAACCAATGCTGTTTACAATTAATTAATTGCAAATGATATTTTGGTGTGTGGGTCTGGCCTCTACTTGGTTTTATTGTTTTTTTTAATTTTATTTTGCATTTTGCGTGGGTCTAGCCCATACTTCTTGCAATTAATTAATTGCAAATAATATTTTGGTGCGTGGGTCTAACCACTGCTTGGTTCTATTTTTTTTTAATTTTCTTTTGCATTTTACGTGGGTCTAGCCCACACTGCTTGTAATAATTAATTGCAAATAATATTTTGGTGTGTGGGTCTGGACCCCGCTTGGTTTTATTTTTTATTTTTGAATTTTTTCTCAACGTTGCATGGGTTGTGACATTTTAGAGGGGGTTTGGCCCGCATTTCTTACGTTGGCCATTAACCCACGCATCTTTTTAGTATTGTTTTGTTGTTTTCTTGTAGTGCATTTCTAATCAATGTGGGACTTAGACTCACTTGAATACCCAATAATAAGTTGGGTTGGTTCTCTCCTTGTGAGGCTCTAACCCATTATGTTTTGTGTGTCCATGACATGTGACAGACCCGATATAAGGCACCCACATTATACTTAGGGTAAAAGGCTAACCCTAAAGGTGTGCAACCGTGTGTGCAACTGTGAGATTATTGGTGTGTGTGGAGATGTGTGTGAACAACCGCTTGAAGAAAAGAGAGAGAGAGAGAGAAAGACAAACACAATTTGCAAGTACTTCCTATAGCAACCTATGTTGGTTATTTTGAAAATCCAATTGTGAAACCTTGTCTGATTTGGCTACAATTTTTATTGAAGATTTCTTACTCATATTTATTCAATCTCGACAGTGAGATTGTCTTTTGGAAATCTGTAGAAGCGTCAGGACTTTTTGTGAAGAGTTGTTGTCCACAGAAATTTCCTATTACCGTTAGTCTCGATTGTTTCAAAAATCCAACGGTGAAATATTCTCCAATGGCTTTGAAATGTTTACTAGAGTTTTATCACTCATATTACATTGTTTTGGACGGTCGGATTTGAAGTCAGATCTCTAGTTGGTTTCTAGAAAATTCGTGAACAGTGTCAATTTTTCTAGTTACGAGATTCTTGAACTCTTCTTTGTTAAATTTAAATTTGTTGATATTTTGGGCCATTGTTGGTGACCATTGAGGATTAGGAAGACTTGTATTGATATGCTCTGTGATTGGTTTTTTTGAGACCCATTGTATCTTTGTTTTGGTATTATTAGAGTATTTACCGTCATATGGGTTTTTTTATCTCTATTGAGAGGTTTTTCCCACATTAATTATTGGTGTTGATTTATTCTTCTATTTTGAACTGTATATTTATTTATTTTTTGGATTGATTGATTTCATTCAGGGTGTTTCCATATTCTTCTGATAAAAGTGAATTTTACTGCTTTTGCTACCTGACTCAATCAACTGGCATCAGAGCTCTTCGGTTTACGGCTTGTGGTTTGGTGAACAATGGAAACTAACACAAGTAGAATGATTACTCTAAATGACTCCAATTATAATATTTGGAAGGTGAAAATAGAAGATCTTCTTTATGTGAAAAATTTTAATACACCTGCTTTTGGTAATGAGAAACCTAGTAATATAAGAGATGAAGGATGAAATCTCTTCCACAGACAGGTCTTTGGATATATTAGAATGTGGATTGATGATAATGTGTTGGACCATACTATTATGGAGACAGATGTCCGGGCTTTGTGGATTAAGCTTGAATAATTGTATGCTAGAAAAACTTGAAATAATAAGATGTTTTTGATAAAGCAACTATTAGCTTTGAAATATACTAATGGGACATCAATGACAGATCACTTGAACAACTTCTAGGTAATTATGAATTAGTTATCTGCTATGGGTATCAAGTTTAATGAAGAAATTCAAGGATTATTGCTTCTTGGCTCCTTACCAGATTCATGGGAAATTCTCATAACTTCATTGTCCAATTTTGGTCTTGATGGTGTCAATTCTATGGACTTTGCCAAGAATAGTGTTTTGAATGAAGAAATGAGAAGAAAGTCATAGGGTACATTATCTCAATCAAATATTTTGGTTTATGAGTATAGGGGGGAGAAACAACAGTCATGCTCCAAAAGACAGAGATCAAAGTACGAGAACCTCTAAAGGCAAGTACAAAGATGTTGACTATCACTATTGTCATAAGAACGGGCAAATAAAGAAATATTTGTGGAAGTTGAAAAATAAAAGTGAGAAGGATAGCAATGACAATGGTAAAGATAACAGTGATGATGAATGCAACTTCTATTTACTTCCTTTTAGTTCATGAGTTTGAGTATGCCAATCTTATTATAACTCAACCAGTTGGGCGACTGATAGGGTGCTTCTTTTCGTATCACATGTAGGAGGGATTTGTTTACTTCATATATTCCTAGTGATTTTGGCAGTGTGAAAATGGCTCATGAAAGTGTAGCGAGATGCATTGGTGTTGGACAGGTTTGCTTGGAGATGTCCGATTCTAGATTAATTTTGAAGCATGTGAAGTATGTTCTTGATGTTCGGTTAAACTTACTTTCTATTGGTAAGTTTTGTGATGAAAACTATAACCGTTTGTTTTCAGACGATAGTTGGAACTTGACTAAGGGTTCCATGGTTGTGGGTAGAGGTACAAAGCACTCTACACTTTACATAGCTTAGGCTAAAATTATAAAAGATGATGTTCATGTAGCTAAGTTTGTTGATGGAACTGACTTGTGCCATATGAGATTATTCATGTGAGTGAGAGAGGGATGTCTTCTTTAGCTAGAAAGAATTTGTTGTCTGGTGTTAAAAAGGCACATTTGTAGAAAAATTCTCATTGCTTTGCTAAGAAGCAAAATAGAGTGTCTTTCAAGAGTTATCTACCTTCAAGGAAGTTAGAGATAGGTGATTTGGTGCATTCTAATGATAACATGTTCTCTCCTTGTGAGACCCAAACACATTATTTTTTGTGTGTCCATGACACATGATAGGCTTGATATAATGCATCCACATTATAATTAGGTTAAAAAGCTAACCCTAAATATGTGCAATTGTGAGATTATTGGTGTGTGTGGAAAAGTGTGTGAACAACCGTTTGAAGAAAAGAGACAAAGAAAGACAAAAACAATTCGCAACTACTTCCTATAGCAACTTGTGTTGGTGTTTTTAAAGATCCAATGGTGAAACATTGTCTGATCGAGTTTTAATTTTTATTAAAGATTTCTTGCTCAAAATTCTTCAATCTGGACAGTGAGATTGTCTATTGGAGTTTGTAGAAGCGTCAGGAATTTTGTGAAGAGTTGTTGCCCATAAAAATTTTTTGTTACCGTCAGTTTCGGTTGTTTCAACAATCCAACCATGAAATCTTCTCCAATTACTCTAAACTTTTTAACGGTGTTTTATCACTCAAAGTACATTGTTTTGGACAAGCTATTAAAGTCATTAGTTAACCAAGAGGTATGCAAAGCCTTTCTTAACCACTGGTTCACGGACAAGTATGTGAAGCTTAAGAGGTATGCAAAACCTTTCTTAACCACTAGTTCACAAACAAGTATGTGAAGCCTTACTCAGCCACTGGTTCACGGACAAAAATGCAAAGTCTTTGATTCAGTGTTAAGATATCTCGATTGAAAATTTTGCCAGAGAGTATTTGTAGGCATGGAACATCAATATGCGATGTCTTTGGGTTTAGGAGAGATTAAGGTGTTTTTTCCCTTTTAGTTTTAATTTAGAAAAGGACACATTTTTATTATTGGAGGCTACATTTTTTTATTGTGGTTTATTTATTTGAAAGGTCACGCTAAAAAATTGTGGCTTAAATGGTCACTAAACGGATAATGTGACACATATTTGTAAAAGTGTATTCGTTTTTTTCTTTAGGTCCCACTTATTTATTTTTAGCTAACTGAAGTATTACCTAAAGTGATTCATATTATAATGTCAGCAAAATTAATTATTGTATCAAGCTGATGAAACTCTAATATCTTACTAATTATAATAATTGAAATTTTAGAAGACTTGGCTGACACCTTCATTCTTAAATATTTGATCATGACAATATTGAACAAGTTTTTGGTAAGGTGACAAATATCTGAAATGATAAAGAATATGACTACAATAACAAAGAGGATTTGAACTCTGATAACGATGACTACTATTTTCTTTTAGGAATGCTTAGAACTGGACATGGTGATTCCATCATCATGGTCATGCTACTGTCGTATATACATAATTATCTTTTTTAAAAATATAAATATAAAAATGACATTATTTATTCTAATAAATTTTTATACTTTTTTTGTCATGCAGTTTTCTACTGTCGTATTTATCTTTAGCAAAATATTATAATTTTTTTTTTTTTTTT
>Ga0209700_104729_pt1 | contig 24076 bp, 12 predicted proteins | sample SiratroredBW_FD_187528 | JGI IMG/M metagenome (GOLD analysis project Ga0209700, IMG submission 187528) | Root nodule microbial communities of legume samples collected from California, USA - Siratro red BW (SPAdes) (version 2) | ecosystem: Host-associated > Plants > Roots > Nodule | place: USA...
GTCAGACCTGCAAGAAAGACTTGAGCACTGATAATCACATATTCAAGTTTTTATCTTTGAGTTCTATTTAAAAGTAACTAAATAGTATAAAAATAAGTTACTAGCTTCCCTTACCTGGTGACAATTTCCCAAAACAATTCCTCCAAACTAGCTAGTGGCACTAACCCAATCTTTAGGGATCTAGAACAAGTCATCAGAACAAAACCAAATTTCAGTATAATCTTAATTAAGTTGAGAGAAATACTTTTCTCAACTGTCCCTACTAAGATTGATGACAAAAACATAAGGAAAAACAGAGATTAAGGGGTCTTTAGAGCAAATATGGACTTACTCTGTTTGAAATTTTGATCGGTTATAAATGATCCTTAACTCCTCAGGTACTGCAGAGTGTAATCAGATTCTAAAACAGATGATGTATAGAGGAAGAAAGTTAAAAAAAAGAGAAAACTTGGGAGAGGGAGAGAGAGGAAAAAAGAAAGAGAAAAAAAAAATACGGAGGTGCAGGGGCATTACAACCTTCCCTTTTCATTATCAAGAAATTTATCAATACTTTTAAAGCGATTTTTAACAAATACTTTTTAAAAACAAATCAATGTTACATTGTTATATGAATAATAGATAGATCTTTATGACTTTAATTTAATTTGTGTAGTTCCAAATTACTAACTGAGATGCAATAAAAGAAATTATAATTGATATTTTAAAATATATGATTTTTTTATGTTTTAAGAGTTTATTAATTACATAAAATATATAATACTGTATACCCAAAAGTATAAAATATTACAAAGATTACACTAGAAGAAGAATTTAACATAATTTTAAAATATAAAATATTGCATAGGCTATAAGGACAATTTAAGATAAATTTAAAAATATAAAATATTACTAAGACTAAACTAGAAGAAGAATTTAAGATCAAATTAAAAAATAAAAGATAGCTTTGGGGATGACAGTTCTACCACTTTTTAACACAAATAAAAAATTGAAAATGGTTCATTATTGTATAAGAGATTAGCTGAAGAATGTTTGGCATAGTTATTATTAAATTTTTAATAAATATAAAATTAATAAATAGACATATTAAACCATTTCAAGTAATTGTTCTTTTTTTTTATTTGATTTCAATTAATTGTTTTAAAATATGATTATTGAAGAGGAATATAAATTCGGAATTTCGTTTATAAGCAGCGCAACGCGAGAATTGGGAGAAAGAGAACAGAGAAGAACAGACGCAACGTAGAACAAACCGGTTGAAGAATATGGAGCACGAGGAAGACGAAGAGGCACCTCTTGCTGTTCAGATTCAAGGAAATGATGAATTCGATTCTCAGAAATCTTCTGTAGGGGTCACTCTCATCACTGGCTATCTGGGTGCGGGCAAGTCCACTGTAAGTTTTTTTAAACCCTTTCCATTTCTTCTATGCCATCATTCCAAGCACCCCATCATTTTCTCTGCTCATGATTCACTCTAAATTTTCCATTTTTCCAATTTTTGGGCAATAGGGCAGTTTAAAGTTGTGTGCTTTTTCACTTTGGTTGCGTTGCTCTTGTTGTTGCCTGTTGGCACTAGTTCATTTGGAATGGTGACGATGTTTATGCGTTTTGTGGTGTGGAATTTTGATCTTGTGACTGAATCATTGGGTTTCAGCTAGTGAATCATATTTTGAATTCTCAACATGGGAAGAGGATTGCTGTCATTTTGAATGAGTTCGGTGAGGAAATTGGCGTGGAAAGAGCCATGATCAATGAAGGGGATAAGGGTGCACTTGTTGAAGAATGGGTTGAGCTTGCCAATGGGTGTATATGTTGCACAGTCAAGCATAGTTTGGTTCAAGCTCTTGAGCAGCTTGTTCAGAGAAAGGAAAGGTACGGCAAGAAAATACTTCTATATTTGTGGTGAATTTGAGGCATGGAAAATTGAAGCAGCAGTTATGTCACTTCGGGTCTGTTATGGAGTAACTGTTCCTTAAACACTTTTTTAAAAGAGAAAAAGAAAGAAAGAAAAAGGAAATCACCTCCTCCATAAGTTAAAATTAGTTTACGCTTAATTTCTTGAAGATATTTCTTATTAGCTAAATAAAGCTAATTTCAGTTTCTTGCTTATTTTTCTCTTCTAGAAGTGCTTACGGAAAAATTTTCTTCAAACAAGCCCTTAATATTGTCGTTCACTTTACCTTATTTTCGTTTTATCATGATTTGGTATAGTGGACCAACTCTGCTGCATATTTTGGCACGATTAATTAGTTTTCTGTATTCTGTGTCTTTAGGCTTGACCATATATTGCTGGAAACCACTGGATTGGCAAATCCAGCACCTTTGGCATCTGTTCTATGGTTGGATGAACAGTTGGAATCAGAAGTGAAGCTTGATTCTATTGTCACCGTAAGATCCTTTTTGAATGGAGTTTATTATTATTTGTCTCCCTTTTTTGGCATGAATATGCTCTAATTTATAGACATGCTTATAGTTGTTTCATTCCATGTCAAATGAAGCAAAGTTCTTTTAATTATTGTCACCTCTAGCAAAATTGTCATTCTTTTGTGTTTGTGGCTCTTCCACTTATATAATGATAGATGTTATTCTTTCCTTGGTATATAAAAGCATGCTTGTGAATTATGGCCTCTTTTTGATCGAGTTTCTTCTCATCTAGGTGGTGGATGCTAAAAATTTGCGCTTCCAGCTTGATGAGCACCGTGGCTCATCTTCATTTCCTGAAGCATATTTTCAGATAGCATTTGCGGTAATTGTTTATTATATTGACTGGATATTGGATTATCAGTGCTTGTTGATAACATATTTTTCATTTGCCCATAGTACCTGCCAGAATTTCAAAGATTGATGAGGGGGAAATTATAGGAGGAAACATTACAAAATATATTTCATTTGAGACTCTTAAGTAGTTGTTATGTATAATACTGATCTTGTACCCCTTTTTATATTGATAATTTAGGTCAGGTATTGGTGTAATATATCTAGCACAAGCATTTAGTGGAATCGGGTATGGAATAGCTAATATTTTTTGCTGCTTGTTTCAGGACATTATAATTCTTAACAAGGTTGATTTGGTATCTGCAGAGAGCTCTGGAGCTCTGGAGGAACTTGAGGAGGAGATACATAACATTAACTCTCTTGCAGAGATAATACATTCGGTCCGGTGTCAAGTTGACTTGTCTAGGATATTGAACCGCCAAGCTTACGATACCGCAGTTAATAATACATATTTTTGCTCTTCATGCTTAGCTTTTCTTCCCACTCCATATGACTACTACTTACCATTGCTATATTTCTTTTTAGCGTGTCACACATTTAGAGGCTTTGTTAGAAGAAAGTCGTTCTTTGTCTACCAAAAAGCTTCATGATAGTGGTGTGAGAACCATATGCATTTCTGGGACAGAGATGATTGATATTGATAAGGTATATATGTAATGAGACTCATCAAATGAGAAAGGTATTTCTGTAAGAGGATATTGACCATGAGATCTTATCATATGAATGATCAAATATAAAATATAAACAACATTTAGGATGATCATGTGACTTTAACTATTAATCTCAATCGTTCATGTATAGTTTGTATCCAAAGATTTGCTCCTCCTTTGTAAAAGTAGTTTTTTCACTAAATACATCTGCACACGCACCCATGTATATTGTTTGCCCTTTTTCTACAGCTTCTAGTTGAGTATCATTGTAGTTTATTCAATAACTACTGGTTACTCTGCTTGTTTGTGACAAGCTTAAATTTAGGAATAATTGTTTGTTTTCAAAGTTCACTCAGAAAGCTAGCAGGGTTAAGTGATTATTTCTTCAAAATAAGCTGAACCAAAACACATGTAGTGTAGGGAAAAAGTGGAAAACTGATTAGAACAGTTTTTCCTGTTTATTGACCATTAAATCTTAACGTGAATGATTAATTCTAAAATATAAAAGACATGTGATTTTGGGATGATCATGTGACTTTAACCTTTAATCTCAACCATCCATGCATAGTTGTGTATGGCCAAGTTTTGCTCCTCTCATTTTTGTGAAGTTATCCTTTGTACTAGATGCATCCACTCACATGTATAGTTTTCCCTTTTTCTATAGCTTATAGTTGAGTATCATCATAGTTTATTATATAATTAGCGCTTTAGTTATATGCTTGTTTGTTATTAAATTTAGGAAATAGTCACTTATTTTAAAAAGTTCTCTCAAAAAGATAGGAAAGTTGTGCATTTATTTATTCAAAAAATATGTTGAATTATGTGTCCATTATTTTTCCACTGGCTCCACCAGAGGCAAAATCATTGATTTCTTCAAGGCATAAAATTGCTGCACTCTTTAACTTAGTCCATTCATTGTTTCCTACTTCCTGTAATGCATAGCAGCCAAAATTTTTTCTTGAACTCACTGTTTTTCAAGTCAGTGTTTTGTATAAGCCTTTATCCGTCTTGTCTTCTATTTATATATTGTTTACAACCATGATAGACTCGAATATGGCTTGAGGAGATTCTCTGGGAGAAGAAATATGATATGGATGTATACCGTTGCAAAGGAGTGTTAAGTGTTCAAAATTCTGATCAACTGCATACTTTGCAGGTAAATTACACTTCACACGATTTAGATTTTCCACATGTTTTCTTGTGCTATTACAATGTGTAAGACTTCGGTCGCTTTATTCATGTTGTTCTGTGTGGTTGGATATTTAAAATTCTGTTTATATTATATTATGAATTGTACCATTTCATTCACTATCACTGTTTGATAATAGTATTTAGTATATAAAACATCATCACCTCCATATGATAAACTGGCAAGTAAACTTTGTGATCACCAACTACCAGCTATGATGCCACCTACCTTCAGTCCCTAGATTGTATATTCTGCAGCACTTAAATATTGTGCTGGCACTATGACATGGAAGCAGAAGGATCGCCTTGAAGAATAATCTGCCAAATTCTCTGCCTTGGAAGCTTACAAGAGGTTCCTATTTGTAGCTTAAAATAAGCTACCTTTGAAGTGTAAGTAGTGAATTTTCACTAGGCATCAATTGCCCATTAGCCATTACTCTCCACTAAGCATTTATTTCCAACCATAATTATTTCCCATTAACTATCATTATGGTTAAGGAAGTTAAAAACAGACGCTTAATCCTGGTCAAGAGAATATCAGAAGACACCTAAACTTATTCCAACAAAAAATAATATGAAAATTGGTCCTAACTGATTATTTAGCACAAAAGATTCACCCAAATAAACTCCAGTCCACAAATGCATCTTGAGTGTAAAGCATTGGGCTCATTGTGTTCTTCAAATCTTTAGCTTTCAGCTTCGTGAGTAATCTTTTAAAAACCCTTTTAATTCTTTTGGTTCTTGCTTTTAGTGAATGTGTGTTCCATCCATTACAAAGGATATTTGAAATTCAGACCTTAACAGATTCATATTACACACTAACTTCTAGTGTAGATTGATTTTACTTCCTTATTATTTATTGTCTATTTTTACCTCTTGTAAGCATCAGGATTTGAAACACCAGATCCTAACCTGATTAAAGGGTTTGTATCATTCATATTAATCTATTTGATATCCTCATGGATTTGTATATGCTATTTAATTGAGATCAATGCAAAGGAGTTACATTGTCTTATTGATAGGTTCTTCTATTTATTTATTCTGTATTGTTTTAAAACCATTTATTCATGAAAATCTTGCAGGCAGTGAGGGAACTGTATGAGATTGTTCCATCTCGCAAGTGGGAAAAGGAAGAGAAACGCATAAATAAGATAGTCTTTATCGGTAACTTGATGAACTTTTATTGTTTTAGCGCAAATTTGGGGTGTGAATAGACCCTCTTCACCTGGTTAACATACTCATTCTTTTTCTTCTTTGTGAATGACAGGCCATAATCTGAAAGAAGATATTCTTATTAACTCTTTTAGAGATCGTGCAACCGTGTAAAGCTTTGTTCAATAGTCGATGATTTGGTGAATGATTTGGAGTTTCAACCAAATCACAATGTGTTTGAAATCATAGGCCAATTTCTGAATTACCATCTTGCTCTATTCATAGATTTGACAAATAGATGATGATTAATACTCCTTCCCTCCTTCATTATAAGATATTGTTTTGTGATGTCTTTTTTATATATTTTTTAATAAAACTTTTTTAATTGACTTTTAATTGAATAGTCTCTTTTCTTTACAATGATTGTGGAATTAAGGAATTTGGTTTTACAAATTAAAATTTTACTTCAATAATTTTTTCTTTATACATTAAATATTTGAGTAATTTTAAAGAAATACTACAATTATACAAAATTAATATTATTAATTAAATTGATCAATTTTTAATGAGTAGGAATTAATTATGAATGTAAGAAATAGTCTCTAAAAATGTGTCGAGATAATTCTGAATTTGCTAATGTTTTATCTTTACAGGTTGATTGATTTGGAAAAATAGGTCTTCATCTCTTTTGCCTTTCTCTTTTAATCATACTTATCTCTCTCTATATCTATATATATTAATTAATTAGAAACAAGCAATAAGAATAAGAACTACTTTATTAGTATCAAACAATAAGATACATGCAATTTTAAGTAAATGTCTGTTTTTCTTTTTCCTATAAATTCTAAGCCAGACACTATGTTTTTCCAGCACTGAAGATACAAATAGTAAACCTAATAAAGAACATATTACTCATGATTTTAGAGAAAAGAATGATATATCCACATACTTTTTTTAAAAAAACATAACAAACCAAACTAGTAAATACGCAATGCTATATTCTTAGTTTCAGGATCATGGAGTTTTCTATATATTATTCCAACATCCAAGAGATATCATCCTGCATAAACCGAACATAACAAATCAAACTGGTAAATATGTCATGCTATATTCCTAGTTTCAAGATTATGAAATTTTCTATATACTATTCCAACATCCAAGAGATATCATCCTCCAATAATAGCTTTCATTTTAATTTCATTTTAATATATGCATGAAATCTTTTGAGGCTTTGTATAGTTGAAGATGCATAACTCTCTTGTGTGGGTATGGGATAGGTAAATCTAACATGCTGCTAAAAGAAGAAAACCTTTAGAGTTTGAGGAAGGTGATCATATATATTTCTAAGATTTTTTTTTTTCTTTTACTATTGTTGGGAAACAAGCTAAAAGTTTGAGTCTAAGATTTGTTGGTCTATTCTAAATTCTTGACAGAGTTGGTCCAATAGCTTATAGAGTTGAACTACCACCATCCTTCTCTAACATTCATAATTTTTTTTTTATGTTTCTCAATTTTAGAAATATATTCTAGATCCTTTACATTTTATTGAACCGAATATCCTTATGTTGATGTCCAAAACCTATTCAAATTGTTAATCATAATATTAAAACACTTAGAAATAAGACAATTTCTCTAGTAAAGTGATTTGGAAGGGGTACTCCATAAAGGAAGCTACGTAGGATAAGGAAGAAGATATGAAATTTTACTATATTCATCTTTATTAGTGATACTGGGACAAGGAAGAAGATATGAAATTTTACTATATTCATCTTTATTAGTGATACAAGTATATCTTTTCATTTTTTCGAGGATGAAAAATTTAAAAAAAAAAATATTGTAACATTCAAACTTTACTTTAGGATACTAGATAGGGGAAACATAGATTCAAAGTGTCTTTATTGGAAAAAATCCATAGGCAAATTCGACTTTGTTTAGTGAAATTATGCAAAAGAGAGTTTTGAAAATTTTCTGCGTAATTTTGTCAGCCATTTCCAAATTCGCTCAATCATTTTTATTTCGTTCATTACAGATCAATTACACTCAACTATTTTTAGTTTGGCTTAACCAATTTTTCAACATTGCTCCAAACTAGCCTATGGAGCAAACCCGCTCGGCGCATGAAGGCTACACTCAGTAGAATCTTCCTGGTGAATACCTTTTTTCCAACTTGGCTCTCGGGAGTGAATCCACTCAGTGCATAAGGGTTACACCCAATGGATTTAAGGCGATGACAATTTAAGTTTGGGCAATTTGCTAAGCGGATGGGGTCCTGCTCTGACAATTGAGTATAAATAAGCCGAAGTTGTCACTTTTACATACTTTAACACAGAACAAAGTTGAAAACTAAGAGAGAAAAGATTCCCTTGCCACCTAAAGCACAAGAAATCAAGAGATTCTTCTTTCTTCCATCTTTCCTTAATTTTTCATCACTTCTTCTCCTCATCCTGATATAGCCTATTATTGTTCTCTTTTTCAACATATTTTTTATTTGCATTTCTTCTTCAATGGAGGTTGATGAAAGTTTGCAGAAGCATGTGGAAATGTAGACTAGGATTTCGGTAATGAAGTGGAATAGAGATTAAATCTAGTGTGAGGTTGGGCCAACACAACTAGGAGGAGTCTAGAAAAGAGTCTATGAAGAAGACTAAACTAGAGAGAACTCATGAACAAGTTGAAGAATCAAATTGCATCATTTCCTTACTTATTCAAAGTTAGAAATTACAAGACTGAACACTCTTATTTATAGTGCTCTAGAGTCCAAGCTTGTAGAAGAAGCTTCAAACCCTAACCCTAGCTTGCATCACAGGCTTCAAGCTAATCGTAACTTGCATCACAAGCTTCTCCTAACCCTAGCTTGGTGCCTAAGCTTCACATGTGGATGTCCTTGTGTTGCATTGACCTTAAGGAGGCTCAAATGTAACCCTAAAATCACTAGACTATGTTATTCTAAACCTAATCTATTCATGTCCCAAATACAACATCCAAAATAAATTACTAAACAACACTATACAAATTTTACTGATAGAGGTCATGTGTCCTTGATGCTCCATATTCTCTAAAGTGATCTCTTCAAGATTGATCTTGGGCCAAAAAGACTGATGGGAAGCCCAAACAAACTTAAACAAGCCTAAACTCTTGGAAAGCTCTTGATCAAGTCTTGAACTCTATGATCTCTTTATTGTGTTACTAAGGTGGTTTGATGGTCCTCCGTCATACCCTCTCTCTTGAAAAGGATTTGTCCTCGCATATGATTGATGCTCAACAACAACTACCTTTATTTATTATATTCTTTTAATTTTCACTTGAATAAAAAATTCATCTACACGACACAATAAACATAATCTCAATAATTCTTTTTATTAAAATATAGAAATGTTCAAAGAAATAATATCAATTGTTTTATTTTTTAAAAGAACTTTTAGAAAAACCATGAAGGACATATTTTTTTCCACCTTATTTTTGTCATTGTTTCGTATTATGTAATGACTCAACATAGTGATGTTTGTTTAAATTTTTGAAAAGATGAATTAAAATTTTACCTTTTGGCGAGGAGGAATTTAGAGGCATGTATATTCTCTTAAGATTTACTTTTCTATGAATTATCCTAAAACATTGTTTCAACTTTTCTTCTTTTCTATTGTTTTCTTTTTCAATTTTCTCTTTTATTTTTATTGATCATCCCTCACTTGTTGAGGTGAAAAAAGAATTAAAATTATTTTACTTCCTTTGTTGTGAGTGAAAGTTATTTTGTTGATGTAGTCATCATGAAAAGTTTTATTCTCATATTATCATGGCCTACCAAGTATAATATATCCAATTTTCATAGGAACAATGTCAAATAAATCATCTTCAAAATAATTGCCCAAGGATGTTGCTTCAAGAGGAGAAAACATTTAATACATGCATGGACCACATTTAATGTCTCATATATGTTTAAGATGATCAAACTAAAAGAAAACCTTCATATGAGTTGAAGTTGTTCAACAACTAAAAAAAGATTTGCAACGACTCTTTTCTCAACACCTATTTAAAGACATCCTTCGAGAAGAAGAATAAGAATTTAAACTATAATTTGTAAAGTGTTGAAATGCTACTAAAATTATTTTTCTAACACTAGAAAGCTTTTTAAGAACATTGTTGTGTTCATTAGCAAACTAGCAGATTGTATACATTAAAGGACACTACTCTCTAATGAGCAAGCCCAATCATCTTTTAGATCACATTTTAGACAATTCTTTGTCTTTTGTCAGCTTTGTTTAAAAGAATATTTAGCCGGTTAGCTAATAGTGGTTATGTTCCAAAAGAATACTTGAATTTTTAGCCAAGAGTGATTAAGTGCTTAAAGAATACTTAATGGTTAGCTATGAGTGGCTACGTTATGAAAGAATATTGGATAGGTTAGTCAATAGTGACTATGTTCCGAAAGAAAACTCATGTTGTAACATGTATCATTAGTTTGCACAGTGAAACTCAATTAGTTGATTGAGAACTAGATATAGTCTATACTATAAACGAACTACTATATAAATTGAGAGTAAATTCTTCTTTCCTTAATCTTGTTAACATTGTATGTTAAGATTGCATGTTGTTATATATATGTTTAAGAAGGAGAGTTTTTGAAACTAAGTTTTTGAAGATCTTTGATACATCGTCTATCAAGTTAAAATCTATAGCTTGACTGTGCAATTATTAGATGATGATTGTGAAAATTTACAAAAGAATTTAAAACACAATTCAACCCTTCCTTTATATGTTTTAACCATTTTTCACACAACATGATTAAAACCACAAATTAACTCAAATCAAGATCAAATACAAGATCAACATCTTCAACACTTGAAACATCATCAACATAATAATAGTTGGAAGCATTAAATCTTTAAGTAATCATCAAATCTTTAAACTTGAAGCTTCTATATCAACATTTTATTTATAATTATTTATAAGTGTTATAAAAAGCATCATTATGACCAAGTGATTTTTGTTGTCCTTTGTATTAATACAAAGTTTTTTAAATTGTCCATGACTTTATATTGACAACTTTTATTATTGAACTATTTTTGTTTGGTGAAAACTTTCACTATTCAGATTTTTTCTTTGAAGAATGTAAGACTTCTTTCTTTGAGTAAGACGATCAAGCATGTATAATAGGTCTAAAAATATTTATGTTTGAAAGTTATGTTATGAAGTCAGAATATAAAAAGAAAAAAAAATTACTCAAGTAACACACTTTACACTATAATTCCCAAACCTGTATTATTTATTTTACCTGTGGTATTTCTCGTTTATTTTTTTTATTCTTAAATTTTTTTATTTACACAATCTTTTATTTGAATTATCATTTATTTTTTTTTAATTTTATATTTTAAAGTTATAATTTATACAGTTATTTTTTTATTAAACCAAATGATATATTTATTCACTTATTTTCATTATCATCATATACATATCAATGAATAAATTCACTTTTATTTAGAATTTTTAAAGAATTTAATTAATATTTTATTTTTAAAAAATACTTCAATAATTTTATTTCATTTTTGTTATTACTTATTAAGATATTTTTTTTAACAAACTAAAAATATAAAATTTAATTCCAAAATCAATATTATAATTTTTCTTCCAATTTCAATTTTATTATAATACAGTTAGAAAATGATTATGATTTATTCGGTCTAATTTAAATTTATTATAAAAATATAAAAATTAAATAATTTATCATTTATTTTTTATTTTAAATATTAGTTCAAATATATATATATATATATATATATATATATATATATATATATATATATTATTTCATTTCATTCTCTTTGTATTTATATTATCCTTTCAAAATTTTAATTCAATCATTTTGTAGCATTTTTTATTTTAATTTGAAAACAACTAATAATCACAACTTTAATTTCATGTAAATTTAAGAAAAATAAATCACTTTTTTCTTGCATACTTTTTTATTTACCTCCTTTTATGAACTATTCCAAATTTTAATTATATTTTTAATAAAGTTTTATTTTACTGCAAAATCAGCTCATCACAAAAAAATTTAAATGGTTTATGAGAGAAAAAAATTAATATATTATGTAAGGTTGAATATAAATTAATTCAAAAATTTAAATAAAAAATATTATAAAATAATTGAATTAAAACTTTGAAAAGATAATAAAATGTAAAAATAATAAAATGAAATATTTTATGCATATTTTAAACAAATTATTATAATAGGGAGATTAATAATAAATTATTTTTATATTTTTATAATAACTTTAAATTGGACAGAATAAATCATAATAGTTTTGTAACTGTATTTTTATAAGAAAATTGAAATTGAAAGAAAATTTATAATATTATTATTTGAATTAAATTTTGTATTTTTATTTTTTCAAAAAAAATATTTAAATAAGTAATAAAAAAAAATTAATGGGGTATTTTCTGAAAAATAAATATTAATCAAATTCTTTAAAACTAAAAAAAAATAATGTATTCATTGCTAATATGTAGATAATGATAAATAAAATACATGAATAAAATTATAATTTTAAAATATAAAATTAAAAAATTATTTTCCCAGTAACAATTGAAACTCCTTAAAGCTAATTATTAAGTCTATAATTCTCTTTATTTATTTATACTCCCACTATTACTATTTTACCCAACATAAACCCTCAGAAAACACACTCAGATAATCGAGCTGTCGGAGAAGTTGTCTTACGGGATTGAAATAAAACATTATGTGAATAAATGCTGAAAGTGGAAATAAAAATAAAAAAAATATTATAGCTGTACTAATTAGAAAATTAAAGTGAAGAACGATTGTCCTAATTAGAAAATTAAAGTGAATAATGTCTTACTTAGCTAATTTTTTTCAGAAACAGTATTGGGAAAATAAATAATCTTTTTTGATAAGGACTAGTTTTTGAACGACTAGTTTTTGTTTGAACCAGTTTTGTAACGGCTAGTCTTATAAAAAGTAGTTTGATAATTATTAGTTTTTTAATAGTTAGTTTCACAACATAACATAACAATACAATGGAAATAAAATTACAATATAGAAAATACATGTACCAAATGTAGTTACAAAGCTAGATTATTATCTACAGTTACTTTTGAGTCATCTTAGATGTGCCCTTCATGAAGACCCTGTACATCTTACTAAAGTTTGTTATCATCTTCCTTCAATCATTTGTTTGATTGCAATATTTTTGTTTTCCAATGCTTTGTTCATATACTTAACTCTTTTGTGTGTCAAGATGTTTCTAAAACTTTTGCTTTATTTTATCTTTCAAATCCCTTATTGTCCAATTGGGTGCGACAATGGTGTTGTTGGAACATAATTTTCACAATCAATTGGTGCTTTTGTGTTAAAAGATGTTAAATATGTTTCGGGTTTAAAAATCTTGGATCTCTTCAAAGAATATTCTATTTATTTCGATTTCCATTTTGACTTATCTCTTAACAATTATCATGCTTGTACATCTTAAGAATATATGTTTTATGCATATGCTATTATGTCCTTATTTGAACATTCATTTGGTCGTTAGTTTATTTGTAACATTTTGACAAACAATTAAATTATTTTATTGATTCAAAATCATTAATATTTCAATTAACTTGACTTCCATTTTAAAAATTTATTACAATAACAATTATAATTATCTTTAGTTTTTATTCAAAACCTAACGTCTATTTGATCAACTCGCATAATTAGATCTATCAAAATATTGAACAATGATTTAGAGTTTGTGAACTTCCATCTTTATTTCTAGGAAAAAAAAAATTCAAAAGTAATAAATTATAATAACCAACACAAATTTCAAAATTAAGTTTAGTGTTAACTATGAGATATAAGATTTTTGTACAAATATTTTAGAAGAAAAATATTATATATAAATTAAAATAAAATTTATAGAATTATATAATTTTTTAGTATTTAGTTTTGTATAAATAAATTTTATCTTATAAAAATTGAATTATATTTATTTCTATTTTATGTTTCTCTTTCAATTTTTTTATAAATAAATTACCATTTCTTAATGTATGACTTGTATTTTTGTAGAAGATGAAAAATGAAAGAAATGGGTGAAACATAAAAAGATGAGAAGTAGTGTGATTGGGTGACATAAAAGAGTGAATTGTCCTCAAATAGGCCAACAAGTACACGTAAGCCCTCATTTATTAGCCGTCCGTTTTGCTGACTGTAAGATCACCATGTGCACTAAAATCCACGTTACCTTTGCCAACGTACTTTCTGTTATAATAATCCAAATTACTTTCTTAAGTTCTTTTTAATTCTAGATTTTTTTTAATATTTTTTATTTTTTATTTCTTAAATTCTAAAATAACTTAATTTTTATAATTATATCCTTAATTTAATTAATATAAAGAAAAAAATTAGTTATGATAGAAAAGAAAAACATAATGATATATAAATGTACATTGAAATAATAAAATGGAAACGATATAATAAGTAATTCACTTAAAACTATATTAAAATGGAAAAATTAAATTAGTTTATTAGTTTAGATGGAAAAATCTTAAATAATTATTTTAATTAATGATGAAAATATCTTCATTAACATTTTATTTTAAAAATAATTGTAAATTTAAACTACTTCAGCACTAATTAGAGTATTTGGTATCACTGTTCATGAAATATTTTTTTTAACAATATATTTATTAATATCGAACGAAGTAATAATGAGTAGATATATTACAAACTAATTTCACACTATATTACATGTTTTAAAAATAGTCATAAGTTGTTAGTTTAGGTAGTTGTAAACTTATATCTTAGGTATAGTTTTAAATATGAATTTTGAAAATAAAAAGAAAACTATTAAAAACACAAACTTTGTTAAAAATGGTTAGTAAAACTCTTCAAAAAGATTAATCATTAAATAATATATATACAATTTTAGATATGTATTTATAAAATCATTCTTTTGATAAAGGACTTAAATATAATGAGACCTTCTTTTTCTTTTATGTAGTTTAAAAACCAAATTTAGAAATTCATTTGCAATGTTGTCATGATGTGTATTGGTTTGATATACTCATTTGATTGAAAATAGTAAGAAAGTAGCTCAGGTCATAGAACTCATAAGTTCTAAACACAAGATGTGTGATTTTGGAGAAAAAGACATCTTGGTAAGAGAAATTTTCTCATTCGACTCCCATAACCCATAATTATATTAAGATATTTTGTACCAACGCCTGTTTGTTTGCAATGTTATACCAATTGCAAGTGATTAAATACTTTTTTTGACATGATGTATTGGTATGATAAAAAAAAAAAGTAGGTCATTAAAATTTTGAAGTATGGATTACTATCTAAAATAGGAAGTGAAGTTATTGCAGTTGATTTTAATATTTGGATGTGTACACATTGGAATTTTTTTTAAGTAGATTTATATATTTTTACCATTTTTGGAGGCCAACTAAAAAGTATAGATTTAATATTTTAAAGTAAAAAATCAAATTTGAAAATAGGGATTATAATTTTAAATTATAATTTAATTTTGTTAAAATATGGATTCAAAATGTGAAATAAGGTTTAATAGTTTTGAGGTAGAGATTATAATTTAAATTAGGATTTAATATTTTAAACTAGGAATTATTTATTTTAAACTAAATTTAAAGTATGAATTAAAATTATAAAGTTTAATTTAATATTTTAAAGAATGATTTAGATTTTTAAAGTAAGAATTTAATGGTTAAAGTAGGAATTAAGGTAAATTACGGTTTCATATTTAAAGTATGGAATGAAATTTTAAAGTTTTGTCTAATATTTAAAGTATGAATATAATTTTTAAAGTAAGTTTCACATAAGGCAAATCATGGTTTATAATGTTAAAGTATCTTATAATATTTTGAAAGCAATGATTGATATAGTAGGATTTTAATGATGGAAGCAACAATTTCAAAATTTAATATTTTTTTGTTATATTATTTGTTTAGTAGTTTATCATGTAAATTTATACAAGTATTTAAATTGAAATCTTTAATATTTAAGATGAGCAAATATAACTTGCCATTTATTTTAATATATTTGTGAATATATATATATATATATATATATATATATATATATATATATATATATATATATATATATATATATATATAATTAAGAAAACTTGAAATACATAAACTTTTATTAGTAGAAGGGATTTTCTACTATTTTGCATGATAGATGAAGAAGAAGAATTTCATTTGAGAAACATGAAATCTCTTAACATATAAACTAAACTTTTGAAAACCTATCCAAAAATACACAAAACCACTATGAAAAAAACTAGTGCAAATAAACACCTAGCTTAGGTGTAGAAAATATTGCATAAAAGTGGAAAGAGATTACCTAAAGTGATAAATATTTTAAAAGGATTAAGAACAATTAAAAAATGCACTAATATCACCAAAGTGCCTTCAATCTATTTTTTTTTTTTTTGGAAAAAAGTTTGATTTCAATTCTTGGAGTGTTTCTTAAAACAAGAATATGTATATAATGTTTTAGAATAAATGTAATTTGATTTCTTTTGCGAGTGATAATTAATTATTAGACTTTGTTTTGAAAATAAAAAATAATCAATGATTACTAATGACCATCTATTAATTCACTTTATGATAATTAGTTATTTTATCAAAGTCCAAAAAAGTTATTTTATTTATTAAGTTTTCTAAAAAGATTTAAACAATACCAAAATAAACAAATAGAGTCCCATGTAAATTGTTCAACTAATATAATTATTTAATTTTTCATTTAACTTATTTGTTGACAACATAATTTTTTCTTATAAAAATGTATGAAACGATATATATATATATATATATATATATATATATATATATATATATATTCTAAATTTATGTGTAGAAATCTTAAATCATACATGGATATTTGGAAGGAGCTAATAATATTTTGGAGGGTAACAAATTATATTATGTGAGGTTTTAAAAAATATAAGAAGCATGATATGCATGTTCCATAAAGTTGAAGGTGCCTAGTGGGAAGAAACAATCATTAAAGAGCAATTATTCCTATTCCCTTTAGTTTTCCAAAACATTTATGAACACTTATTTTATTTTTTAATGTGATGATCTGTTCTATGAATGATTGTTGCCATTTATATAAATGCAAAAACGACAAACATGACATCACAACAAAATTCAACTTAATTCCCTCAAATTGCTTTATGAATCTCACTCTCTTCTTAACTAACTCAAATCTTTGGTACCAACCAAACCCTAATTGTCCATTTCCCTTGTTCTGATCGGTGTTAGTTGTCATTTTTGTTTTCTTTTATGAATTGCTCTCAGAGTGATGGAGTGAATCCTTTTGAATTTGTGTTGCAGGTGATCTGATTGGTTGTGTGAGTATTGGGTTTGATTCAGAATTGGGAATTTGAATTGAGAAATTTGAGCACCTCTTTTTGCACCATTTTGGGGGGTTTTGATGAATCCATTGGCATTCCTGCGTTATTGGGGAAGGAGTGTGAGCTATTGTTTCAATGCTTTGAGGGATAGTGAGGGTTTCATAGAATCCTGTGTTATGTTATGATAGGTTGTGGTTTTTCTCTTTGCTTTCTGCTCTTGGAATTCTCGGTTGGTGGCATTTGGTGTGGGTTTTGAATCTGCTTGTGAAAGGAAGCTAAAGGATTTGGACATGAGAAGTTCGTGGTTCAATAAGTTATCCATAATTATTGGCCATAGATCCCCTGTGAACTGGTTATTCTTTTGCCTAATAAGCCTGCTCCTGCTGATTCTTGTTCTAGGTTCATCTTCTTCTAATATTGTTGATCTGGCACCTCATATTCCGGTGTCTCTCATATACACAAACTATAGGAGGGTTAAGGAACAAGCGGTGGTTGATTATTTAGAGTTAAGGTCTGTGGCAAGAGGTTTCTCTAGACAAAGAGAATTTGACCTCTGTGGCAAGGAAAGAGAGAATTTTGTGCCTTGTTACAATGTTTCAGCCAATTTGTTAGCAGGGTTTAAAGAAGGAGAAGAGTTTGATAGGCATTGTGAACTGTTAGTTGAAGCAGAAAGGTGTTTGGTTCGTCCTCCTAAGGGATATAAAATCCCCTTCCAATGGCCAACTGGCAGGGATGTTATATGGAGTGGAAATGTGAAGATAACCAAAAACCAATTTCTTTCATCCGGAAGTATGACCAAAAGGTACTTCTTTCTCTATGCCAATTACTAGAGTGAAATGGAACCTCTTTTGGCTAAAATACTGTTTAGACTATAACAATGAACTGCTGAATGAAAATATCTGCAACTTTTGCAAGGAGTTTGTTAATATATTATTATTAAGGTTTTTCTATTTCTATAATTTTGCAATAAATTATCCAGGTTAATGCTTCTAGAAGAGAACCAAATTGCTTTCCACTCGGAGGATGACCGTGTGAAAGATTACTCTCGCCAACTTGCAGGGATGATTGGCTTGGAAAGTGACAATGAGTTTCCTCAAGCTGGTGTAAGTCTTCCATTTATCCTCACTCACAAGTTCTACTCCTTTGGGGATCATAATGTTTGACAAAGCTGGTTTTGGGGGAAAATGGTTTAGTGTGTACTAAAGTCTCTATTTGATTCTCATTACGAATTTTTATGTCTTTGTTGCTTAATAAATATGGCTGCTCTATATTGATCACTTTATTGCAGGTTCGCACCATACTAGACATTAATTGTGGATTTGGCAGCTTTGCAGCTCATTTGGCATCACTGAATATAATGACAGTTTGCGTTGCTGCATATGAGGCAACAGGTAGCCAGGTTCAGTTGGCCCTTGAGAGGGGCCTTCCTGCTGTGATTGGCAACTTCGTTGCAAGACAACTTCCATTTCCTTCATTATCATATGACATAGTTCACTGTGCTCAATGTGGCGTCATTTGGGATGAAAAAGGTAATTCCATTATGTTATTGCTAATGTGAATTAGTGAGTTGTCTTTGCTTCCTGAGTATTAGACTTCTCTGTGGATTTTTGTTTTAAAATAAAGTTACTTCCCTATTAACATATCTAATAGCATTTAGCTTATCTATGAATTTCTATCTTTATTTTTGCTCTAACATTGACATGTTCAACAGATGGAATTTTCCTCATGGAAGTTGACCGTGTTCTTAAACCTGGAGGGTACTTTGTCTTAAACTCGACCCCAAGCAGATCACAGGGAAGGTCATCAAAGATGAAAAGGAGGAATATGTTGAAGCCAATGGAAGAACTGACCCAGCAACTCTGTTGGACTCTTCTAGCTCAGCTAGATGAGACATTCATCTGGAAGAAAACTGCTGACGTTAATTGCTATGCATCTCGGTAAAGATAGTTGATAATATTATCTATAGAATGTTTATTTAAGATTACTAATACCAACTACCATTAGCTCTGCTAAAGGCTTGCTCAATGGGTCTCTTGAAGTAGTCTGTTACCATTATTCTTTTTAGTGACATGTTCCCTTACACTGTAGAAAGAAGCATGCTATACCATTATGCAAAGAAAATGATGATGTTCAGTCATATTATCGGCCTCTTCAACCATGTATAAGTGGGACCTCTAGCAAGCGCTGGATTGCAATACAGAATAGATCCTCTGGATCTGATTTGAGTTCAGCGGAGCTTAAAATTAATGGAAAGTATTGTTTGTAAATGCTTTCAGATGATTTTCTTGCAACCTTTCTGTACTACTGCTTTGCCTTTTCATTGACATGTCTCTACTGTAGCAGGAGTTCAGTCTGAAGATTATTTTGAAGACTTAGAATTCTGGAGATCAACTCTGAAGAACTATTGGTCTTTGCTTACACCACTGATTTTCTCCGATCATCCAAAGAGACCTGGAGATGAAGATCCGTTACCTCCATTTAACATGATTCGTAATGTAATGGACATGAGTACTAAATATGGGGGGTTGAACACTGCCCTTCTGGAAGAGAAAAAATCAGTTTGGGTCATGAATGTTGTTCCTGCTACAGTTTCTAATTCACTTCCTCTTATACTAGATAAAGGTTTTGTTGGTGTTATGCATGACTGGTAAGTTGCTTTTTGTTCTTGGTCTTGGCAAGTTGTGGATTGTGGGGGTTTCTAGACTCAACTCAAACTTTTTGTTCTTGGTCTAGGCAAGTTGTGGATTGTGGGGGTTTCTAGACTCAACTCAAACTCCACTGAAATGTAATAAATAATATTTAAAAAACTATTAACTCTTAATACAACAATAGTTGAACATTTTAACTGTGTAATACAGAAAACAAGCAAGCACAATGATAAAGTGTGATAATACATCAGTACTAAATAAGATCAAACTACAACAAATCATATTTAAATTATGAAACGTAAGTTCTAAAGTGTGAACATTTTAAAATGAAGTTAATTTCTTGAGATCATCTGAGTCCTAGTAAAAAAACATTGTGTTACTGGTGGGGGGTTAAAAATTATTCTTGATTTCGCATCTTAACTTTCTTGTAAGAGTTTGAGTTAACTTGGGTTTGACAATAAGTGCTCTTGTGAAATAAATGATCTTTAGGTGTGAACCTTTCCCTACGTACCCTCGGACGTATGATATGCTTCACGCAAGTGGACTTCTTTCTCATCTCACTTCAGAGAGATGCAGCATGAGGAACCTATTCTTAGAGATGGACAGAATACTGCGTCCAGAGGTATCATTGTCTCCCTTATGTTTTTGGTCATAACTATTTTGTGCTGGAATGATCAATGTGGTAACTTGAGTTACTAGGAGCCCATAGGCACAATGTTTTACACAATCTTGAATTCTTTATTGACATGATATATTACATGGCTTGGTAGGGATGGGTGATTCTTTCTGATAACATGCGAACTATAGAGATGGCTCGCACACTGGCTGCACAAGTACGTTGGGAAGCAAGGGTAATTGACCTTCTGAATGGAAGTGACCAGCGGCTTCTTGTCTGCCAGAAACCATTTCTGAAAAAATGATTGGATTTGCCACATTATGCCTCACCGTTGTGGATGAACTCCATGTCTTGCTCTGGTAATTCTTCTTAACTTCTATTGCACTTAGTGATGGTGGCATTTGATTCTGCATAAAATTAAAAATCATCAGATGCTGTAAAACTCTAGTGTTGGTCATGTAGGACATGGAATCTGCATAGGGCTTCATTTGGATTCTTTTGTATTTCTCATACTAAGCTTTATTAATTGTGTGAAGAGTTGGAATCTAAACATCCATGATAATTGTTACTCTGCAAGAAGCACTGGCACACTAAAATGCAATTTTTTGTTGCTATTTCAATTTCAGGGAGTGAATTGTTCTGTAGGGCATGTTGTATATACTGCTTGGAGCCCTGACGGTTTTCTAGATTTTTGTGCAATTTGGTCGGGGAATTGTGGAAGAATTGGCAAGGTTCACATGGAAGTTGGCTCCAATTCATTGTTTTTGTCTAATGTGTTTGCACTAATTCATTCATTTATATCTTGTTAACCATTTTTTGCTTAATGATTTTTTTTTATCATTGGACGTGAATGCCTTCTTGTAAACAATCAGAATGATTTTTATAAGAATATGAATGGCCACGAAATTTAAAATGGAATTTGAGGTTGTAGCATATGCATTTTTTTTTTTTTCTGTTAACGGGATATACAGAGCAATTCTTAAGTATTTATCTTAAAGTACATAAATTATTATAAGCTGTGTTATACATACAACACAACTACTCATGCAACAGTTTGTATAAACATTTTTTGTTTGTTTCTCTCCATTACATCGCTATTTCTCTCTCTTAGTTGCTGCAACTGCTTAAGTAACATTTTTCAGTCATTATTTGACACTTGTGGAAACTGTATTAATGCAAAATAAACTCCCCTTAATTCTTAATAGTATAAACACCAATCACTTTACTTCTCTTTTTTATTTATTCATAACTGTTAACTTCTCTAAATCCAGTACTCAGCTTCTACCTTTTTAGAAATCATTTACTTTCATATTTAATGTTACTAAATGAGCCAAGAAATTTAAAATAAATAACTTTTTTCACGTAAATTAAGATTAACAGAAGATTGAGAAAATAACTAAAATGACTAATTTTAAAGACTATTTTAGATGTGGTTATCAGCAGAAACACTTACGCACATATTAAATGACAGTGAGTCCTTATGAAAAGTTTTTTTATCATTAAAAAGTTTGTATGAATTGAGTCTACAGAGCTCAATTCGATTGGGATATATATATTATACCATTTACATATTGTTCACCAGCAAAATCCGTACATCAGTAGTGAAATTTGAACTTACATTCTGGCGGAACATTTTAAGAAATGAAGTTTTTAAGTGTCACTAAACTGGTGCAGTTTTTGATTTGAATGGATGAAAATCGATAATTTTTTTAAAAAGTTACATAAATGGTATTTCGGAAGCACGAAAAAACAAATCGTACTTTAAAAAACTCTATACGTTTAGTTAAAAGTTGTAATTGGAATACATGAACATTTAGTTAAAAGTTGTAATTGGAATACATGAACGTTTAGTTAAAAGTTGTAATTGGAATAATACCTGATTTTTTTTTTCACCCCACTTTTAGGAAGTCCTACTTTACCTGGACGATTTCCATCTTACTAAATTCTTTTAATTTTTAAATTTATTCTTTTTTATATCCGTATTTTTATTTTGAAATAATTTTAACAATTTTATAATTAATTAAAATTTTAATATTAAAATATCTTTATATATTTTTTAAAATATTCAAGTACATAGTTTTAATAGATATTATTTAAATTTATATTTTTAATAATCAAATTATTTCAAAATAAATTTTTTATATAAAATTAAAAAAAAGCATAATAGATTTCAAAAAGTAAAAAAGTTTTAAAAAATTATTTTTAATTCATTAATCAATTATTAAAAAATATCTCAAAATAAAAAAAAATAATCATAAAAAAAATTAAAAAAAAAAATCCATTAATCAAATTCCTAAAATGCAAATTAAAATAAAAATATGTTTATATAAAAATTTTGAAGAAAAAGAAAAATTAAAAAAATTGAAACAAGAAAGAAGAGGTGAGTATGAGGTGTGAAAACAAAAAAAAAAAAAAAAAAAAAAAAAAAAAAAATAAAAAAATAAATTTAAAAAAAAAAAAAAAAAAAAAAAAAAAAAAAAAAAAAAAGATAATAAAAAAGTCATAAATTAAGAACTCGATTTCTAAAAGAATAAAAAATATAAAATATAAAATTAAATAAAGATAAATCATAAAAGAACAGAATATAAAATATAAAAATTAAATAAAGAGAAATTATATATTAAGAGCATAACTTATATACAAATATAATAATAACAGTAATAAAAAAAATTGAAGTCATAAATTTAAAACACAATTTTTTCATGGAAAAAAAAAATTTGAAACTCGTAATCTCAAAGCACCGGTTTCTTTTTCATAGTCTAAAGTAATATTTAAAAAGTATAATTTTTTTCGTTTTAAAATTGTGTTTCCTAACACGACTTAGCTATTTGTGTAATTATTTTAAAATTTATTTTTTTGTAAATTAAAAAAAAATATTCACCCTTTCGGTAAAAAACCTCAATAACCGATAAAAATTAATGTTACCTCCAAACCTTTGCCATTAAATTCCGTCATTCTAATCCATTCTAAAATAACATTTCATTAATGCATAAGCTTGCTATAACAAAAATAGTTCAAACTACGTGTTGTGTACATAGAAGTCCGCAATAAACAAAAGCAAATTGGGGTCTTAACTTTCTTCAGAAGGCTAACTTGGTTATCATCTATAATTTTATAAAGAAAAAGTAGACGTTTACAGCAAATTCAGTAAAGAAAATATCGATATATCAAAATTGAAAACAAGGTTTGATACAATCACTCTCAAGCATACATGAGCATATATGGGTCCATGCTTTCAAAAGCTTTTAGGATTTGTCCAATCCAAACTAAAGAACTTTGAAATGATTAATCAAATGTAATTTGAGAGGGTGGATTGCTAGAATCTTCCTTTCCCTTCCTTATTCTGGTCCTCAACATAACTCAAAACAGAAGATGATCTTCTAAGATTAGATCACCAAAGAGCAAGACATAACTTAGTAAACCCAGGAGAAGTGGGGTAAACAAAAGGACCTGTTACTAATCATTCTAAGTACAAAAATATAAAGCCAGCACAGTATATGTTGTCCAATCCTTAAAAATTAGTGAAGCATGGCTGACATAATCACAAAACAATAGACCTGCACTATTGCAGTGATCTTTTAAGGTTGGATTATCTTGGAAAAATAAATGTACTAGATTCCTTTCTACCCTTATTCTCTCTTTTTTTTTTTTTTTTTTCAAAAACAAATAAAAAAA
>Ga0209700_104732_pt1 | contig 24047 bp, 15 predicted proteins | sample SiratroredBW_FD_187528 | JGI IMG/M metagenome (GOLD analysis project Ga0209700, IMG submission 187528) | Root nodule microbial communities of legume samples collected from California, USA - Siratro red BW (SPAdes) (version 2) | ecosystem: Host-associated > Plants > Roots > Nodule | place: USA...
ACTTATTTAATTAAAGGTACCGTCTTAGGACGGGCGTTGTGGGGGTGCTAACACCTTCCCCACACGTAACCGACTCCCGAACTCTAAATCCGGTTTGCAAACTTGCCTTATCTTGTTTTTGGTTTTTCCATAATTTTCCTTTAATAAATTATGGTGGCGACTCCTCTGTCTGTTTTAAAAATGTAAAATTATTTTTGTTCGTCGTCCCCGTCGTGACCCCGGTTGTGACAATAAATACAATAATTTTTAATATATTTATGATATATAATGAATGACACATGTAAAATATTTAAGATTTATAATAATGATTCTTTTCTATATCATTAACTAATTAAAATATCTTTTATATATTTAATTAAATTGTTATATCAATATAAGCATAACTTGACAAAGATTGAACATTAAAAAGAATAATCAAATTCATCACACCTCTGACCAAACTGACTAGACCTGGTCACAGATTTTTATTATGATGAATTTTTCTTCCACTTTAATACTCTCTTCCAGCACTTCCATACTTACTTACTGTTAAAAAGACAACTATGTCATTAACTAAAAAGTGCAAAGACAAAAATACCCTTCATCTCCTTCACCCCTATATCTGATACACAATTCATCCATTTCGTTCGTTTTTCCCAAATCTTCAATTAAACCTTCAAACAAGTTGTAGGTAAGCAATATTTTATGTTTATTAGTAACTAGTAAGTGATATTATTAGAGTAGTTGATTTGGTGTTTGGGGACTGTCGATGACGAACGGGAAAATTTTTCGATCTGGCAGTATGACAACCGGATAAGCTTCATCCGGTTCTCATTTTGTTTTGGAAATGACAATCGGATGATACCCCCATCCATCCGGTTGTTATTTTTTTTTGCAAATGACAACCGGATGGCATGCTCATCCGGTTCACATTTTTTTATTTTTGTTTAGACTAACAGTAACTTTGTGTTCTGTGATAGATATGGTGATGAAATTGTAACTTTGTCCTCTATTAAACTGTTACTTCTTTTGTACCTAATTTTTTAAAAACTTGACTTTGTTACATGTGTTGTCACCTACCACCACCCAATTAAAATTTAATGTAGTTAAAAGTAAAAAAGAAATGAAGAGTCTCATCTATTGCTGCCTCTGTATGTTTACCCCCAAAGAAAAGTCTCCTCTCCTACATTTCAGGAAGAGTCTCTTAGTTAGTTTTGCATGTTCACTCTTCCTGATTGGGTTTCATTTGAAATTTGATTAAAATAAAACTAAATTAATTTAATTAAGGTAAATGAGAGCCAAAAAAGTCTCTTGTGCTGCATTTCAGAAAGAGTCTCTTGTTTTGCACCAGTCTTCCTGATTGGGTTTTATTTCGAATTCAATTAAAATAAAATAAAATAAATTTATTTAAGGCAAATGAAGAGCCAAAGAAGAGTATCTTCTGCTGAAGAGTCTCTATTTTTTGGGTTTCAAAGGACATGGATGCAAGACTTCCAAAAGGAATTTGTTATTTTGTCTTTTATAACAAAACCAGAGTGTAATATTTTTATTTTGTTTTCTCTCTCATATCTTCTGCTCAATCTTGTTCATCTCTTTATTTCATAATATGATATTCATTTCATAATAATATTAAGTATAATTAAAAAACAAGAAAAAAAATCTAATAAAGTATCACCCTAAACTTGGTCGTCCTAACTAAAACATCATAATATAAACATTGTAAACATTATTGACTAAAGTGTTTTTACTATAATTGATTTAAAATTAGGATTCAACACTTTATCTATCTCTTAAATTCTTTCATACTTGACAACATTAAATGAAAGATCATGTTTAATAAATCATTTAAAAAGTGTATTTTGATATACTTCCATTTAAATAGGTCAACCTAGTCTTAACCTAGGTGAGCATTGGATCAAACAAGTAAGTTTAAAAAAAGTCTATTCTTATTTTAATAACTATTTTTAAAGTCTAGTTTGACTTGAATCATAGGTCATGAAGACCAAGCCCATTTTGACATAACTCTATATAATAATGAGCTACTTTAAATGTGTTAAACAAAACAAAAAATAATTCTATAATCATCCAATTATCAATAAAAAGTTTGTCATGGACTCTTTTACAATGTTTCAAGTATATAAAAAGTCTTGTCAAATTAAAAGGCTGTCCTAAAACTTTGAATGTGCAAGAATGTCGAAAAACATCAAGGAGTTAACTCATGAAAATCAATGTAGTTTTTTATACAGTAAGCATACATTTTTTAAAATATAAGCTATATTTAGTATTGTTAATACGAAAAAAAATGTTTAAAATATATATGTACTAGTAAAAGATTCTTAACTCTTAATAATACAACTGATACAACCTTTATTATCATTTTTATCAAGTGACACATATATAAAATATTAACACCGTAACATACAAATATCTAATTCATGAAACATATAAATAAGACCATCTTGCAAAAAGTGATAGTAACCAAATAATTATAAAAAAAATATTTAACTTAGTAAAACAAAATAGTTTTATCTTGAGGGCAAATAAAAAGTATAATTAAGATTACCTTATAAGACAAAAAAAATATAGTAAAGAATATTTGTGCAATCTTCTTATATAATGATTTTTTTTTAGATTTAAAAAAAATTAGAAATAGACATAATTTAATGAAATAAACTAGTATAAAAAAACATATTTTCATTTTTTTTTCTATTATCTATTATTTATATCAAAACATTTTCAAATACATTTTATTCATATTTATACATAAAAACCTTTGGAACTTTAGTCTCATTCTCTATTATTTAGAGACAATTTTTTAATACTATTTTTATTCTATCAAATTTCTTTTATTGTTAAAATGATTTATTTTAATTTGTAGGGTTAAAATTAGATTTATCTCAATATCAATAATTAAAAATATAATTGAATATTATTTCTTGATTATACAAAAAATAACACAAGTTTATTTAACACAAAAATTAACATTTACACAAAAACAAACTCACTATACCAAACTTAAATAACTCAAATTTTCACTAAGTTTTTAAATTCTTAAATTTTGTAATTGGTGGCAGTCAACAAGCAAGTCAATGAATTTGAGTTTAAATACAATATTTTTAAATATATCTATAATTAATAACAACTGATACATTTAAATATATTTATGATTTATCATAACTGATACGTTTTAATATATTTATGATTTATAAAATCATAAATGTTATAATTACAATATTTTTAATATATTAATGATTTGTAATGAATGATGTATTTAAATATATTTATGATTTTTAATAAATGATATGCTTTAATATATTTATGATTTATAAAATCATAAATATGATAAATACAATAATTTTTAATATATTAATGATTTATAATACATGATTCGTTTTTATATCATTAACTAATTAAAATATCTTAGATATATTATTTTAATTAAATTGTTATATCAATCTAAGCATAATTTGAAAGATTGAATATGAGGAAGGACAAAACATTTCCTATCAAGTTTAACACCATTGCATTTTAATAATTTAAATTCAAAATCTTAGATAAGATCCTACACATTTGTTAATCTTTAATAGGCATAAAATCCACAATATATCTGTAGTTTTTTTTTTTTTTTCCTTTTTAAAAAAACCAATAACTACATTTTAAAATCAGGTTGAATTTAGAAAGTCATCATTCTAAGAAAGAAGGTTAAAAAATGAACTATTTAATAAAAATAATTATTTTAATCTAGAACTTAGGTTACCCAAAATAACTTATAATAAAGACTTGTCACGAAACTTTGAAATAGAATCAGATGATGTAGATCTGATTCTTTTATTTTTTCTTAATCAAAATTATCAAACATTGAAACTACAATAATTACAACCACACGTTCCTATGTACAAATTTGAACAATGATGTAAAAATTATTGTTAATTTCTTAGAATTTTTTTTCGCAATTTCCAAGTCTCTTACCACTGACATTGTAATATTCGGAGCAAGGACTATCACGGCTCTGTCACATCACATGTCTCAGATCAAAAAAGTTTGAATAAAATAATATTTTTTTTGTGACAATTCAAAATTCGACCACTCTGACCAACAATTATACTCATATTAATGCATCACCCGTACACGTGGCATCCCGGACAAATCATTGGGAACATATCGGAGTAGGACCCACACAGTGATAGACGGTGGAGAGAGCTATGTGACAATGAAGGGGTACGGTGATGCCACGTGGCAGGTCCTTATGGAAATTGGTACTGAGCAGGAACAGGGTAGCGTTTCCCAAAATGTTAAAGAAAAGGGTGGTAAGGGTGCCAAGTTGTGAAGTGAAGAAGGTGTGCTGAGGAGGGAATCAAGGAATCTTTGAAGGGTGAAGAGGTGAAGTGTTGGTGGGTTTTGCTCAGATTTCTTCTCTGTTGAGGGTATGTTCAAAGTTTCCAACTTGCATTGTGTGACATTGTTTGCTGGTGTTGATTTCTAGTACTTGAATCTCAGATTGGGAAAAACTACAGTGTCTTTTTTGCTGACTTTGGCCTATTTTTTCTGGAAATCTTGAAATTTTTAGGTTTATTTTTGCTGCAGATGTGTGGAACAGGATTTTCTTCTTTTTTGTTTTATGGGGTTGAAATTTGTTTATGGAGAAAGAGAAAGAACTAGGGTGGTTTAGGGGTTTCTTTTGGTGGAAGCATCTTTTTAGGTGGAAGGGTTTGTCCCATTCTCTCTATACAACTGTGCAATGGGGTTGTTCACTTGTTTGGTTGGGGTTTTTTCCCTAAATGGGCGTTTGTTGAATATAAAATTGGGGCGGTGGGCACACAAAGTCGAGGAGTTTTTTATAATCTTATTGCTTTGTTCTGTGCCATCATTGCTCTTTGACTGTTGTTGACATCTATGTGTGTTAGTGAAATGGTATCTAATATGTGCACTTTGTCTGATTTTTGCTTTGCTTTGTTAAACTGGATGATGAACATCACAACTATGGCTGTTGAATTTCCTGCCAAACGATAAAGCAATTGCCCTCTATTTCTTATTGAAATTAATTTTTTTCCAGTTTTATGTGGAAATTTAAAGTTCAAGCAAACTATGATGGCATTATGTGTTTAAGATGACAAGTTTAGCTACTCCTTTTGAATCAGTTTTTTCTTTGCTGTTAAAAGATTGACCAAGACTGGGTTATATTACACCATGATGTAGTGGCATGCAAGGTAGGTGTTCAGGTTACACAAAGAAGGATTGATTAACACTATCCACTGTTTTTGTTTGGAATTAAATGAACTAATATAATTAATCTAAATCTTGCTTTCACTACTGTTAATGATTGCCAACTTGAGGCATCTGTTCCTTGAATATAATGTAGAGAATATAATGTAGAGAGAATGCCGTAGTGTGTCTAAGAATATGCTTGGGTGAAAACTATGAATAAGGTTCACTTTATAAGTAAATCAGTGAATGCCTGATGAGAGTGCTGAAAATTAGAACATTAATTTAGTATTTGTTATTGGGGAACCTAAGACCATGAAATTTAAGTAGATGATACTTGGCAGGTTTGAATGGTGGGACATGGGTTATACTGCACTTGAAGTTGCTGTTTATTCTGATGCCGTTTACTTGGATTAGATGATGATATTCTGATTAGTGATTTTGGGAGGAAACTGGACATGAGTATGCTTGTGGGGATATGCTCGAACCGCGAGAATCTGATATACCCGTCCTATTTCTGGTCCTGGTTGTGCTTCCCTTGGTGGCTTACTTCTTGCTTGGAAAATGGAGTGAAACTACTAAGAAGAGAGATAGAATAAATTTGCTTGCCCATTTGGCTGCTGAAGAAGCTCTAAGAGCTGAAGAAATGGCTGTGGCCGATGTAATTCCTCCAGTATCTGCTTCAAAAAATGAACATCATGAGTGTGCTAGGTGCTCTGCTCCAGCCAGAACTCGATGCTCCAAATGCAAATCTGTTAGATATTGGTAACTTTTTTAACTTATTTTAGCTGCTGATCTATTTTTTTTTGTTTTTTTTCTTCATTAATTTCTGTTGAATCATTGTTTGAATTCTTATAACAATATCTGCCTTGGGATTAAGAATACATGTCTGCTAGTAGATTGGAATTTATACCCCTCCAATGAAGAATTCACTACCTTACGAGTTGTGCTCAATTAATTATTTAATAGGTAATATTTGATCAGTTTTCTCTAGTTTTTATGAAATAAACTATGGCTATGAAAGTTAGTTATTGACCAGTGAAATGTGCTAGTTTTTTTAATTGGTTGTGGCATTGGCAATTTGCTGATTGGGAACCTTTGTCGGAACAACTCTTGTGGATCTCTCCATGACATGACATCTTGCTTAAGTTTTCAAGGGTTTTAACTAATGGAAATAAAGTAGAATGAAAAAAATTTGTTGTTCCGATTTGGAAGAAGAATAAGTGAGACAGGTTATTTTGTAATCAATATTAAGCAACTCTTCTATCTGCTCTTTTATTAATTTTCTTCTATAACATGAATTTTGGGGAAGATATTGTGCTTGACCTTAAGATTATTTCTCAAAGTTTGAGCTGTAAGTGGTTTGCAGCTCTGGAAATTGTCAAATAATCCATTGGAGGCTAGTTCACAAGCAGGAATGCCAGCAACTCGAACCTCAAAAATCAAGCTCATTTCCTATGGCTGTTCCAGTTGAGGAATTTGGTCATGGGAGTTATCTTTATGAAAATTTGAACAACCAGTTGTTATCTCCCACTTTGAAGCAGACTTTAAGGGAAAGTACTCCTATGGACAATTTAGTTCACCCTTTGGTTGCCACTGCTGCTCCTGCTACAGCTGATTTTTCCCTATTTAATAATCTTCAACCTTCCACCTTTGAAAGAACTTCCCATAAAACCAACAGAGAAACACAGAGAAGAGATAATGGGTCTATATATGAATCTTCTATTGAATCTTCTGATTATAAAGCCACCAGTTCTCTCCCAAGTGTGGTATCAAAGGAGGCATTTATGAGACAGAAGGTTTACTTGTTTTACTTTGATATCCAATTGGCGTACATTTTATAAACTAATCAATGCTAATTCTCTTATCATGATACTTAAATGTTGCTGCAGTCAAGAAATAACAATGATTCTGTGTTGGAGGAAGAAATTTCAAATGTCAATTCTTGTGGCTTTGGAGTTTACATTAACAGACTCGATGCATCAAGAACCACAATTCATGAGGATGAAAACCATCAAAATCAGTATGGAAATGAATTTGTGACAAGAAACAAATTTGGACGCCTAAATAGTGACAACGTTGTAGATGAATTTCATACAGATATAACCACTAAAGGTGTAAATTTAGTCAAAGGGGGAAATTATCATTCTGAGGAAGCAGCACAACACAAACGCTCTTCTGAAATGACAATCAAAGGAAGTATGAAAGCTAAAAAAGCAATGCATACTCCCAAGACTAAATCTTCAAAATCACCAAAGTCAACACCAAAGACATCTGCAGATTTTTGTTGCTCAGAAATAGAGAAGAAAGGAAAAGCTGCAGATGAACCAAGTTAGTGTTTAAGATATCTTTTTGCCAGATTTATTGTTTTTATGTCAATGTTTCCTATAACTTGAGTTCCGTATTGATTCTATGTTTATACAAATTTATTTTAATCATGCAGGAGTTGCTAGTATCAGTGATGGCATCCCCTTACATGGTAATGAGAGCAATGGAGCTCCTAGTACTGGAATTATGAAAATGATGGGCTTGAAGAAATCAACCAAACCCTGCCCTCTAGCTTCTACAGAAGGCATTGATGTAAAGTTCAAGAAGGTGAAGAAGATAAAGGTCAGATTTATGTAGATGCCTAGAAATTTCAATTCCCTGTCCTTCTTGAAACAATTTTCTATAGCCACAAGTTAGAAAATGATGCCCTTATTACTAATTGGTGTCTTGATCATGTCTCAGATGTTGTTTCCTTATGATGAATTTGTAAAGATTTTCCAAAGTGATATCTTTGGCATATGCCCGAGGGGCCTCTTAAATTGCGGGAACAGGTAATACTAGCACAATACATTAAAACTATAATTGTGATTTGTGATAAAATAGGAAGAAATCTTGAATGTTTTATAGATTAAATAGCAGATAGATATTAACTTTTCTCATTTCTCAAGTGGTGCTATACCTCATGCAATAATTAGATTATCATCATCATCGTCATTATTATTATTATTATTATTATTATTATTATTATTATTATTATTATTATTATTACTATTATTACTATTATTACTTTTCTGGTGGTCACAACACAAGTTTTTGAAGGAGGGGAGGTCTTCCCATTTCAAGATAACTTTTGTATGTGAATTGTCTCAATTTACCTTTTGTTTTCTTATTGCTTGAATTTCAAAATGAGGCTCGATTCACTTGTAGATAATTTTTTGGGAAAATCTATTTATGATTTCTTTTCTGGTATATTCTGAATTATTGTGAACTTTCTTTTTTCATCTCTTTATTTTGCAGTTGCTATGCGAATGCTGTCTTGCAGTGCTTAACGTCTACAAAGCCCTTAGTCGTCTATCTGCTTTATAGATCTCACTCGAAATCCTGTATTTACGCATTCTCTATCTTTTCAGGGAGACAAAAGTCAAGACTCAATTTTCTTTTAAGACAATTTTTTTTTAATATTGTGTAATTTTTCATTGAATGACAGGTTGTGCTAAAGATTGGTGTCTCATGTGTGAGTTAGAGCAACACATAATGATTTTAAGAGAAAATGGGGCTCCTGTATCTCCTAGTAGGATACTTTGGCATATGCGGAGCATTAACTGTCAAATGGGGGAAGGAAGTCAGGAAGATGCACATGAATTTTTAAGGTCTTTCTGAGATTATTTTACTTATGTTTTTAGAATCATTAATTAATATAATACTAAGTTTTCTTCTCAACACACAAACACACACACTCAATTATATTTAGCTTGTTGTCTCTATGCTGAATGCTTAGTAAATGATAAATAATGATAAATAAAATGCATCGTTTATATAGGCTTCTAATTGCATCAATGCAATCTATATGCCTGGAGGGACTTGGTGGTGAGAAAAAGGTTGATCCTAGACTACAAGAAACAACTTTCATACAACATACTTTTGGTGGTCGTCTTCAATCCAAGGTTTGTATCCCTTCATCCCGTTCTCTTATTTTTTTGTTCCCTCTGTCTGGTCTCAGAGAACAGTGATCTTAGTATTACATTTGTTTGATGGCTTAATCGAATTTAATGTCTACAGGTTAAGTGTTTGAATTGTAATCATGAATCAGAAAGGTATGAAAACATTATGGACCTGACGCTGGAGATATTGGGCTGGGTTGAGTCACTGGAAGATGCACTGACTCAGTTTACTTCCCCTGAAGATTTGGATGGAGAGAATATGTACAGATGTGGAAGGTATGATGATCTAACTTATTTCTGTTCTGTTAGTATTGTGTGGTTTAGTTGGTTAATATATTATTAAAGGACGTGAGGAAAGTGAGAAAAACAAAGAGCATTGTTCGAATTTTTGCTTCCAATTTAAGAGACTCTCACCTCTCTTTTGTACTTTTTGAACTAGGTGCACATCATATGTTCGAGCTAGAAAGCAGTTGAGCATACACGAGGCTCCTAACATCTTGACTATAGTTTTGAAGAGATTTCAGGTATCTTATAGCTCTTTTAAGGTTGTTCTCTATTGCCGTTCCTCTTTTGCTTGCTTGGGAAGCTTGGCTTTATTGTTTGTCTTGCTCTCTTTTTGCTACTTATGACTTGGTTGGTCTTGCAGTCATTCGCTTTATAGATTAAGGTTGGTTACTCAAGACATGAATTGAAGTATTCTAAAGCAAACGCATTACTAAGATATATAAATTTAATTTTGTGCAATTGGCATTTTCTTGTTTGTGAATGGGTTGGTTTGACCAATTTCCACAGACCCTTCTGAAAGCAAGTTTTAAATGGTGTGGAAGAAGAAAAAAGTCAACCTTTTGACAATCGTTATAAAGGGAATGAAAGAATAGAGGTTTAGGATCTGTTGGACTGTGCATGTTTTGCTATTCTTTGGTGCATATAGTTGGAGAAAGATGCTTGGATTTTTGAAGGTGTTTAGGAATATTTGCTTCTTTAGGAGTGTTGTGGAGTAGATTATGGCTGGCATCTCTGGGTGCTTAGGTCATGCACTTTCTAAAGTTCATGTTTTTCTGGATTTTTTAGAGGCCAGCATTATTACCACCCGTGCTAAATATGGACGTAGTCTCCAAAATTGGGTTATTTAATTGATCTTATTTTTGGTACAATGTCTTGATATGATTTATCTCAAGAATATTAGGTTAATGTCACTTACAAACAATTATAAAGATGAAAAACTTCACATTAATTTGGTCATTACCAACAAATGGTGAGGTAACATAAGCATTGAATGAATCTGCAAGCCATTGTTGAGTTCCTTGAAACTCAGTCTTAAATGATCTCATATTTGTAGTTCATTTCATAACTATTGTTTTTTGGATGTTATACTTTAGGTACCTGATTTTGTTTCAAATTCCTTCAGTTTCTATATATTGACTCTTCAGAATATCTTGTTTCTGTATCATCAGGAAGGAAGATACGGGAAAATTAACAAGTGTATAACTTTTCCCGAAATGCTGGATATGATTCCTTTCATGACTGGGACGGGTGATATCCCACCGCTTTACATGCTTTATGCTGTTGTTGTGCACCTGGACACACTAAATGCATCTTTCTCTGGACACTATGTTTCATATGTAAAAGATCTGCATGGCAATTGGTTCAGGATAGATGACACTGAGGTAACGCAATTAATTATTTAATTGGAAATCTAATGGTTGTAATTCTCATGATCTAGGAAACTAGCTCGAAAACCTATGTTACGGGTTGAAGCATAGGAATGTTACATTCATTCTCTACCAAGGGTTTCCTCATCTCAAAGGGTTTTCCTTTTCTAACAAATCTGATATTCTGAACGGTCCTTTCCTACCTTGTTACCCCTCTCCCATATTTATCTAATTGACCCTCTTTAAATAAGTAATTGTTCTAACTATCCCAAACTAATTTTCCCTTTTGTCGTGACTCCTAACAGGAGCTTCGACATCAACTCATTGAGTTAAACAGAACTTCAACTTTAGACTCTTTTGAATTCTTTCTTTCTTGAATATTGATATCATTGTATGAAAGACTTATTGCTATGATAATGAGTATGTTCTGCATTTCCATCCGATCTCGGGATTAAACAAACTACAGATATGTATTTTTAGTCTTATTAAGTTATTATCTTATGTTTCATGCTGATAATTGGGTCAAATGTTTATAATTCATTTGGTTTTCTGTGATTGTCTTTTTACATTTAACAGGTTCAGCCGGTGCTAATTAATCAGGTCATGTCTGAAGGAGCATACATCTTATTCTACATGAGGTAGAGATTTATATGGTGGCACAGTTATTGTGATTTTCTTTCCTTTATCTGAGTACATTGGCATTTAACATGCTCATTCTAATAAACTTCGTTCTATTGTTGTATTTACAAGTGTTACCTTTTGAGCAAATTACCCTCCTTTGTCAATAAAAGAAAGAAAAATTCAAAATTTCCATTCAAGCTAAAGATGAAAGTATCTAGTTGCACTTAATTTTTGGTGTTATTATTTAATCTTGTTTCTCCCATTTACTTCAGGTTGTTCTCTAATAAAGCCACACTTGCAGTATAAGAGATGGCTTGAAAGTTAATTAGATTGATCATATTTATCATTCTGTTGCTGCTTATGTGTTACTTGTTTCAAGTTCCCATAAGAATAAATTTTTCTTTTACCGATTCTTCCTCAATCTGGCATATAGTCGTATTTCTGGGATTTGATGAATTGTGATCTTGGTCCATTCATTATGGATGTCAGTGCATCTTTTTTTTATTGCATTCCTGTATATATGTTTTTTTCAGGCTTTAAAACTGTTGAACTGTTGGTAGGTCTTGTCCCCGTCCTCCAGTAGAACAGACTGGGAAAGCCACACAGCAATCAGTTTATGATGCTTCAAAGCAGAATCCAATGGAAATGCAGAAGCCTAAACCCGGACATGGCAGGCATGGCAGCCAGTTTTTTGTCCCAGAGCCATCACCCAATGGCAGGTCAGAAATGGTGACTAGCATTGTTGACACCACTAGTGGCTTCCTAAGAAAGAGCACCAATAGGAATGCCCTGCCAGTGACACAAACTTATGCAGAAAACGTCAGGCACGAGTTTTCAGACGCCACATCAAGCGACTGGTCCCTTTTCACAAGCTCAGATGAGGCTTCTTTCACAACTGAGAGCACCAGGGACTCCTTCAGCACTGTAGACTATGGTGATTCATGCAACATGGATCCAATTTCATCTATCTTCAACTACACCCCAGAAAAGTCCTACATGAAGTTTTCACATAGTAAGCCAGTTACCAGGGTCTTCCCTGAAAACGGTCATGTTGAACAAATACAGAGAATTGATCAGTCTAAAAGGGTTAGCCGTTCTTCAAAGGAACATCCTCCAAATGGGAATTGTGGCTTGCATGTATATTATGGGAGTAATCCTGTATGTAGTACTCGGACTTCTAGTCAGTGTGAATTGTAGTCCTTGGGGAATTTTAACGTGTTGAACTGATTATTAGATGCTGTAGGTGTTGTGCCTCAAAGTTTTCAATATTTAGTTGATTGAGGCATATAGTTCTTTTAAGCACAGATGTATTTTATTTTTATTTTTATTGATAATTGTAAAGATGACAGCATCGTTCCTTTTGTTATCTATTAAACCACCAAAGTCTTTTCCTAGTGCTTTACTGTTCCATTTCCTTGAGATTTGAGAATATTTTTATACCAAAGTTAATTGTTTCTGGACCCATGTTCACTAGGCATGTTAATGTACATTTAGGATGCATTATAACATTTAAAACATAGGGAATACATTTAGGATGCATTATATAACTCAATCAAACTCATTTTTAATTACTTCTCACTTACCGAGAAATTCTTGTATCCACTCGAGTATAAATCACACCAAACCCTGGATTATGTATCATGATTTAAATAATCATAGAAGTTTGTATCATACAACTATCCATTTAAATAGATAATGTGGCCGATGTTGACTGGTGTAGGTTTCGGAACTTGTGTAAACGAGATTTCTCCATCCCTATTCATAAAATAGCGGTTTTTAAGTTGACCAAGGCCTAGAAAATTGCCACTTTTAACCGATGGCATACCAACAAGCTTGGTGCCTTGGTATCCTTCAGAAACATTTTCAGGAAGCATTATTTTATGCCCTATTTTGATTGAGTTTTAAAGATTGATAAAGAAAATTTATTATATTACTCCATTATAAATGTTCAATTTCAGTTTAAAATCCCAAAAGCATTATTTATTTAATTAAAAAACAAGGTACAACCTTCTGCTGAAACCATCGTTTTTAGTTTGTTAAATGGAAAACACACAATATAGCTAGCAATCCAAAACACTATTCAATTTAAAAGCATTGCCTGAGCAAAATGGTCAAAACTTTATTTATCAATTTCAGTCGCTGGAATACCACAAGCTATGTAAAGTGGTGAAAATGGTTCTCTCACATATTTCACATTGCATGCCGTTAACCTTCCATTTCAAACAAGAGCCATATCTCATTCACCCTGCTCTCATTCCAGAGGGTCATTGTACTGTGCCACAGTGTAAGCACAAGCTTTTGTAAATGGCACCTGACCAATCAGTGCCTGCAATACTAGCCCAACATTTGAATCGTTTACATTTCCACCAAACTGTCTTGCTGCTACGTACACATTTTTCCATCTTTGGAAATGGAGACCCTTTGCAGGGGGAGAGGGTTTGCTTGATTCTCTTTTGGCACAAGAAAGCTCACAACAAATGAGGATTTACAAAAGGGTCCATCACTTAGTGAAACTTCTGTGATCACAGGCGCAGTCATCTCAATATTTTTCTTCCAGCTGCTCTGGCCTTGAATATAGTCAAATAGACTGCATGTGCAGAAAAACAAAAGGTGTACTCAAGCTCAATTAGATCTTCGGATGACTTGAACCAACAACACCATAAGCACTTGTTGAGAGCTCTTTGCATTGTAGATGAACTTCAGAATTTAGTTGACGAGCTTTTGAAAGTAAGTTATGGCTACGGCTAAACTCTTCTATATATTCACTTATTGTAGCATAAAAGGTAACCCAAAAGAGAGAAGATTTTATGGGAACAAAAGTTAGATTTAGAGCAGTAAATACTTTTGATATTATTTTCTAATCAATTCAACTCAATAATCAACTAATAACGGTTTGCATTAAATATAAAATAAATTATTGAACTCAAATTCTCATTCTATTGAAGAGCACCACCATCTACGAATTATGAACATGACAAGAAACCACTCATCAGAAATTCATGTAAAAGAAAGAAACTAGTTACCTCCTAAAGCCAAGTCTTGAATGGAATGGAAGAAATTGACATCCGGAGTGTTGAATTATAGTAGTTGCGGATTTCATAGCCATCACATGCGTTTGCATGTTGGAGGAGTTATCCCTCTCATCATAGCATTTTGGTCGCTATGAGAACTCACGCCAGAGAGTGAAAGAAAGAGAAGAAGACAGAAGAGAAATGAGAGCTTGAGTGTGATATGATGGTACTTGCAGCCATGGCTAGACTTGCAGAATGTTGAAGATGCAACATGTTCAAGTTTTTACTGTCTCGTCATGTGGCTACAAAGCAACAACGTTTGATGTTCACACATTTTTACAATGCAATGTTTCTTTCTTGAACATTCATTTAGATGCCGTAAATTAAAGCAGGTAATTTAATGAAAAAAAAAATTAATGTTATTTATATATGGTTAATCAATAGCAATAAGTGATTTTCTTACCAACAAGATGTTGATTATTTCACTCTTTAAAAGAACTTATTCTCTTCAAAGATTTGATTCATAACTTTAATTTATTATTTCATAAGATTTGCATAAAATTCACGTTTTGATAATTTCTTTTAAAGAATATATTTTGGCAGATTCTTCTCCTAATCTCCTCCTGCATACTTTTAATTTAGAAAAGAAAAACAAGTCCTAAAATTATCATGCGTGCATCAGTCTAAAATGTATTTTTTTATATATATATTTTTGGAATGTTGCTTTTAAAATACATTTATAGTAATATATAAAGAATATAATTTTTTGAAAGTTTTATTCCATTCTTACAATATTTAGTATTACTTTTTAATGAAAGCTGGTGTGTCAATTATTATTTTTATTTTATAACGGTAAAAAAATGTTCATGTATAAGTATGTGGTTCTTATTCTTATGTTTCTACAAGTACAAAATAAATATTTATTTTAGAATATCAAAATATATTTCAAAATAATTATTCCCTAATATTTTAAAAATGGTTAGTGAGGGATTTTAAATCGTAAAAAAACTTAATATTTTTTTTGAAATATATTTTCTGGAACATGTAGTGATTATTTGATAATCCGAAAACATCTAACAAATTAAAAGATACGAGAAAGTAAAGAAATAGCCTAATGTATTTATTCTTTCATTTTTATTAAAAAAATAAGGTAACGAATTTTTTTTCTTGTTGATACCTTTCTGGTGAAATTTGGGAGAACAGAAAATATTTGCATATGAATTATTATTTTTTCGTGTTCTTTTTTTTCATTTAAATCGATAAAACTGCATATGTGCAGGTCAAATACAAGAATTGCAAAGCCATAAGGCCCAAACAATGTCGAAGTTTATGAGTTTATGACATCAAACTTGTTCAGAGCCAAAACTTCCTGCACCCCTTCAAATCTAATGTGCACCCATTTCAGATTACGAAAATACTCTTATCTTTACTTCTGAAAAATATTTTTTAAAAAATTTTCAAAAAGTATTTTTCAGAATATAAATTTATTTATATTCAAGGCAAAAACTTCCAGCACCCTTTCAAATCTAATGTGCATTCATGATTACGAAAATACTCTGATCCTTAGCTTCTGAAAAATATTTTTTAAAAATTTCAAAAAATATTTTCCAGAATATAAATTTATATTCCAAAAATAATTTTTAGAAATATATTTTGAAAAAACCTTTTTTAAAATGTAAATTTTATATTTCAGAGTTCCAGAATATTTTGGGAAAAATATTTTTTAGAATATAAAATTTGCATTCTCAATAAAGCTTTCCAGAATGTATTTTTTGAAAATTATTTTTCAGAATTTATTTTTATCTAAAGGATATTTTTGAAACTCTTGGAAAGTGATGGATGTAGGTGAGAAGTGATGGATTGCAGAAAACTGATATTCACACACACCGTAATTTTGAGTTTGAAGAAAATTTCCTTAGCAGAAACCGAAATTGAAACATATTTCACAAAGTGGAAGCTAAGAGAATAGAGAAGAAGCTTTGTGAAAATAAGAGTCGGAAGATTTGCCTAGAGAAAGGCCCTTGAGGAATAAAATGGGCTCGGTATTGATTGATTATATGAGTGTGATTCATATTATGGACCACTTCTTCCTCCACCTCCAAGGTTTCTTGGGAACCTTCAAGTTTTTAAATATTTCCTAAATTACCCTGTTTAAAAAAATTATTGTGTCACCTACTATTTAAAAATGAATAAAAGTATTTTTAAAATAGGTAAATTTGAAAGTCAAATTCTAGATTTGGAAATAACTTTCGAAATTGTCAATTTCGAAAAAGGATATGTCATTAAAAATATTTTTAAAATAGATAAATTTGGAATTTATTTTCGGATTGAAATTGGTTTTCAGATTTTCCTATTCTGAAAGTATTTTTTTTTTAAAAAAAATGAATTTTGGAATAAGTAATTCTGGAAACCAATTCTAGATCTAAAAACAGCTTGTAAAATTACTTATTTAGAAATTAAATATGTAAAAAAATTATTATATTATTAATTATTTTATTATATTATTGTCTATTTTGAAATTTCTTATTTTGAAAGTGAATATATCAAAATAATTATGTCATTGTCTATTTAAGAATTCTAAAATAGACAATAATATAATGAGACAATAATATAATGAGACAATGATATAATTCTAAATAAGTAATGATATAATTATTTTTATATAATTTCAGAATTGACAATGATATAATTATTTTGATATAATTTCAGAATAGACAATCATATAATTATTTTGATATAATTTCAAAATAGACAATCACATAATTATTTTGATATAATTTCAAAATAGGCAATAGGATATGATTTTAGAATAGGCAATTATATAATGAAATAATTAATGATATAATAATTTTTTTGACACCTTTAGTTTTAAAATAGGCAATTCCGAAAACTATTTTCAGATAAGAAATTATTTATTCTGAATTTTTTTTTTAAAAAATACTTTTGAAATGGGTAAATCTAGAAGCCAATTATGGATCTAGAAATAGCTTTCGGATTTGCCTATTCCAAAAGTATTTTTAATGATACCTTCTTTTCTAGAATAGACAATTCCGAAAACTATTTCTAGATCTGGAATTGACTTCTAGATTTATCTATTCTGAAAATATTCCTATTCATTTTAAAAGGTTAAAGTTAAAGATATTTTGGTTTATACAATAATAATAGCGATAATTTTTAACTTCTTCTACAAGATATCTCAAAAATCATGCAGATGTAGGAAGAAGCAGTCCATATTAGCCAATTACTTCTTGCCTTCTCAATTTTTGAACCTGTATATGGATAAAATGATTACATTATCCTATTTGCTTCTCTCTCATTACACCCCACCACCGATGTTGGCACCACTGCCATCGTAGCTGCACCATCACTATTATAAAAGGAGAGAAGGAAGACGTTATAAAAGATATTGGTTGGAAACTTGTTCCCCAAAACTTATTTCAGAAAAATACATTCTAATATATGTTCTGAAAGGTTTTTTTTTTTTAAACTTTGTTATAGAAAGCTTGTTCCAAAATGTATTTAACATGGATGTTTTGGAAATTTTATTCTAAAAATCTTATTTCGAAAATCTTATTCTATTCTAAAAAATATGTTTAAGAATGTATTTCATAAATTTTATTTTGTAAAATTTTTTAAAATAGGTAATCCAAAAGTTACTTTAAGAAATGATAAAATAATTATTTTAAAAATTATGGTTTCGAATTGAGGGGATGTAAAAAACAATTGCCTTAACATGAATTGTCTTGTATATACATTCATCACTTTAGGGAGCAACCGTGGGTTTCGTTCAACTTGGATTCAACTTAACCAATTCAACTTATCCAAAATTTAACATTTTAAAATTTAGGTTTAATTAAATTTTAAGTATTTCATAAATTTAAATATTTTTAATTAATTCTTTATTAAATATTTTAGTTATATTAGAGTGTATACAATATTTTTTATTTTCATTTGATATCTTGTCGTTTAACTTTTGCGGTATTAGTTACTTCTATCTTTTTGTTTTTATCTCAGTGATCAACTCGCTCCATTTCTCCCCAATCTCCTCTAATATGTCGGGTCAACTCGTTCCTTTCGTTTTCATGTAAATAAAATAAATATATTAATTCTTTAATAAAGAAAAACTTGTGTGCAATTTTTTATAATAACCTATGGTTTTATATAATATACTACTAAATTAAAAAAAATGATCATATAAGAAAATAAACTTAAAAGTTCAAACATAATATTGTTGTACTGAATCTTAACATGTTAAAATAACAAAAATTTTTTTGGATGGAATATGAAAGGATTTTAAAAATTAAATTTAGTACACAATATGTAATGTTAACTTTAAGGCTGAAATAGAAGAAATGAGGAAATCTTACACCAATTTTGAAGTATAAAGTTTGATTATATTTGATGAAGATTTAACATGTGTTTTTGTGTAGTGGCCAGTTACATGACATGTATGTGAGATTTTTCATGTAGAGGAATGAAAGAGTGAGTTGAGTTTTGGTTTTTGATTTTGCAGGTCTAATGATGACAAATTTCTTAACAAAGGATCAATAACCCAAGCCATGACCAAAAGAATACATGAAGAATTAAACTCAACTCACTTCACTCATGTCAAACTTTTATTATTGCGAACTATATTTCCATCCTATATGAAGTAGATTAGGTTTGTTTGACTTATATATTGGGCCTTTCTAATTTTCTGTTGATTTTGTTAGAGATAGGAAGGACGGATTCTTCCTCCACCCCATACCTTCTTCCTGCACCTCCATAAAGAAATTAATTTTCAAAGTACCCATATTAAAATGACCAAAATGACTTTGAGTGTCATCCGGTTGTCATTTTGTTTTGTAAATGACAATCGGATGGGGGTGCCATTCGGTTGTTATTTGCAAAACAAAATGACAACCGGATGACACCTCATCCGGTTTACATCTTTTTTCAAAATATGAACTGGATGGGTTATCATCCGGTTCACATTTGCAAAATGACATCCGGATAACGCCCTTATCCAGTTTACAATCTTTTTTTTAAAAATGACAACCAGATGAGGGTGCCATCCGGTTGTCATTTGCAAAACAAAATGACAATCGGATCGCAAAAGTCATCGTTTGTCGTCGACAGTCTCCCAATCACCAAATTAACTACTCTAATCAACAATATCACTCACAAATTACTAATAAACATCAATAATTGCTTACTTAGGACTTGTTTGAAGCTTTAATTTAAGATTTGGATGGCACCGGTGACATGGTAGACGACGAATGAGAGTTATGGAGGTGAAGTGTAATTTCATATATGGAAGTGCAGGAAGAGGGTATGAAGGTGGAGGAAGAATTCATCGATAGGAAGACATTCAGCCCATAGAGTTACCTAAGGCTACATTGGGCCTTGCACAAAGTTCATGTGTTAACCCTAGGTGACTTAGGGAGCCATAATTAGCGTGTAACTTGTTTTTTCAACACATGCTCAATGTGTTAATAATGATACGTACTATGGGGCATTTGATCCACCATTTGTGGCACCATTCATAGATTTTGCATGGTTATTCTTGATCTAAAATTTTGAATTTAGCTTATGGTGAAAGATTTTGTCACTCCCTTGGATGACTACCAAGCCTGTAAATAGGAGTGTCCAACCTTATACAATTCAACTTATGAATGATAGAGTTATAAAAAAAAAGTTTTAGAAATAAAAAAAGATAAACACTAGTGTTTAAAATAATAAAAAAAATAGAAGAAACAAACGACACTAAAGTGAAAGAGAACGAAAAGGAGAAGAAGAACTTGGCAGACGCGGGAAAGGGAAGCAATTAACGCTTAAAAAAAAAAGACTAAAGGATGCGGCTGATTTGCATTTTAATTCAGGTTGTGACTTTTATTTTTTTGAAATTTTTCCTGATTTTTAATTTCTAGATTAAGTTCAATTTAAGGTTTTTATTATGTATTTGATTTGTTTTAGAATTTAAAGTTCCTATTCGGAATTTAATTCCTTGATTTTAATTCCTATTGATTTTATTATTTCTGAATTTGGTATGTTATTTCTGGTGCATTTTGATTTTTTGTATTAAGAGTTATTACAATAAAAAAGTCAGATTTTACCATTTTAAGACAGAATTTTGTTTCCAATTTAGAAAAATAACACAGAACCATATAAACACTCACACATGCACGTAAACGGAGGACCTTTTTTTTGGAGAACTTTTTGAGAGAGAGAGAGAGAGAGAGAGAGGGAAACACTATCACGTTTCATTGCTGGCTTCGGTATCGAAAAGGACTGGGCTACGTTTCACACTTCCATTTTGTCATTCACTTCTAACTTAAGGAGAAATATGTATGTTTTATATGAGTTGATGTTTGTAATTGTAGTATTAATATCACATATGTTTTTAATATGTTTTAGTGCTCAGTTGTCGCATCCACTCTGTGTTGTAAAACATGTTTTCTATGCTGTGATTTCAGTATCTCTGGGACCCCCTACTGTCTATAGACACAGGCTCATTCTACCTTTGCTTGTATTCCTATTGTTGTCACCCCTTCTTTAGTATAAATAGCAAACAATATGCTAATCAAAACCCATAAAAATAATGTAGAAGGAAAAATGAAAAGAAAACAATAACTTTAATTCTCTCCCGTCACTGCTGGTGTTGTCATTGTGAGTCTCATATCTGCATCTTTATAGCCACAACTGTATCTGCATAGTCAGAGTTGTATGTGTAAGCCTATATTCGCATCTGTTTAGTTTAATTTTAATTCTTGTTAAAAAAATTTATAAAGAGTTCTTTAAAATTAAAAAAAAATATATATAAAATATTAAATTTTCCAAACTAAAAAATAAATAAAATAAAATAGGATAAAATAAATATAATAAAATATACGATATAAAAACGTAGAAAATACCGAAACACCAAACACACAATTCCTATAAAAAAATTATGTATACCCTGATTTTCCATCATGTATGAAAATATATAGGAGCAAGGTCAAACCTTGTCGGACTCAAAAAATAAAAAAAATATTTTCTTTGTCTTTTACTTGCATTTATTTCTTTTTTTTAAATGATAAATATTTTAATATACCACACTCGTTTTATTCATTTGATTAAAGGTATCATCTTAGGACGAACATTGTAGGGTGATAATACCTTCCTCACACGTAATCGACTCCCGGATCCAATTCTAGATTCACAGATCATTTCTTTTCTAGTTTTTTTCATAATAAATTATGGTGGTAACTCCTTTTCTCTGTTATATTTAAAAACATATAATTTTATTTTGTCATCCCTGCCGCGACCTCAGTTACGACTAATGGCGACTCTACTGGAGACTTTTGAAAGTCAGGCCAATTTAATTGATTAAGTAATAATTAGTGTAATTTTCTGAATGTTTATCTTTCCTTTCATTTATTTTATTTTGTTTTGCATGTGTATATATTTATTTTTTTATATGATTTTTTTTATGTAGAAATATTGAACCCTAGGGCAGGCTACATGCTATATTTTGAAATATTTTTTTGTTTACTTTGCAGGAGGGGTTGGGCATGCATTTATTCTCTTTCAGTGCACACAAAATTTGCAGATCATGAGTGGGGCACTATACCCGGGTCTGCCTGAGTGAAAAGCTTAGAATTAGAAATGGGGTGGTGTTGCAATACTAAGGGGACTTACGTCCTATATTGGTTTTTGTGAAAGTCTCAGCTAGAGTGTGTTTTCTTCATTGACATATTCATAAAGGCTTTGTTACCGAATGATATGGATGGTGCAATGAGGTGAGTCATAGCTCTAGTGGCCTTGAATCTAGGATTTAATTAGGAAGCCACACTATGTGCGAGCTTACACTTATTAACTTAGACCCTGAACATTATTAGGTCAGTCCTTGAGTAGGGTACTAAGGGAGAAATTTCTGCACCTCAACGCCCACCAAAGGTTCCTATATAAGATTAGTACCATAATTGGAGTGAAACATACACATTACAAAATTTGCAAGATAATTTTAATCTCAAGTTTTCCATAATCAATGCTTGAGACATATTTTTTCTAAAAAAATCTCACATGTTTATTACATCTTTTTTTTAAGTAGTAAAATTATAAAATTGTATGCAAACCACCATGAATTTTAGCATGAGGCATGAAATTGAGGGAGAGTTTGAATTGGGAGGTTTGAGGAAGAAGACAAGAATCAGGGTGGTAGAGAATAACTTGGTGGGCCTAAAGGAATTGGGCCAAAAGCTTAAAGCATTATAGAAAGGATCTTTCAAGAGTAAATATGGAAACTTACTAGGATTGTTAGAAGTAGATGTCCAGACGCCTGCAATTACAACACTAGCCCAATACTATGATCCACCACTGAGATGCTTCACTTTTCAAGACTTCCAGTTAATACCAACGGTTGAGGAGTTTGAATAGAATATGGACATACCTTTGACAGGGAAGACTCCATATTAACATTTGGAGTAGCATGCTTCAATCTTAACCTTATCTAGAATCATGAAGGATACGAAAGGATTTTCTCTAGAATTCTTAGAGGCATATCTGCATCAGTTAAGTGATAAGGAAGACTGGGAGACGTTCATTGATGTCTTGATGTTCCCTAGCTTTGAGAATTCTGTGGATCATGCTGCTATAGTTGTATTCATTGCTTTTAATATTCGGTCTGAGAGACCAGTCACAACGATCTTGGCGGATATCTATATAGAAGTAGATCTATGCTAGGTGAGAAAGAAGAAATTGGTGCTACGTTGTCTACCGACCCTTTATGTTTGGTTGATTTCTCATCTCGGAGAGAAGATAATTGGGATCACTTTTTGATTGGGCCCAACTTTTTGATGGTCTGACTCAGGAAAATTCAATGACGACCATCATGGCAACAACAATCTCGCCTTATTTACTACTGTGCAAAATATCCTAATGTTCCCCTCATAGGGACCAAAGGTTACTGTCGCAACCGGGATCACGACGGGGACGACGATCCGAAAAGAAAATAAAAATGATTTTGAAAATTTAAGAAAAGAGAGTCGCCACCATAGTTTTTATGGAAAACTATGGAAAACCAAAAAAAAAAGGATAAGGCTAGTTTACGAAAACCGGATCTAAGTCCGGGAGTCGGTTACTTGTGGGGAAGGTATCAGCACCCCCACGACGCTTGTCCTAAAACGATACCTTTAATTAAACAAGTAAAATGAGTGTGATTTTCCAAATGTTTATTTTTCAAAAAAGAAACAAAATGCATATAAAACAAACAAAAATATTTTTTTTTATTTTTTAGAGCCCGATAAGGTTTGACCTTACTCCTACGTATTTCCATCGAGGATGAAAAATCAGGGTTACGTAGTTCTTTTATTAAGAAATTGTTTGTTAGGATGTTTGATATTTTTAATTTTAAAGATTTTATACTTTTGAAAATGTTATGTTTTTTTTAGAAGTTTAATATTTTTGTATTTTTTTGGAAATTGTGATATTATTTAGAGAGAATTTTCGTACTAGATATCGCTTGACGCATACGGTCCTTTGAACATCTAAACGAAAATATTTTCGAATTAAATACCACATGACGAAAATGGTCCTTAGGATATTTAATCCAAATTCATTTTGATAATACACTATATTTTATTTTAAGTAAAATATTAAAAAGATTCTACCGAAAAAAAAAAAGAAAAAAAAAA
>Ga0209700_104735_pt1 | contig 24033 bp, 7 predicted proteins | sample SiratroredBW_FD_187528 | JGI IMG/M metagenome (GOLD analysis project Ga0209700, IMG submission 187528) | Root nodule microbial communities of legume samples collected from California, USA - Siratro red BW (SPAdes) (version 2) | ecosystem: Host-associated > Plants > Roots > Nodule | place: USA...
AAAACTAGAGAAATGTCAATAGAAGATGAACTCATTTTTTAGTTTTTATGATTACATTTTCGTTTGCTGCATTTGTTTATAGCTATTTTTCTACAATATTACTGATCATAGTATAATGAAGTTACGTATAACATTTCATAAAACCAGTTTGATTAAACTTAAAATAATAATAATAATCAATTACAGATTTTTTTTTAAATGAACAGATTAAAAAACATATAAAAAGACAGATACGTGTTTAGTTTATTAAGAAAAAATACAAGCAAACTCACTAAATATATATAGTTCTATTTTTCATTAATATCCCTCATTATATATGAATTAGAATAAATAAATAAATATAAAAATATATGATTATATAAATATATCTATTTTATAATTATATTACTAAAACGAAGTATCTACATTTTCCGAATACAAATTATTATATGAATATATACATAACATTTCTCATTATTATTATTATTATTATTATTATTATTATTATTATTATTATTATTATTATTATTATTATTATTATTATTATTATAAGAAACTGTTAGTTAAAGTTAACTAGGATAAGCTTTTCTAATTTCTCACCCAACCCCAATAATGAACCATCAATTTATTATCTTACTGGCATAGTTGTTAGAATTTATTTGCAGGTATATATCATATTATGACGTTCCACCGATTTATTAATCTTTTCCCCTTATAAAGAAGTTCGATAGCCAAAATTTATTAATGAATCCCAAAGTACACAGTTTAATAATAACAATATAAAAAACAACCCACTAATAACAATGGTAGTACATATCATGCACTTTCCCCAAATTATTTAGAGAATATGCGTACTATAGGTAAGAAAAAGAATTTGTTCCACAATAAAATTAATCACAAGGAATTACAGGTTTCATATAAATAAATATAAGAAGATATCAACAAGCAATGCGTTCAAAGATCTGATATTATAATAACAATGTCTCTGTTTTTATTATTATGTATTTCTTTTTATGGTTTTTTTATGAATTTTTATTTACATCACTCTTTTAATTTTATATTTTTCACATTTATGATAAAAGTATTATTAAAAATAAGTATTTCTGAAAATTCCAAATCAATATAATCAAATTATATATAAATATTTAAGGTTCACTTTTTAATATAATATTATAATCTATTTTAATATTATTTATTAGTTTTATTGTGTTTCTTTAATATGATATCATATAACTCTTAAATCACTTATAAAATTCTAGCCTTACATTTGAGATATCTAGTTATTAATATGAGAAGATGGGTTGAAAATTTACTATGACTAAAACTATTAAATTAGATGCAAATTTTATTTTACATGTTAATTTTATGATGTTGCTTTATATTTAAATTTATTTTATATATATATATATATATATATATATATATATATAATGGATAAAATTATTTTATTTGATTGAAATAAAATTATTTGCAAAGGAGGATTAGATGTGGTTTATGAAACATTTAAAATTAACTTATTTTATAATTTTTATTTTAAATCAAATAAAAAAAACTAATATTTTTATCTTCTTCTCTCATAGACCCACACTCTTTCACTTGTTTGCAGATTTGGTTTTCTAAGTCAACGATATGTATTGACCAACCTTACGCAACGAGGAGAGTTGCCATTACTGACTTTTATATAGTTTTTATGAGAATTTGACTAATATTTGTATTTTATGTGCATCATTTCTAATATATTTCACTACTCAAGATAATAAATATGTATGGTACAAACTTGTCGTTTTCGAAGCTATACTTTAAGGATACAAAGAAAATTCAAATATATAATGTTTGTTTACATGTGATGATACCTGTCAGCATAAAAAAATATTAAAATTAATTCAAATATATTCTTTAAATATATAGGCAAAGATTATCTGAGATAACAAGCAAAACTTTTCAAACTATAAGTTGTCATCGTTGAAATTTTACTATATTCTGTGTACTTCAATAATTTTTTAGATTAATTAGGTTGATGCATAGAGTCAATGATATTATAATTTATTATTATTATTATTATTATTGTTTTTGTTTATGATGTATACTTAATTAACAATACAATTTCTTAATCAAGCGGTTTTATTCTGCAAGAAACTATGAACCGATTAAAATAAGATAGAGTTGTGGGTGCAAAAATAATGTGGAGTTTAATTAAGATGATTGATTGTGCTGAAATTTAAAATTGAAAAAATGTACTGGCAATGTAGCCATAAAATGTTCTATATCTAACTACCTAAAAAAGGTACAGTTGTTACCAAATGAGTGAATGAACTTATATGGATTTTTATTTAATTAGTAATTTTGGCTTTAAGAATTAATTATGAAGTTATTTCAATTATTTAGGAAGAGTTTAACTATCTATCATGATTATAGACATCTTAAATATGATTACTTCCCTCAAATAATTATATAAGAAACACATCTTTTGATAATTATTGGTATTATATTTAATTAAATAATTTGATCCTTTAATTATTAAAGAAATAATAATTTATTTATATAATAAAACAAGTAACTAAATAACTTATCTATATAACTTATTTAATTAAAAGTATCAATAACATATATTATTTTAATATTATTTTTATCAAATTATATAACTTTTTGCACTTTATTATTTAATTCTTTAATGTGATTTTTAGTGTAATAAAAATACAAATACACATAGACGAGAGTGCATGTATTTTTACTAGTATATAACAACTGAAATTAACTTACACTTATTCAACATATATCAATTATTATTATTATTTAAAAATTTTAATTAAAAGTTTACTTTCAAAACACTTTATTATGTATGTAAAAATTTACATTAATCCAAATTTTTTTTCACAAATCTCAAGTATAGGTGTATAGACTACAATCCTAACTAGATTGACCTAATAATCATATACGAACCATATGTAAATTTCATAAATATATTAGATTAAAATATATCTAAAATAGGGTCAAACTAAAACTCAATGTAAATCAAGCAAAATCTAGATCAAATCAATCTCTAAAAAAATAAAAAAGATTAGGAATATTATCCCATCATCTATGACTGTAATGCTAAGAATAAAATTACCAAACATTTGAAACATGAAATTGTATATTACTAATTAGATATAAACAATTATTTTATCTTAACCTAAATTCTGGTGGTATCAAATGCAGGTTAAGTATAGCTTGTAGCAGAAGCTCAAAGTCACATTCCAATCCATTGTATACTCCAAACTTTAGAATGAGAAATTTCAAATTGGTTTGAAATAGTATAATCCGACTTTTAGAACGACAAATTTCAAATTTATTAGAATTCTAAATAAAAGAGAATTAATTTAACATCTTTTTCGTTTAAATTTTAAATTATGATATAATGATGTTATCGCTCACCTGTGGTGTTTGAACGAGAGTACTTTTCTTGTTACAATTTATAATAATTATCATCAGTTAAACAACCAACTCAATTGATATACAGAGAAAATTAGAAAATATCACAGGATGAAATTGTCCAAATCATTAAATAATTTATTGCGAAACATCTAACTAGTCTTAAACATTATAATAAATCTGTTTATCCATTTAATTCTCAAATATATATTACTTAAATAATATTTAAAATTCATAAAAGCAACAAATTCTAAATATATCAAATTCGTATAGTGTTTGATACTATTGGACCACATGAAATAACACAACTTAACAAATGCACATAATTAGATCCTTTTATTGTAGATAATTTCATTTGCAAGAAAAAATGTTTTATTATCTCTAAAATTTCCAGAAGATACTTCAAACTTCCAGAACTTATGAGAAGATTCTATATATCGAGACATCACTGATAACTTATTGTAATTGAAATTCCTATTTATTCCAATACTCCCTTTCAGAACACTCTATACCCATTTGGGAAGAATAAAAGAACAGAGAGTATTAATCAAATAAAGTTTTATTCAATCTATATTATTCTATTTTTCTTTTCTCACCTACACCTCTGTGTGATCTAAATCATGAAAATGAAAAGAATATACAATAAATTCAAAGTTTATTATAAAAAATTCAAAGTTTAGAAAGACGTAGTTTTATAATAAATGAAGAATGAAATGTTTTAAATTCGTTCATAATTGTTTTTTTTAAAAAAAAAATACTAATTCTCCACTTAATTTAAACTCTATATATTTTTATACTTCAGAAAAATTGGTCATACATCCAAAAATTAATCCAAAATTATTTTATAATAATTTTACATAATATATACTTATTTTTTATTTAATTATAAATGTTTTATTTTTTTAGTAAAATTGACAAAGTATCAAAATAATATATAATTATAATTTCAGTTGTTAGATGGATAAAAAATACATGTCGTATAGAATACTATAATGTAATATTTCACATAAATTGGAATAACTATATAAAGAGGAAGAGATGCATTTTCTTTTTTAAACAGAACATCACAAAGTGAAAGAGGTCCTTCTCTTTCTTTTCTCTCTTTTTCAGAAAGATATTCTCTGAATATATCTTTAACTAAAGGCATATCGAGGCTTAGGGCTTTGATTAACTTTCATTGGGACCTAAAATTCTTAAAGATCATCCACAACTTTCCACCTAATTTTAAGAAAATATTTTAGTTTGCTCGTTCTACAACCACTAAATATTTTTTTCATATACAAAACTAATTTCTATTATGTAACATAATGTAATCAAAATTTTCCTACTCTCTGTTCTTTCAATCATTAAACTTCAATGTTTTTATGACATTTATTATTATTATTATATATGTATATATATATAATTGCTGATATTAATTTTTTGTCCTGCAATATGAATAGTCTTGTTGGGATATTTTTTTTAAACAATATAAATTGAAAGATGGTGAACACCCAAGGCTCCATGATTATTTGAAGGGCTATGATTGTTCATATATTTGTTAATCCCTCTCCCTTGTGTATGTCTTTCTTTCTACTATTTTGGAAGGATATCATGAAATTTTTTTATTAATTATTTTGAATACATTTTCACCAATTATATTTTTAAGTATAGGATTAAGAATTGGATAGGTTTGAATAAAAGAAAGTTCGAAAAGGATTGATGAATACACAAAAGGATCTGAGAAAGATTCTATGAAGACAGTTTTGGAAATATCCAAAAGGCATAATTTTAAAGGTTTATGTTCAAAAAAAGAAATATGTTACAAATATGAAATTTGGTGGAAATAAGAAAGAACCTTGCACCTTTATGAAAGGAAGAGAAAATTATAAATATAGAAGCTACTACACACAAAAAAAATATATTATATACCCTTCTATTTTCATCTTCAGATTCATTTTCTAGAGTTTCCTCAGAAGATTATCAAAGGAGGATTTAGAACCAATTCTGCCTAGTTAGGGAATTTCATTTTTTTTTTGTTTATTATGAATATTTTTTCTTCCATTTGAGAATAATAACTAAGCTCATAGCCATGGATTTATGAATTGTACAAGTATATATAACATTTTTCCTAATTTTAATATGGTTTATGGTCATCCTGGGTTTATCTTAATGCTTTCTATGATATATATATATATATAGCTTTAGTTAATTGATTGACTAATAATCATTTGCAGCTAACTAATGGATATATAGAAAAAATTAACTAGGTTTTGTAAAATCAATCATAATCCCACCATTTCCAGTTGGCTATTACATTACATTAGTAAACATATCAGCATTATGTGTTTTTCTTAATATTGTTTTGCATAATTACTGACTAGTAATTTATAAATAGAAAGCATTGCAAGATCATTAGTTTAAATTAAAAGTAAATATTGGCTATTTGGAAGACAATTAATTGGAATATTAAGATTCTTATATTTAACTTTAAATTTAATTATACATAGTTCATGGATTTGGTCTAACTTTTGCTCTTTTTAATAAATTTTATATTATAAGCTTGATATATATCACTCCACAATATACGATTACGAGAAATAAGAAAAGACAAAGAATACATATAAGAAAGTTAAGCTAACTATTTAAACATACTTAAAATATAAATTCCATTAATAATGATCCTAATCAAAGTTACATTTCAACATTCTATAGATGTTAATTCTACTTTTAGAATATTCCCATTAAACTATACTTAGAGGTTAATACTTGTCAGATGTCCCTTCCAGTTATAAATCCACATAGTCCCAAATAAACTCATCTAACAATGTAAAATATATATATATATATATATATATATATATATATATATATATATATATATCGTGATTAACTCTTTCAAATTGTAGTTTTAGTTATATGCACCTTCTAAGACTCTTACCACCTGATATCATTTATCTATATGACAAGGTAATAGTAGAGTCAGGATACCTCATTCTCGACAAATTGTCAAACAATGCACATCCTATAACATCTCAACTTAGTGTTTTATTTTTAAAGATAATAAATCTCAAATATCATTTCACAACATTCATTAATATCTCAATATAGCATACTACTACTCATATATTTTACAATAAAATAAAAAGAATTATCAAAGTCAAGAAAAAATTGAATTAAAATACATAATAATGGTCTCTTCTGATAATTATAATTATCAAAATACATAAAAAAATTGACTTTAACTTATTAAAATAATACTACTAAAAAACCCTTTTACATTAGGTTTTTGTAAGCCATATAATAAGAAGAGTGATATATCTATATATATTAAATTTGATATTTAGATAATCATTTTCAATCGGGTACACTATAACCGATCGTCGCGTTTTCTTTAAAAATTTATATTTAAAGTATTTATTAAAATATTTTTTATTATTTTTACATGTTTTAATGTTATAAATTGAATAAGATATATTATTGTGAATAATAGAAATTAATACCATATATTTAGGACAATATATAAATTGTGCTTGTTATATATATATATATATATATATATATATATATATATATATATATATATATATATATTTATTAAGTTTTGGTATATATATTTAACATAATCATAAATGTTCAAACTTCAGGGTTGTGTGTATTTACGTACGTGCATGCATGAATGAGTATGTAAAAAAAATCATATATTCAAACATGACTTAAGTTTAAGTAATTATTTTTAAACTAAAGTTATAATACTATTTCAGTATTAATTTTTTTTAACTAAAGTTGCATCATTTAAAAGCTAATCTAATAAAACAAATAATTAATACGAAATTCATCATACATATCACTACTTTAGTTACAGAGATTATCGTCTTTGGATACACCATTTTTTGCATCTCAAAGTCTATCATCTCAAACACTACTTATTCATTAGAAAAAGATATTTTTATCAATTTCAGTAAATTGATAAAGAATTACACCAAATTCACAAATAAACCTCATCACACTGGTGCCATAGATTTTGATGACTAGGATCACAATACAGGGCTAAGTTTCTAGCATGCAATTTATTATTTTTAACCATTATATATATATATATATATATATATATATATATATATATATATATATATATATATATATATATATATATATGTATGTATGTATATAAATGAAAAAAAAATATTGTGAAAACAATCATTTTTATTCGGTATTAATAACATTGTCCGCAAACCTTTCAATATTTGTTTTTAGACACCACTTTGAGATATTATTCAAGAATTTTAAATTTAATTTTCGAATTATAAAGATTACTCAAATGTTATCATACTTTCTTTCTCAACACTTTCTTTCATATTTTCTTTAAATATTTTTCTTCTATTTTTTTTTTAAAATTTAATGTAATCTATCGAAACAAGAACATAATTAGAAAACCATGTTACATTCCTAATTATAAATGGGTAACTCTATTTTCATTCTCAATTTACCGTTCTTTATAATTTATGTGTAAATTTTCTAATCTTTTTTTATTTTCTGTTTGTAATATTTTAAAATTACATTTTACTTGACAAAATGGTTCTATTATACATGGAATCCTCTGAATTTGTAACTTTCTATATTTTTCACATGGTTTTCTTTCAAACCCAGTTTTTACGTTTAAAAAATATCTTTTAGTTTTTTCTTTATTTATTCTTATGAAGTTTCATGATGACAATACTTCAATAATTTCGAATACATTTTAAGGTAACTTAGCTACATAATATTTTTAATTTTTCTTATTAAAAATTAGCTAAATAAGAAAATCCTATTAAAAAACAATAAGAAACAGAAGTACTCCAAAATCTATTTGAAACTGTTAAAATCTCACCATCATGCAGCTATGTAAGAAAACATAATTGAGAAGTTAGACATTTAAAAACTTAAAATATGGACATGAAAGGATACATGTGAAAAAAATATAGAAAGTTGCAAATTAACATTTTATGTCCATTAATTATCAATTAAAAAATTACTTTTAAGATATTACAATTACCAAATAAAATGGGATTACAAATAATTTTTAAAACTTATTAAAATATTACAATTTGTATATCAGAATGTTTTTTAACAAGTATGATAAGACAAAAGTCTTAATTTTGGAATCATACCTAGGACATAGTTTTCATGAGTTACTCTTGTTTTATGGATAATTGAAATTAATGTGGAGTAAAAATCATTGGTTTAAATTGTAAATATAATTTACTCTAATGCCTTTTTTTTTTATCACATTTCTCTTTCTGCTTTCTTCTCTGCCGAAAACAGCTAAAATCTAGACACATCCAAATAAATTTTTTGCAAGTTGTTGAAGAACTTTTGTAAGTTAATGCATGTGAAGCTTTTCATGTTAATGTGCATTGAATTTCCTAAACAACAAACGTGCTGAAAGGAACCAAACAAAGGCATAAGAACTGTTGTTGAACAGCACCTTTATGTGGCAACAAAAAAGAGCAAAACCATTTTTCCTCCTATAAATCCAAACTCAAATGTTACGAAATTGTTGTGTGTGGATGTTGTTTATGCAAAGTGCCACTTCTTGATTGATTGTGATGGGCAGAATAAGCAAATTCTACATTTCAATTTTCCCTTTTGGATAGACTTTTTAGCACTATAAATTGTTGTTTGTTGCTTCTTAGTGGACCCTTAAGATATATAGGATATACTATTCAATGCACGATGGTTTACTTGTATGTCAATAATTATATGCATGACATCATGTGAAATATTTTATTTACCAAAATAAATGAGTATATATAAATTATAGTGAAAAATCATTATAGGATTAATTTTATTTGTATATAATATAATAATATATATCTATAAATTACTAATATATAGATAGTATAAAAATACAGGTTATTTTATATTAAATAAATTTATAATTAAAATGTTATATAGCTGATTTATAGAGAAATTAAATAATATCAAACATGCTGAATGAATAGTCCGAAAAGAAAATCCAAATTGATACTTTAATTATGGGTATGTTTGGAAATTAATATCTCTAGAAAAAAAATCAGAAGAAAAATAGAAAAAAAATATTTATAAGTTAAAATTAGTTTATATATAAATTTTAAAAAAATCATATAAAAGAATTTATACACATTAACATAAGTGTAAGTTAAAAGTATAAAAGATCATTTTAATTTTTTTCTCACTTTTTCCCTTAAAATATGTAAAAGAAACCAAACAAATTCAATAAAATATGATTGGAAGATAGTTTTACTCGCAACAAGGTTTAACCTTCATATTTGTGTATATGAAACAAATATTTATTAAGAAAAGTCGCCCCTGATATTAAAAAAAAAAACAAGTTTTGAGTTTCAACATTGAGAGATACTAAGTTAAAAAAGTGGTACTATAAAAATGAATGATTTTTTTAGACTCATAAAGTCAACAAATTGGAAATGTTTAGCAAATCATTATATCATTTCTAGGTTTATGTTCCATTTAATATATTATCATCAACATATAGAAACTGAGAGAAGGAAAACACTCGTGAAAAAGTTTTTTTTTTTGGGTTGAAGTTGGTACATAACATAAACAAACACCAATGTGATCCTTATTTTCAGGTTACCCACGTTGAATTTAGACTAATATGACACATAAACTTAGACTGTAATTAATAATATATTTTTTTCAAAGTAGCTTCAATATTTAAAAAATTAAGTGAGACAAGCACACTTCTGTGGGTCGAACACTTGTCGTATGAGACATCATATGTTATGCACATTGGACTTAGGTCTTAAAGTAGTATTAAGGAGTTGTATTTAATTTTTGCCTCTCATTGATTGCAACAACGTGCTTTCACACAGTTGAATTTTACGCATTGGGATGAGATTATTCAACGCCTGGCTCTGTGGTTCATTGGACTTAAAAGTACTAATATAAAAACACCAATATAAAGCCATTACATATATATATATATATAGGAAAAGTTTTTACACAAGATAAAAACAAAATCATAAAAGCAAGTAGGTGGATGCGGAAAATGTATACAGATTTGAACTAAAGTAGGATGAAATGGTACTGATAAGTGCACTGGCTGAATAATTAATGGTATGGCAGTATGAATTTAAACAATAATTTAGCTTTTGATTACCATGTACTATAGTAGTATCGAATGCAAGTTAAGATTGATAAGGAAGGATAAATTTCAAAATATTCAAACAAGAAGAAAAGAAACAATAAACATTAAATTAAATAACAGAGTTAGAAGTCTCATAATTCATCCCAAGAGTGCTTCCTCACTTAAGAACAACAAAAGTTACCATTTTACACTTTTTCTGAAGAAAGAAAGTTGAAGAGAAAGTGAAACAATTCATGATTGATAGAGCGGTTCAAATTTTGAAAATAAACTTAATATTTCTTTTAGGATGGATGGAGTTGTATTTCAATTTGTTCTAATCCAATTTTGGGTTAACATTTTCTTAAAAAAGTATAAGCTCTTTAATAATTATGTATTAATAACAATATTTTGATTAAATAGATAATATTTTGTATTATATGATATTATATTTATAATAAAATTGTTTGCTCTAAATATATATCTTAATTTAAGTAGTATACTTTTTTATTATATGTTTTAACGATACATGATATTTAAAGTGATATACTCCGAAAAAAAAAAAGGATATCTCAAAGCCGAAAGCACACGACTAATCTTCTAAAGCGTAGGAATAATTTAAAACAAATTATACCCCTCAAAATCTTCTTCATATACAAAAGGAATTTTTAATTTTATTGTTCTATCACTTCTCAAAATTACCATTTCAAGCTTTGTAATTTTTTTTATCATCACACTTAAGCTATATGAAGTTTAGATACTCCTAAATGTCAAAAGTATCAATGTTGTACCGTATAAAACACCAACATTGTCCCGATATACTAAATACGTATTTTAGAAGTATATGGTTTTTTATATTTAAAAAAAGATAAGAAATGGTTATATACGACTGAATTATAAGAAACACAGTTTAAGTCATATACGATTCCACACTGCTGCTTGATCCATTTTGTGCTCTTTTTTTTTTTTAATTTAGCATTCTAATATTTTAAATTCATAGAAAATAAAAAGTAGCAAAGGCGATATATTCTCTATTCCTATGTTATGTATTCCCTTCAAAGCAAAAAGCAAAAATTATAGGAAATCAACCAGCGTTCTTCTCTCTTCAGGCTACTCTTTTTCTCTTCGAGAACCTCATCGACAATTTTGTCTTCTGTTTTGAAGTTTGAGTACTATAATTCAATGGATATGTCATATTTTGTAGAGTGTTTGAGTTCAATTCATAAATTATGTTATGCTATCCATACGTTGAGTAGATTACTTAGAGCTTAATGCATTTAATTATGTTTCATCCATTTACTTAACCTTTAAACTTTGAGTATAGTACAAATTTTACATAGTTGTATTTATATATAACTTTTTATTGATGTATTTGTTATTACTTTAGGTGTTTTGTGTATAATTGTTATTGAGATAATACTTTTAAGTTTTATATCCTATTTCCTAACTAGTTTCATTTTAACAGAATTCCAATACGATAGTGTACATGTACATTTTTTTCCTTTAAAAAACAATCTAGAACTAGGCTCTCCAAAATTAAATGTTTTAGGAGAAATAGGGATAAACCCATTTTTGTTATTTGTACTGTATACTTTAATTTGAATATTTCTTAATAATCTCGTCAACAATGGTATTAATAATTTATATTATTCTTGTTTGTCATGTTTTTAGGTTTGTTGATATATAGTTATGTCTCTTTAGATCTTTTACTATTGTTGGTTTTCTCATCCTCTATCTTGGTAGTCTCCATAATATCATTAACTTCAACCTCGATATTTGTCTAGACTTCGTCTTGTATTATTTTCTTCTATAAAACAAGCTCAAGTCTTTGACCAAATGAGATTTTTTTATGATATCTTAAATTCTATCATGTTTTTTTAGTTCTATACCCATATTTTTTGTGGTATTGATATTGTTTATCCTTATTTATAATTGAGAATTAACTTTGAATGTATAAAGTTAACAAATCAAGGTTGAAGACTTCTTATTATATATGTCTCTGCTAACATTTAGTGGAATATAATGATCGAGGTTGATGCATACTTTTCTCCTTTTTTCACTATTTGGTGTTCTCTTTTAGTTGGATGTAATTTGAAGCTCAAACTCTCACGTCATCCATGCTCTTAGGAGATTTGGTATACAAAACTATATAGAAAAATCCAGTTTCTAGCTCACTCATTATTATGCATCATCATTTCCACTGTGAGACCATATATAATAAGCACAACCTTGACAATTATTCTATAAATCTATGATTTGAAACTCCCTTATTTAAGACTTTCCAGTGCTACCAAATTTGTAATGTGAAGTTGACTTGCTACAAACCAGACTTTGAACTTCACAACAAATGTATGAAGGAGTTAATTAAGTTTATTAGAAATTGATAGTACCATTGTAGAGTTGATCCTTTAAGACTATATAGAAAATTTTACAAAAAGAATTTCGTTCTTATTGGTGTAAAGGTTGACTTATATTTTGTGTTATTTGAAATGCTCATCAAAATTTGTTAAACTATTCTACCTCTCGATAATTAGAACTTTCCAACAAGGAATAAGAGATACATTTATGATATTCTTCACAAAGAAATACTATTTCTCTTATTCTTGTAGATCATATTGAAGAGTTGTTTAGTACAAAGAGTAAGCTCTTAATCATGATAATGCTTGGGACAATCCTCTTTTATTCTTTCTTTTGAAGTATGTTCAATTTTATAGATAACTACTAATTTTTATTTAAGAGACATCTTTGTGGACAAATGGTACATCATTATCACTAATAATGGATTGGGGTATCTTTTGTTGTGATTTTTGTAACTATGATCCTAAAATTTTATTAAAAGACTTAAAGACTTGACCTCATTGGTTATGACGTTTTGTTATATTTTTATAATAGTCATTTTGTTATAGAGTTGTATCTCACACATATTTCTCACATATTTTGTTTCTTTTAAACCTCTTATATGTGATAGTTATTTCTCATTCGTATCTTTTTCAAATAATTTTAAAATGATTGATAATGATTTACTTGAATAATTAATAAATTTTATAAAATTTGACCTTTTGTAAAAACCCATTAATTTGTGTGGTTTAGAAAAATTATTTTAGGACCTCATAATAAGTACAAAATATTCTTTTAGAATTTAGATAAATGGTATAAATTTTGATAATATATAGATGAAAACTAAGCAAGCACCCACCAGTAAATATTCCCAAACTCAATCCAATTAAAAAATTACAAATATTAATTACACTTATTATCCTTAATTGAAAAAAAAAATTATCCTGTGTTCGTATAATATCCCGGGCTTCTTAGGTTAAGCGTTTCCTATAAACTTCTTGAACATATGTCCGTCAAGATACTATTTCCTCTTGCAATTGCAAATATTTCTCTTCTTTACACCACTGCATAACTATAGCTATATTTTATCAATGTAACGTGGCAATCATCACACATAATATTAATCCTCCACCTTATTCGTTGATAATTGTTTTTTTTTTTTTAATTTGAACTATACCCTATAAAATAAGTGCTAAGTCAAAATGTTTCATGTTCTGATTCGAATAAGTACTTGTTTAAAATAATGACTTCAGGAGATACATGTCATATTCTCCTTTTATTTTTCAGCTAAAATCATCTGTTTTGTTCTTTATTTATTTAAGTTTTTATATGTCTCTTCACTGAATTGAAGATGAATTTGAAAAAAAAAAAAATTAAGTACACTGCAATAAAAATTAATTTAAAAAAGGGTACTTTCAGCTTTACATATAGTTTATGATTTTGTCAAACTGTTGTTAACTGTAATTTGTATTTTCCTAAAACAGTGTTGATGACTACCATTTTATCTGCAGTGTTGACCAGTCTCGTAAGTTGAAAATCTAGCCGTGGTTCTTTTGGAAAACGAAGTCCCACGGATGAACCCTAGAAGTTTTGGATAAATGTGTGGTCTCTACACTTCAATTAATTAAAATTGTCAAATCATCAGAAAAATGACAATTAAATTATGCGTACTTTGTTGACTATATATATATATATACATTATGCCGACTTGCTTATCATAAAAAATGAAAGAAGATGCACAAATAGTTATTTTGATGTAAGCACAATTTATCTAATTTTGTTTAATACATGTAATTTGATAACAAATTTGGGAGTAATTAATGAATATTATGATGAAATAAAAATTAATGAATGGAGGAGGGGTGGGGCTCCCTCTAAATAAATCGTTGACTTATCCCAAACTTTTTTAACTTTTCTTTGTTGGTTGTTAGAACTAGTGTTAGGTGTAGAATGTGGTTAGCAAGGTTTTAAGACTAACTTTTGGTTTATTTAATTAATTAGCCTTAAAGTTGTCTTAATCCTAAGATATAGAAAGGTAAGTGATGAAAGAACTATCGTATGTATGAAATTTCTAAAGGGCTTCTTGAACTCCAGCCTGTTTCATTTTTATGAATTTTCTCAGCTTATAAAAAAACATAAAAAGTAATTTAATCAAATTAGACTTGTTTTTGAGAGAAATAAATAATTATTTATTTAGTACTTTGTAATATTAATTTATTTAGTTAAAATTTATGTTTTTCATTATCATATTATAATACTTTCATATATGTTTTGTGTTATATTACACTTATTTATTGATTTAATAATGATTATATTTATTGCTTTGAATGGAATGACTTAATTTACTATTATTTGTCCAATACAGCCACAGTTCTTTGATTGGATGTATAAATATATGCTAAATATATTTTATTCTTAGAGAGTAATTTGAAGGAGATGTTAAATGTGATTATTAATTATAGATCAACATAATGATCATATTTAACGTTCATAAAACTTATTTGAACCTTATAAACATAACATTCAACAATATTTTATCTTTTAAATTCATTTTTATCATAAAATATCCAATTAAATGTTGAAGAGAATATAAATTTAATTGTAAAACATAAGATTTTATTATAAAAACATTTGTACTGGATGAAATATCAAAGCATATTATTTAAATAAAGATGTATCAAATAAGTAAACAAAGAATAAGGAGGAGAAAATCATATTACCTTAAGGATGAAATTTTTTTTCAATAACATTAAATCCGAGAAACAAAATAGGCCTAATAATAAAAGTAAACCTAATTAATGATCATATTATTCTAAAAAATGTATCTTTAAATTCCCTAAACAATATGAATCTTTATAACTATGAAGAAAAACAATGTTTTGAAATGCTTTTAAATTTCATTTGGTGGATATGAAATAGGGAAATTTTTTTTTCAGGAAACTTGGTCTCCTTTGAATGTTACCTAAAATGCTTGCAATCATGCTCAAACTCATAAGGACAGAAGTGAAATGTTTAAGTCTTTCTGACAAGATAGTAAAGAAATTCCAATAAGGAAGGTTTTAGGTCTAAGGCACTCAGGTTGAAGAAGTGCTTTAAATTGTGATGCAACTTTGGTCAACTAGCTAGTTGTGGTAGCTTACTTATAACTTAATTTTAACTTATGAAGATTAATTCTTTTTTTTTTTGTTATTTTTATTGGAATTAAATGACCATTTAATATAGTGAATAGTGTTTCTTACCCCTTCTACCACCATCTTGTTGGTTCCAATTGTGGTTTATATTTTTTTTAATGAAAAAGTTTTTATTTATATATTTTGATACTAATAATAATATTATAAGAAAAAGTTAAATTATCGATAAAATTTTATCAACGGAACTTTATTTGTCGGTAAAATATCATTATTGACGATTTTGTTGACAAATTTCTGAGTTTTATTACTGTCGGATTTATCGATGGATTTATCCTAAATCCGTTGGTAATTATCGACAAATCAAAAATCAATCAGTATTTACCGACGAACTCAGAAATCTGTAGATAAATTTATATACAATTAATTTACCGATAGATTTTGAATGTTTTCGATAAATTTGTCTCGTTGATAATTTTTTTTAGTGTAATGAATTGGATTGGATAGTACAAACTAACTCTCTTTACAACTTACTTAAATTAAATCGAACTATTTTTACAATTAGAAAAACCAAATTAGATTATTTTTAGATTAATAGAATTTTTGAACGATCTAAAACTAAAATATTATTTGAACTATTCTAAAACCTCACACTACAAGGACTCACGGCATTCCTTAATTGTTGGAATGGAATGAAGTGATTGCCCTGAAACTTGGGGTTATAGTGGACATGGTGGCATAAAATAGTTTTGGCTCATGCTCTTCAACTCTTGTGGTGCCACAATACGAGTTTGGAGGCATGAACTTTAGGTCTTGTAACCAAACCACATGTGCAAGAGGATGTTGAAACTCTTTCTCATAGCATCAGTGTTGATGATTGATGAAGTGAGATCACGTGAATACGAGATTTGAAATTATTAAATGGAATGGATTGGCTAGAATACTCTTAGGGGTGTTCTTAGTCATCGGGATAAAGGTGTAAGGTTGCCCAAGCCTCATTTTTTCCAAGAACCTTTGGAAGATTCCAAGAAGAAATATTGTTGGAATTAGGTAAACTATAAGATTAACCACCTTAACAATTGTGATACCAGAAGGACATCTTTATTTCGATCTCCAAGTTCAAACCTCCAACTATCATATCATCAAATCTTTATTTTGTTAATGATATTATTTTTTTTCAAATTTTTATATTCTTTATATTATACTTATTTGTCAATCCAAGACAAATAATAAATATTAAAATTAAAAAATATAACTATATTAGTTAAGTAATATAAAATGATTAAATAAGATAGGTTTTTCTACCAAATATTGATAATTATTAAATAAATAAAATGAAATTAGGGATATATCACCAAAAAAAAATATAACTGTAAAGTAATAAAATAAATAAATAAGACGAGATTAGGAATACTTTACTAAATAAATAAAGATAGTTATAAGATTAATAGAAAAAATAATATGATATTAGGAAAATCTTGTTGAACAAAGATACTTGTAAGATTAAAAAATAAATAAATAAAATGAGGTTAGAAATACTTTACTAAATAAAAATAAATAAATAAATGATGTGAGGATAGAGTTACCTCAATAAACAAAAATAATTATAACATTAATAAATAAATAAAATAAGGTTAGAAACACTTTGTTAAGATAAGTTATAAATAAATATATGAGATGATAAACCTTAGTGATTTTAATTGACATATTAGAATCTTATTAATAGTGTTAGAGAGTTTCCACAAACATCTCTCTCAAGTAGTCATTTCAAAAACATTACAAAAAGATATCTCACCTAAAAAGGAACATTATAAACAAAAGATATCTCACATTAGGTGAAGACATAGTGAAAAAGAAAATACATCTCAAATTTATAAATCACTATGTAACAACTCCTAATAAGAAACTTTAACACTTTTTACTCGTTTCAAATTATATTTTTAATATTTTAAGGGTGGATTTAAGTCATATTCTTTTATATATAAGTTGATTGTTCTCTATTGGAGATTTTAGATCGACTAGAGATAAGACCAATTCATAATATATAAGTGAGTGCAAACATTACCTTACAAGCTGATGTTATAAGATTGAATTTGACTTAAAGTCCAGTTCTTAAAATAATATTAAAGTTTATCCTAACCATGTTTGATGTACCTACTGATTACCAGAATATCCATAAATATCTAGTTTCACACACGAAATAAATATGTCTTGGCTTTAAAAAATGTGTTGAAGATCTTAAATAAACTAAAAATAAGATAAATTCATAATATATAATAAGTATAAACCTCATCTTATAAACTGATTTTATAAAATTGTTGTTAATTTTAAAATTTACTTGTTAAGATTCTATTATTTGAAATTTAATAAAAAAGATGGTGTTAGTTTCAAAGTAACGAAAAGGTCAAAAGTGAATTTTAAGAAAAAGACTACAAATGTATGTTAACCCTAGAAGTGACGTTAAGTTTGATATAATTGATAATAAAACTTAGCAGGTTAACTAGAAAGATTTTGTATCCTTCAATCAATTACTTCCAAATGTGATTAAGAAAACATCGATTTCAACATATAGTTGAGCACTATGGCACCAATGAGAAATCATCCTCTCCTTTTCTTCTTTGTTCCCTCTTTTCTCAACGGCAAACGGCATTCCATGTGATTCTTAGAAGAAAACCATCATAAAAATAACCATTTCTATGATTCTTTGCATGTGAAGTACCATAGTGGCCATTGCAAGTTGCAACAACAAAACAACAAGACAATCTGGTTGTACCTTCGTTGTTATTCACTACCATGATATGTAAATGTACCCACTTAATCACGTGGGTTTTGTTTTGTATTTTTATAAATAACTTATAATTGAAAATTGCAACTTGAATTTAAAGTAAATTATCAAATCACTTTGAATTTCTTGTCCATTTCCATTTCCCTCAAAAGTATTGTATTTGTTTGTTTGATACTTAAAAAATACGGTCACATTGTCCTTTGTTGTCTCAAGTGATTCATTTCATGTGTTTTTGGAGTATTTGGTTACCTTTGAGACTATTATACAGAATCAAACATAAATAAATTATGAAAGCTTTTCATGCAAGTAGAAACAAATTTGTTCGATATTTGTGATTTAAATATGTCTAAATACCTAGATATTGTGAGAAATGCTTTAATAAATGCATGCTAGTTAAATAGGTACATTAATTTATTAGATTAGTAAGACGTGATTAATTAGCAGTCTTTTTTAATGATTGATTATTATTCATCATAACAATCAACAATTTATTACTACTTGATACATCCTATTCATATAAGAAGCTTATACATCCAATCCAATTTTTAAACCACGCGAAATAATATGTGATTTTTTTTCTTAGCTAATTTATTATTGCACGACCAATAATATTTTTGTAATCTAGTATTTAGAATTTTGGTTATGATTCATAGAAATGAGTAACGATAAAGTGAATAATTTTAAATTTTGATGAAGTCAATTAATGATATTCAAGATACTCGTCAAGTATTATGCATATTTTTTATATATAAAGATAATCATACAAAGCATTATTAAGGAACGACATCCTAATTAGGTTACCATCTCATAGATTAACTAGGTTATATTATTTTACCCTCTAAATTAATTATTCACGTTAGAAAATTCAGAAACTATATTATTTTATTGAAATGAACAATGAAATTGTCAACTTCTTTAATGAAGTTATGGTTACAAACATAATATGATAAAATGATGATGATTGATGAAAGGAAATCAAGGTGGTGATTGCAGCATTATGAGATTAATGAATTTGGAATAAAGTATAAAAGTTTGTGGTTGAATATTAAACTTAGTTTTATTCGACTTAAGAATTCATATTTGCATTTGTAAATCTAATCACTTCAATTCTTTTCACTCTTATAAGCTAAAACCATTATTTCATTAGCTTACCCTGCTTTTCTTGTTGTTTTGTGAACTGCGATGATTGTACTATGTACATGAGCAGGTGCAGATGCAGGTTTAGGAGCACCTTAAGGATGATATACTCTTAAATTGATCTCCTTTTGTCTTGTATATATTTTTTTTTGTAGTTAAAGACTCTATGACCTTGAGATGGTTTTCCTTTTGTCATGAGAATAGTTATACATAACTCTGATGTATCTGAACACTTTTTGTAGTACCTTGAACCTTATATGAATGTTAATACTTGGTAACGGACAAAAGTTATAGAATTTTTGAGCTGTTACAATTGAATAAAGCAATTGATTAACCGTTTCATAAAGAACTATTATATATATATATATGAGATACTCTTTGATAATGTTAAATTTATTAATATAACATCTTCATCAATTAAATTTATTAAAAAAGAATTTTGATATTTTCGGTGAAGTAGAAAGATTCTCGCTCTGTCCTTCCAGCAATAAAAGTTTCGTTCAAATTAAAAAAGTTTTTTTTATTTATTAATTACTTTGTAATTTAAAATTATATTTTTTATTCATAATATCTTTTATTAAAATTATATGAAAAATGCTATAAAACTTTTAGACGGTTATATTTATAATAATAACACCTTTTATTTTCTTCAACACAATAATATCCTAAAAGGTCATAGAGCTAAATTAACATAATAAATTATGTGTTTTGCTACCGTGTAGTTTATATGTTTATGTAGGAATAATATTATATTTAGAAGATAAAATTAATTTGTCCAATAATTTTGAAACTTATTAAATTAAGATCTTGGTTATGACTATCAACAAAAATATGGGATTTTTTGTTTCTCTAGTTGAATGGACCTTCCATCCCTTGGAATATTGTGCTCCTTATATCTATGTTAACTTTGTAAGTGTATTGAAATTTGGTACTCTGGAAGACCTCATCATTTGTAAAAAGGTTTAGGTATATATAAATATTAATACGACTGTTGTATGATAAAAAGAAACTTAAAAGAATTTCATCTTTTGCTCAATTGTTGATAATTCTTTCGCTCACTAATATGTAGAAGCCATTTGTTAATTAACTTAGTTGAAATCTCATATTAATTAATCATATAGACAAAACATATTACAAGATAAATTTCTTCATAAGTTTAAATTAGTTTTAAAGAAATAAAAAATTAAAATATATATATAAGAGAATTTATATAAATTAGTTTATGCAGAAATATTTTCTAAGTTCAATTATCACGGGATTCTGTGTTATTGTTTTGGTTCTTTCCAAATCAGAGACTGAGGTGAAAAACAAACATTAAAAAAGAATGAGATACTAAAAGTGGAAAAGTCTTATTTTTTGAGCTTGAAGAGTTAAAAAAGTTAAGAGCCTTATCCTAGAAAGTTCAAAGCTTAGAATTATTATTTTTTAAGAGAGGTATATTTTGCAAGATTTAATAATTGCATTGCTGCGCAAAGAAAGGAAAAAAAATATGAAATTACAAAAAAGAAAGAATAACAGTGTCACGAATTAAAATTGATTTCCCTCTTGGATTTGGCATGGGAATAAAGAGAAGTGATATTTTAAAAAAGTTGTTTGTCATATTTTGTGCAGCATGAAAAATTGATGCGAGAAATTATCCTAGCCTTATTTTTAGCAACGGTCCCCTAGTAAAAATACACAAAATATTGTATATAAAAGAAGGAAAACTAAAAAAGTTTGAATTAAGAAAACGAAGATGGAAAAAAATCTTCATCTTCGACCCATACTCATGGAAAAATCACCAGTTATATTTTAAGAGTTTTATGATAAGATTCAAAAATCCATAAACTGTTTTCTTGCAAACTCAAACTTATATATATTTCTAGAATTGTTTATAAAGAGTAATGTTGAATTTTATAGTCATTAAATCTGAAATTTCTTTCTTATGTATCTAAATCTACTTCTAATTACATGAAAATGATATTTAAATTTTCTTGCCAAGAATAAGAATCTATGTCATCACATAGGCAAGAAAATATTTATTATTTTTCATCTTTCATACATAAACATGTTGATAATGTTGAGATCCTTAAGGTAACCTTTGTAAACATCAAGTTTGTCAAAATTTTCAATACCAACGATTATGTTAGCTCTATCTAGTTTAATCCAAGATATAAGATGTTGCCCTTATTAATGAGACATTGTTATGGAACCTAAACATTTTTGTCTGCTAAAATTTTTTACTATGATTAATGATATTTACAGACAAATCTATATTTCAAATTGGTTTCACCAAACTTAAGTTTTGTAGTAACTAACAAGCATTAATGTAATTTAAACAACAATTTGAAAAAATACGTTATCCACTTAATCACATGTCACAAATATAAAATAACCATAAATACATAAATTATGACAAAGAGATGATTTACTTTAGTGACTATCTCCAAGGCATGACTACTTCTAAGAGAAGAAAAAATTAATTCAAGATGTTTTTGTTTCTCTATTATTTATTTTCTCTTATTATATTTATGTTACATGCATGTTTTAATCATTAGTGAGAAATTATTTTAATTTCTTTTCTATAAATTGCAATATTTTAAAAAATAGTTGTAAAATAAAAATCAACCTAAAATTTAATTTTAAAGATAAATAAAATAATATTTGAATATTTTTTAATAGAAAAAATTTAAAAACATAGGAAAAACAATTGTGACTGTAATGCCCCTGCACCTCCGTATTTTCTTTTTCTGTTTCTCTCTTTTCCTCTCTCTCCTTCTCCCAAGCTTTTCCTTTTCTCTAACTTTCTCCCTCCATACATCATCTGTTTTAGAATCTGATCACACCCTACAGTACCTGAAGAGTTAGGGATCATTTCTAACCAATCAGAATCTCAAACAGAGTAAGTTCATATTTGCTCTAAAGATCCCTTAATCTCTGTTTTTCCTTAGGTTTATGTCATCAATCTTAGCAGGGACAGTTGAGAAAAGTATTTCTCTCAACTTAATTAAGATTATACTGAAATTTGGTTTTGTTCTGATGACTTGTTCTAGATCCCTAAAGATTGGGTTAGTACCACTAGCTAGTTTGGAGAAATTGTTTTGGGAAATTGTCACCAGGTAAGGGAAGCTAGTAACTTATTTTTATACTATTTAGTTACTTTTAAATAGAACTCAGATAAAGACTTGAATATGTGACTATCAGTACTCAAGTCTTTCTTGCAGGTCTGACTGGTCCTTGAGCACTGAATAAGTTTGATTATGTTGATTTTTGTGTGATTAATAAACTTTATTTGAGTAATGATGTTAGAAAATAGTATGCAAGAACTTTTGATTGTTGTTTGATGTATTGAATATGACTTGTGATAAGACTTTGAAATGTTTTAGAAGTTTGAGATCAGTTATTGAATAAAATATGTCTTTATGTATGATTGATTGAGAATTGTTTTTGAATGAATTTGATTGTTTATTTTGACTTAGTACGATTAAATTAACTGTGTTGAATAATGAAGTATTGTTTTGATGATGAAAAGATACTTGCATAATATGATTTGTGGTTTGAAAGAGTATTGATGTGAATGATTGAATGATGAAGTTGATGTCATACATTTGGGATAACGTATGAGTTGTGTTTGTTTGTGTACATTAAGTATAGCATGCCTATGTTTAACAGAGATCCTCAAGCTTCATTGATGATCTAAGTCACATAGACTAAGATATCAGGTGGTGAGAAGCTGTGAGGGAGTTCATACACACCGGGACCGCCGGTGAGACTCGGTATTGGATGTTTGAGCTTACTCTGATCCTTTCTCTTAGATTCGAGTGGCAGTCTAAGTCTTGGGTATTGGATTAGTCATTTCTCTTAGAATCGCTGGTAATCTAAGTCTTGGGTATTGGATTGATCTTTCTCTTAGAATTGCTGAATCTAGGTCTTGGGTATTGGATTAGATATTAGTCTTTGGTAGGGGCATACTTAATTGGTTTTCAGGAAGACGATAGGTCAATGTGTGGCCTATATGTGTGATATGGTCTATGTGTGGCCGATATGTATTGATGTGGTCTATGTAAGACCTTTATGTATGACGTTTGACATGAGTACTTGAAATGAAAACGGAAAACTTGTATTGAAACTTGATATGCTAGACTTTAAAGAAATTCTTATGACTGAGATATTCTGTTCTATTTACATGTATT
>Ga0209700_104736_pt1 | contig 24030 bp, 9 predicted proteins | sample SiratroredBW_FD_187528 | JGI IMG/M metagenome (GOLD analysis project Ga0209700, IMG submission 187528) | Root nodule microbial communities of legume samples collected from California, USA - Siratro red BW (SPAdes) (version 2) | ecosystem: Host-associated > Plants > Roots > Nodule | place: USA...
ATTCACTTGTGATTGCTCAAGATTACAAATACAAGTTGTGTATTTATAGGGAGAAACTAGGGTTACTGTCTAATTGGGCCTAACTCAAATCAAGCCTCCACAAAGCCCAACAATATATATATATATATATATATATATATATATATATATATATAAATATTGACTGTCTTAATTTCCTTTCCCGTATTTACAGTGTGGTTAAGAGATAAATATAGTTTTATAATTCTTGTCATTGTCTTTATTTTCATAAAAAAAATCTATTTGAGTTTGGACCTGTTGTGAAAATAAAAGATTTGATTGATATAATTGATTGTTATAATAATTAATTATATAAAAAATTTATATTTGGACTCAGTAAAAAAACGCTTTTATAGTAATTTGTTTAGTCTGAATTGTAAAATAAAATATTTCCATGATAAAATTTAAAAAGGCGCAAAATACAATTAATGGTTGGAGATCAAATGAGAAAATAAAAAAGTTAGTTAAAAATAAACACTTAACTTCTAAGAATTGATCAATTAAATATCATCATCTAATCATAATATCTTGAAATTTTATAATAATTAATTTAAATTTCGTATTAAAATAAATTTTAATTAATTAAATTTTAGATTAAAATGTATGAAAAGAAAATGGAACTTTTAATCATAGTTTCTAAAATTTCATTTATCATCAAAATTTTATTTTCCGTCATTATAATCTAAATTGCTAGATACATTTAAATAGTAATCCTGCCAACCTTTTGTTTTTCTTCTATCAATCAGATTATAGTATCATACTTTAAAAAAAAAAATAATAATCATATTCAAAAAGTAAGGAAAAGATTTTTTTTTTAATTTCATATTAAATAAATATTCAATGAAAAATTTGACCCCATGTTCCCATTCTTCTACATGTTATTCCATTTCACTACCGACAAACATTCATACACAACCTAAAGTTATAAATACCACAACTAGGAATGAATTTATTTATTTGCTACATTCTACAAGTATGAAACACTTTTAAGTTGACTCAAAACCACATTTTTAGGGACAACAAGTCCAAAACATATTTAAAACTCATTTTATTACAAAAAATATAGCTATTAAAATTAGTTAAATATATGTTTAAAACTCAAAATTAATTGTTTCAGAAGCAATCTTATTCACCTCTGAAATAGACTTATCCTTAACATTATGAAAGAGGTTTGTTTTGTGGACCAAAGGAAAAAGTTAGGAAACTGTCTCTTCCTGTTTTTGTTTTTTACCCTCAAAACCAAAGTGAATCATTATTAAACATTTTCAGTCTATTTATCCTTCCCCTTTTGCTGTTTTAATTATGTAAAGTGCAATTTTGATTATGTGGTCTCATCATTGGTCTCTCTCTATATATACTCACACATAGTTGAATTTAAGAAATCAATTTAACCATTCATTTAAAGAAAACATTAGGTTTCTTGATTTAGTTTATGCATAACTTTGTGCTAATTATTAATCTAATGATAGCTTAGGCAAAAGCTAGTTAGGAATATAGTTGTATTGTCATGAATGGAGTGGTAACTTGTCCTTTTAAATGTGATTTTTTTTTTTTGTTCTTGGAAGAAAAAAAAAAAAAAGATGTGGATGGAGTTCCTATGGAACAACAAGCAGGGTTTCATAGTCAAAGAAATACTCATACTTGTTGAGAAAAACTTTTTTCTATACCAAAAGACACCACTTATTGATAGAGGTTGAGGGTTGCCTCATCAGCCAACATAATCTTTGCTCTTTTAATCCCTATCTCATCTTTTTCATGTACTTCACCACTATATGTTCAAAATGAATGTGAAAGAGAAAATAGTGGGGAAAAAACATATTGATGGATCATTTTATTATTGGTGTCATTAGATTGGTTGCTTAGTTTATATGTTGGATTTCTTGATTATTAGGGTTTCGGTATGTTTAGTTAGCCAATCAATGCACCTTGGATTAAAAAGTGACTCATTGCCATAATGATATCATTTTTTTTTTCATAATTTGTTGCAAGTTTGTTTTGTGAAAATAAATTAAACAAAACACATTACATATATGTGATCATCTGAAAGTGCTGTAGGTCAACCTAGATAAACTATTTGCCTTATTTTGTATTATTTTTTTAATGTTACAAAAATTTAGTGGCATTCCCTCAAGACTGTTTTGATTGTTCATACGCATTCAATATCATGTTCTTTTTTACATCTTATTAAATAAAATCTCACTCTCTTCCGAAGCCTTTTTCTTTTTTATCTAAAATAAAGTACGGATACTTTAATTATGTTATTTTATCTACGAATGACTAACAAGGAGTACGCACTTAAAAAGATAATTGGATTCCTTAAATATATTGTGATAAGTTTGATTCCATATATGCATATAATTTTTGTTGTTGAGAGATTCACTTTTGATAACATCTACATTTAGAAGTAATTATTTTTATGAGCTTATAATATTTTAATAATAAATTTAAAATAGGAAAAATAAAAAGCTAAAGTTCATTTCTTAGTTTATTTCAAAATCTTTAGTATTTTTTTTAAAAAATTTATGTTTAATTAATTTATAGCTTTTGGCCTTAAGCGCTTGACCTAACAATTGATATTAGAGCCAAGGTTACGAATTTGATTGTTAGTGAGACAATTATTCAGGCAAAAATTGTTGCATGTTGCACAATTGTCCTATGACGAAGGCCAGGTGGGCCGAGTCACAATCGAAGAGTTCGATTCCTAGTGGGACAATTGCTGAGGAGGATATTGTTGCGGGTGGCATCAATTGTCCCGTAGCAGAGGCTGGGTGGACCAAGTCATAATCGATGTGTGGGCGCTTATGATAAAAATAGTTATCGATTGAAAATTCTTGCCAGATAAAGTCTTTGGGAGTTGGAAGACTCCAATTTGGTTTGGACAATTGAAGCTTGGTTTTGATTAGTATAATTAGCGCTATTTGAATTTAAAAAAAAAATTTCCAACTTTTCTTAAGTGAATGGTTAAGAGGATATCTTATCAGTGTAAGATTGATTTTCTGAAAGCTTATATCTAAATTGATTGGATTGTCCTAAAGGATTATCAAGTGATATTTGTTTAGAACACACTTCAGTTCAGATAATGAGAGCTAATATTCTAATTTTACAATGTAATGGATATTCTTATGTATGAATCATATGAAAGTTGAAATTGTTATAATCCTGTGAATTTGGAATGAGACTATTATTGTGTTTTGATATTAGTGTTTATGTAAGCACAAAAATAACATTGACGATGATTCTATGAGGGATATAATCCTTATCGATTAAAACCTTTTAAAAGTGTTGGTTTTGAATATTCAGTGAGCTATCAGCTTACATATCACTTGAGCATTCTGTCACTTCGGTAAAATAGATGCGATATGTAATCATTAGACTCATTGTTAGCCTTCATTCAAGCGACATGCTGGTTGTTCAAGCAATGAAGTGTATAACACAAAAGATGACTTGTAGTTTGAGCGAGAGAGAAATCGAGATGATTCTCTCATCTCTAAAATCAAATTACTCAAGCATTAAAGAGGAAGCAAATAGTTGGATGCTCAAGTATTGTTTTGAACACTTAAGCATAATAAAGGTGGTGTACACATGTCTTCACATTGCATACCACATGTCTTGGACACTTAAACAGTTGGATGCTCAATCATCCAATGACAATGGAGAAGATTCAAGAACTTGTTGGATTATTTCCAACAAGTACTTGTTGCTCAGGCATTAGCATAAATACTTAAGCAATGGACGCTCAAGCAACAAGATGGTTGCTGGAGTAAAGAGTACCCAAAAGAAGATGTTGTTCTCAAGTGGCATTTCACTCGTATTATTCAAGTGAGATGCTTGATATCTTATTTATGTTAAAGTTGTCTCTTAAGTGAGATAAGTACGTCCAAGTGACGACATGCTAGAATGTGATGATTTTATGATTTGTTATATGCTTTTATACTTGTTCAATATTTGTATTAATGGTATGAGGTATAAAAGATAAGATTAATTGTATATAATATGAAGGTATACTATTAATGATGAGATGCATAACATGGTTTATTCATGATTTACATGTGTGCGTGAGGCTTGACCTTGGTTGAGTGTTACTATATGGGTGGTCTACATGTCCTTGAAGAGTGTTATATGATACCGAAGGTAATATCAAACATTGAGTGACAATAATAAATATGACACTCATATCAACATACATATCCTAGTTTCAATGATAATCTAATCACATGACACAACTCTAGGTGATGAGAAACTAAATAAGGCTTATATTTAGCTTAGTAATAGATATTTTGTATCATCCTGATATTGAGAACAAAGGTCAATAAGGGTATGATGAGTTTTAATATGTGCTAGATGCTAACCTCTAGCGAAACTTGTTTATCATGAATCAGAATCTTCCTAATAACACTTTACATCTAGTTATAACATAATATAATTAAATATGAGTGAGTTTATTAACATTCACATGCATCATAATGTTCACATGATGTTATGTTTTATTTATATTAGTTCCTCTTTACATATTTTATGTATATGTTAATTGTTTGTATGTAGTATGGGAGTGAAAACATGCAAAGTTTCATATTAGATGATATATATATATATATATATATATATATATATATTCTATGCTTATAATATAGTATATCTATGCATTTTTACATTAATTGGCTCACCTAGTGACCAAATTATTAGGAGTTTTCATTTAACACTACAAAAAGAAATTAAAATTATATACGGACAAAATTAGTATATAATAGTAAAAAATCTGTATGTAATTATTTTACATATGGATGAAAATCCGTATGTAATAAGCTCATAGGTAATTTACATACGGATTTATTCCGTGTGTAATTTACCAGCAAAGTTTTACACACAAAAAATTCGTATGTAATTTACATACGAATTTATTCCGTATGTAATTAATATTGTGTTAAAAATATTTTATTTGCAGTATTTTTTCAATTTTATTACTACTTTTATATTCTATTATTATTATTATTATTATTATTATATACATTTTTTAAGATTATTTTTACTATTGTTTTAGTTAGTTTTGTTAACATTATCAATATTATTGACAATTTGTATCAATGAGATTCGAACTCAAGTCCCACATGCATCAACACTGAACAATATTAACTTTATTATTATAATATGATTATTAGCATTCTTATTGTGACTATTATTATTATTATTATTATTAATAATAACAATATTAATAATAATAATATTCTATTAATAATATTACGACTAATAATAATAGTTTTATTAAAATATTAATAATATCTAGTAATAATGTTATTAAGAATATTTACAATAATAATATTAACAATATTAATAATAGTAATAATACTATTAATAATATAGTAATAATATTAGTAGTAATAATAATATAATAATATTAATAATATTACTAATTTATTATATTATTAATAATAATATTGGTAGTAATAATGGTATTAGCATTTATAATAGTAATAATAATGATAATATTAATAATGGTAATAATAATAATGTTAATAATGGTAATAATAATAATGTTAATATTAATAATAACAATTATGATAATAATAATTAGTATTATTAATATTTATGACCACAATAATATTATTATATTAATAATAATAATAATATCAATAATATTAATAATAACATTATTAATTTTAATAATAATAATAATAATAATATTTATTATAATAATAATATTATTATAATAATATATTAACAACAACAACAATAATAATAATAATAATAATAATAATAATAATAATAATAATAATAATAATAATAATAATAATGTAAGTATTTGTATACGGATTAAATCTGTATGTAATACCCTGAATAAAAAATCATATGTAATTTAGTATGTAATACTGATTTTTAATAATATGGATTTTACGGATTTACATTCAGATTAAATCCGTATGTAATATCCTGAATAAAAATTCGTATGTAATGCTGATTTTTAATATGGATTATATTACATATGGATTAAATCCGTATGTAATACTCTGAATGCAAATCCATATATAAAAATTTGTATGTAATATTACTTTTACAAATAGATTTAAATTTGTAGGTAATTTCGTATGTAATGCTGATTTTACATATAGATAAAAATTCGTATGTAAAATTCTATATGTAATAGAAATTCTACGTTTAGATTTTCATCCGTATGTAATTTTCGTAGATAACTTAAGATTTTTTGTAGTGTAAATAAAACAATTTTGCCAGATGACTGAACCTCTAGGACTAAATTCCCCTAGCGAGAATGGCTCGTGTAATGAGTCTGCATAATCAGCAAAATTATACAGAATTCTTAATTTGGTCTAAGTGACTCAAATTGGTCTTTTAGAGTATTTTTTTATGAAAGAAGGCCTAGACGGAGTCCTATTACAAGATCTATGGCCAAGCAAATAGAGGAGAAGTGGGAATTTAAGGTACAAGGCACATCATAATGCTGACAACACTAACTTTTTGACATTGTAAAAGTTGTACAAAGATTTGTAAATTCAAAACATTCAAATTAGAAGAAAAATAAAACCCTAGGCGAATTAGGGTTAGAGTGGCACCTAGTGTTAGGGTTAGCATAGAAGATTGCCACATGTCTTCATAGCAAGGGAGGCTTGGAGCGCAAGGTAGAGTTTATGTGGCTTGCTTTACACTCTAGGGTTAGATTATGTATTGTGTTAAGCAAGCTAGGGTTAGGGTATGAAAACTTCTTCTACACACTAGGTTATCCAACTTCTACCACAAGCTTCCTATGCTTCACTTCTTCTCCTATGCTTCACTTCTTCTTCAAATAGAGGTGTAGGTAAAGTGTAAATTTAGCTTGAAAGATATAAAGAATTGCTGCATGATTTTTTCTAGCACTTGTTTGAGCTCATTTTTGTTTTTCTCTTCTTGAGATAAGACTTAGAGAAACCCTTGATAGTTAGCCTAACCTCTATCAAGAACCATCTTCCACCTAGTTCATCACTTCCATGCAAAACTTCTCATGTACTCTTTCGCTAACCGCCACAGTTTTGAATCCATAATCAAGGCTTCCACTTCATTCTAAGGAGTTCTCCATTTCATTCATTTGGTGCAAGATTCCTCCAAAGCTTCTACAATAAGTTTGAAGCACATTGAACCAAAGCACCAAAGGAGACCTCCAACAATTTTCTACTTTTATTTTTTTGTTTTTGAAAACTTACTCCAATTTGAATCACTTACTCTAAGTTCAGAGTTCTACCATCTTAATCAGATAAACATACATCAATAATCAAACAACCATCATTTTCTTAAATAAGTCCTAAATTAACTTATAAATATACACCTTTCGGAAAAATTATTTACCATTCATCCATAAGTCAAATTATACTTTAACATTCATAGCCAACCATCAAAACATGCTTAACAGGTTCTAAACATAGAACAAATTCCTAGTATATACTAATTCAAGCTCATTTGTTTCACATAACAAAACAACCTTACAAGAGAAAATGAAACATGTGACCATGTCACCTTCACATCTAGATCATCTAACCTAGGGTGCTATTGAAAGATAAAAATAGCTTCCCTAACATAATTAAATGACTTAGGTACCCAAAAGAAGCTCTAACATCAATAAATATAGAGATGGCCTAACTTGCACCACAAAGTTCTAAACAACGATCAAATTACATTATCAAGACTTGAACTAAAAAAGACTAATCCTAGAACCAAACACATCACATGCAATGTACATGTATCCAGGTACATAAAAAAGACGCAAAACTGATATGAAGGAAAAATAGATAAAATTTAACTCACTCTAATAAAAGTTATGACTAAGCAATTTTACTTTATTCAATGTCAAAAGTCTAAAAGGTGACATCTCATAATGATAATATTTCAAGTATATAAAAAAATAAATGAGAAAAAAAACACAATTATATTAAAATAAAATATGTATAATCAATTATTTTATTTATATTAAACTTTTTAATTTAATAATAAAATATTTAAATATTATATTTGAGTATCGTTTAATTATATTTTTAAACACGTCTAAAGAGAAATATTGTATCTTTCATATATATATATATATATATATATATATATATATTAAAATAATATAATATATAATATGAAAGAAAAGAAACATTGTTACAAAAGCCTTGTCCTTGTCAACTTGAAAACAAGAACCATTCCCCGAAAGAACTATATATTATTACTACACACATGAAAGTTATGATGAAACCATTAATATGGACAATGACTATATTTGCTATTATAATTTATAAAAGAACCTTAGTACTAAGGACAACATTGGATTAGCATGTGGACAGATGAGGTTGTCAAAGACAATATAAAAACGTTAAAGTTGTGTTCCAAGGTTAGGACATTATGGTATAAACTCAGAGATAAAGTACTTCCATATATGGAATAGAGGAATCTAATCCATGATCCCATGTGGGCCAAATCAAGCATTTCATTTTTAATTCTATCTTTCTTCAAATTAGATACTCAATAACAGACAGATTGTTGCACGCTGCTTCTTCTCCATCATTGATCTTAATGGGTTTGGAGAGAGAGAAACACACTGCATGTTCAAAATAACCACATGCTTTAACATCTTTACATTTCAACAAAAACTCCATAATTAAGATATCTAACTTTAGTTTGTAGATAAAAAGTATCGTATTAGAAAAACAAATCTTAGTTATATATAAGGTAAAATTAGATAAATTTACATTCTAATATAATATTCAAATCCATTTTATATTATTAAAAAATCAGTTAGTGTAATATACACTTAAGGAATCCAATAATTTTGAACGTAAAATAAATTATAATCTTTACTTTATAAATATTGTAAAACTGAACTAGGTATAAATCTGTATTATAGTAAACTAGTTAACTTGTTTACATAAAATTAATCATCAAGAAAAATTTCATGTTTAAAAAATATTAACTATAAGTTTTTCTATTATTATTTGGTATATGATTTGAGTTGAAATTATTTCTTTGGTTTTCAGAAGTACAGTGACATGTTTTTCAATAATTTATTCTTATAAATATCTGCATGACCCGCTACCTACCCACTGAAGCACTGTCGCAATTACTGACCTATGAACAAATACCACAGTCAACATTTTAATTTAAATAAAAAGATACCATTTAGATAACCCATTTAGTACTTCCATGGAGTCAATTTTTGACAAAATATGTTGACTCGCTTTTTTAAAAAAATTTAAAATTGTTGGAAAGACAATTATTCTATATAATGACATTAACTTGAAGGAAAATTCCTAAAAAATATTAAAACCAATACTTAATTTTATTTGGACATGCCTTTTTTAATTTATGCAAAAATAAATTTTAATGATATTCAAACTAATAAATTTTAGTAGTATTTTAGTAGCATTTTGTTGTTTAAACACTACAATTGGCCTCTACACATGTAAACTAATTGGTGCAAAGCTATTTACTAATTTTGAGTTCAAATTTTGAATGTATCACTCCACTCAATATTCAAAGGGAGAATTGTTAAAAACAATCACATTGCTCAAATAAGATTAATTATTTTATGCAAAAAAAATTGTGGTCCTTGTCAAAGCAAATCTTAAAATTTAATTTAGTTACAAAAACAAACCTAGTGATAAATTTTAATAAAGATGGGAATGTTGGACTAACTAGTTTAATATTTGAATTTCTCAACTATATATATAATTGAGGTTTGATTGGTCTGAAAAATATAATATGTAAAAGAGTGATGAATGACAGTGCATTAAAAACTTTAGAAAAAAAAAAAAAAAAAAAATTTTTTTTTTTTAAAAATTTTAAAAAAAAAAAAAAAAAAAAGGATTGTGTGAAGGAGGTAAAGTGGTGGGAGAGATAGTATGCAAAATGTGCATTATGCTATGAAAGTTTGAGTAGATATTTTGGTGAGTGGAGTGAATGGTGTTGTGTGATGCAGAGAGAGACAGAGAGAAAGAGAGAGAGAAAGTCACATGCAAACAAAGTCAGCCATCTTTCTGAGACCAAACCCGTTTTGAGTCAGCTCTGTCACACACTACTTTTCTCTCTTACACGCGCCATTCTTTATTCTCTTCTCTCACTCTCTCTTTCTTTTTTTTTTATTAATATACCAATTCTTTTGCCAAAATTTTGGTTTTATTCTTCTACTATGTTTTAAAACTATACTGATTTTAATATATTCAAAAGAATATCAAAATTAAATAATAAAAAATTAACCAAAAAAAAATCCAAATTCACTCATATATATATATATATATATATATGTTTTCAATTTTATTTTATTTTAGTAAATCTCTTTAATTGTCTTGAAATGTGGCAATTACTAACACAAATATCTGCTACTAACTAAGCAAGTGAAATGAATAGTTTGTTTATTTCTTAATGAAACTTGACCCAGATTTTAAACTGTAGAAGAAATGTTTTTCTGTAATGAAAAGTGATAGGGAAGTTTTGATTATTTTGTAAAATATTGTTAAAATACTACTAATTATATTAATTAATTAAATTATGATGCATTAATTATTACTGATAAATAATTTATGATACATTAACTATTACTTTACTTATGATACATTAAGTATTAATTGATCTATGATACATTAACTAGGAATTAATTAACTCTGTTTATCAACTTATCCATTAATTATTTTAGTATCCTGAGATATTTTGAATTTATTGTCAATTAAAGGTCCAAATACTTCTACTTGCTTAGGAATATTCGCCCACCCTAGCGCGTGCACATTGGCACGATCATTTTTGTATACACGATATCGGTTTTTATCAATTTGATTTTATTTTTATTTTTATGAAATAATAGGGAATATGCCAGTGGAATATTGTAATTAGCGTTTGAGTAAAGAAAATAATTTTGTAAAACGTTAATTTCAAAATTTGAATTTGACTTTCCATATGAGAGTTGTCTGAGTATTATTTTGTTGGGTTTTATAGTGTGAAAGAAAAAAATGAATTAAAAAAATGAAAAAGTAATTTACTTTTTTATTTCATATAACGTAGAGGTCTGCCTGTATTTTTGACTTTTATAATTTTCAGTATTATAATATTATTTTTAAACATACTTCGTTTGGTGTTTAAATTTTAATTTATTTACAAATTCTTGATATTCTATAATTTCTAGATATTATTATTATTATTATTATTATTTTTGTATATATCTTCTATAGTAACACTCGTCTTTTCTTAATATAATAAAATTATAATTAAAGCTGCAAATATTGAACGAGAGTGTGTTAAACTAAATATATTATTTTGTTAATAGTATTAAATGGTTTTTAAATGAGAGTAAGAGTTTAGATAAAGAGAGAGAATCTATTAAATGTTTTAAGACATTCATTAATTTTGTGTCTCTCTTGAATTTAAATTTAACTGTTATGTATTAATTATTTTTAATTATCTATAATAATGTTATTGAAAAATCAGTTTAAAAAAGTTAAAAGGTTAATATTTAAAAATAAAAAAAAATATTATTTTACAACAAAGACAGTATTTTTAAGGAAATATATTAATGTTTTTAAAATTATTAATTGCAAAAATTAATACCATAAAATAAATATTTAAAATTTGTAATAATTGTAAGAATAGAAAATCATAAACTGATTTAAATATTGAATAAAATAAGTCCTTATTTTAGAAATAAACAGTTTTTTTAATGAATAAATCCTTTTCTCTTCAGAAATAAGTGATTATTTAAAAATGTTTATTTTGGAAACACTTAACTAAATTTGTATAACATTAAATTAACCACTATTTCTAATCTTTTTTGTCTGAAAATAGATTAAACACTACAAAGTATAAAAAAATAAGGTGTGAAAGAATGTGATTAAGAAAGGAAGAAGAAGAAGAAGCAAAGTAAAAAGAACACAAAATATTCATTATTCAGTGTTATCCAGTTGAAGTCGAAAGAGAAAAGTGCTTTTCCATTGAAGTTTTGTTTGTTTGTGAAATGCAGTGAGTAGGGCACATATCTACCTAGCTAGCTTCATAGCACATTCATTGTTCATCACCCCAACTCATCTAGGAGAGAGAAATCTAAGAACTCACCCCTAGAAAATGTGTGCAATGAGATAAGGACTTGTGCTACTGACACACACCAAGAGAGAGAAAGAGAGACATCACTGTTCATTACTCATGTTTTGTTTTTTCCTTTTTTTCCTCATTCTCAGTTAATGTTGTTGTGCTACTTCACTCTTTATTTTGTACAGACTCACTTCTCACTTTCACACACAGCACACACAATAACACATAAACACAACACACACTCTCTCTCTTCTGTGCTCTTCTGTCACCCACCGCTCTTTAATTCCTCATGAAACCGTTGAACGTTTTTCAACCCTCTGCCTTCATAAGGGTCCTCCAATTCTCTACCAGCACAACACACACCCTTTTGAGTTTTGATTCTCTCTCCTCACAAGTTAGTACTTTTCTTTTTTTCCCTTTTTTTTTTGGTTCTCTCCATGATTTGAAGTGAAATTCATCTTGCATTCATAGTAGCATTTTATCACTTGTGATTGTGGTGTGAAATCTGTTCTGCTCTTCAAAAAGGTTGTCGCTTTCTGTGTGGTGTTTCTGACATTTTGTCCTGTTTACTTGAATTCGAAACTGGGGTTAAAAAATATGTGATTTTGAATTGAAGTGGTTGAGTGGTTGGTTCTTCATGATAAATAAGTAAAGGAATTTATTTTTGGGGTTTTGATTTTCTGGGTGTTGGCATCAAAGGGTGAGTGAGGTTAATACACTACTACATGGTTATGGTCATCATGAAATTTGCTTGGCCTTTAAGGTTTTATCATGGGTTGGTGAGTGTGGACCTGTTACAGTTCACCTGGCCTTTATCTTCAATGTGAAGCCTTTTGTTGTTTCTATATAATTTGGTAAGCTGTATGTAACCTAGCTTCTCTTTTTGTCTTCTCTGTAATTGGTCTACTACTAGAATATTTGTGTGAACCACCTTCTAGCTAGGCTTTCCACTCTTTTCATTGATCTATCTTTCTACTTTTTGGTTGTTTTCAGTACCTTTAATTGAGTCCAGGGTCCCTTTCTCTTCCTTCATATGTATATTTTCAATAGGGTGTTAATGTGTTATCCTTGAGAAAAAAAACTTCTCTGTGGGAAGCCTGTGCTTCTGATTTGAAGGACATGTTGTTGTTGCTAGTATAATTTAAAGCACTTTTTGCCCAAATTCTCATAATGATAGACTATTTCATGGTTTTCTGATCTGTGCATTTTTTTTTTCTTTCCTCCAATCTTTGTGACCATGGACTATATATGGGAACAGAGATAGGTGGAATTGAATATTGAGGGGTTTCAAGGTGTAGTAAATGCATGGATCGAGGAGACCAAATGACATTACCTGGCTCTGCATCTTACTACATGCAGAGAGGAATACCTGGTGCTGGAACTCAACCTGAACTGCACAACTCCCCCAATATTCGACCCTTGTCTAGTCCTAGTTTACCATTTCAATCAAGCATTGGGGGTGGTGGCACCATTGGATCTCCTTTACCATTGGAATCTTCAGGAATTTCATCTCCATGTGTCAATGTGAGTGTTCCTTCTGGTGCAATGCCTGGAGAATCTGGCAAAAGGAAGAGAGGAAGGCCTAGAAAATATGGGCCTGATGGAGCTGTGTCGTTGGCATTGACTCCAACACCAGCAAGTCATCCTGGAGCCTTGGCACAAGGTCAGAAACGAGGTAGAGGGCGCCCACCAGGATCAGGGAAGAAACAGCAGTTGGCTTCTCTTGGTAAATCACCATCTCAGCTTTTATTTTGTTCTGCATTTGGTGAAAGCTGAAAGTGAAGTAGTGATGATTTGAAGTTGAGTTGAGATGTTGCTGCTGTCTAAAACCTTTTGATTCTAACATCTTAATAAACTGAATTAACAATGACTTTTTGTATTGCAGTGGATAAATTGTTATTTTCTTTCTGATTGCAAGTTATGTGGATTGTGTGTGGGATGGTTTAGCTCTCAAACTTTTTGGTCTGTTGAGATTACTGTGTTACTGCAAAATCTGGATTTTGCTTTGAAACTGTTGTTGAGTATTATTGTGAAGCTGGATTGGTTGGTTGTTGTATTAATGCTCTAGCATTTCCTTGAACTCAAAATTACATAATTTCATTTTTTTTCCTTCAGAGTTTTTATTTTTATTTATTTTTTCATATTGTCATTCTGTTAAAAAACTCAACTAAATCAACAACTTTTCTTTGCCAATATAATTGGGTATATATGAATAAATTATTAGTATTTTTGCACACTCAATTTTGTTTGTTACCAGATAGATGCAATGTTTACAGATAGTTGAACCCTCAAAAGTTTTGGTTTATTGAGATTATGGTACTAGTACAAATTATTATGGATGTTGCAACTAAACTACTCGGAGTTTTAAATTTGATTGTTTGAGTCTTTAGCACTAATTTGATGATTACAGTTAAATATTATATAATTATTTATTATTACTCTCAGATTGTATTCAAGAAAGGGAATTTTTTTTTTTTTTCTTTTTTTCTTCTTTTCTCTTTTAGTTATAAGTGACATGATATCAGTGTTTTAATACTAGGGTTGAATTGGAGCAGGAACTGAACTTGCATTTCATTGCACATTTACTGCAGCTGCAGCAGCCGCATGTGAAATCTGCAGTAAAATTATTTAAAAATATAACTTCATTTGGCATTTTTTTTCCAATATTTTCTTAATTATCCTTCTAATTTATTCCCAATTTGAATATTTCTCATTGCTTTTTGAAAAATTTTCTGCTCATCCCCTTTACCCTGCCATACACCCTTACCCTGTCACTCGTCCACTTACCCCTTCTAATTTATAAGTCATACTTGTTGAAAGTATTATTCTTTGAAATAGAAAAATGCCATTTAGTACCAGTTCAATCATTTAACTTCATAGGTATTCTTGGAGTACAATTTAATTTTATGACATTATTAATTAAAGTTAACTAATTTAACTAGTGGTCTTGATGAATTATGTTTTTGTTTTTCTTTCTTATATATAAAGTTGGAGGTAGTATTGTTAGAGCTAGTATACCTATAAATTAATTTCAACAAGTTGATATTTTTACCATGCCCAAGATAAAAAGTTGTGTTTTTGGCAATAATATTACATTATTTGCAATAAATCGTGTTTTCATTGTGATTTATGAACAATAGGCAGTTTTGGCTTATTGAGTAATGTATAGGTGCAAAGTATGCATTGTTTGAATAATAATGGTAATAGTTGACAATTCATTCTCTAGACTAATCCTATTGAATCAAAATGATTGTATCCAAGATGAACAGAAATCTGCTTAGAATTAGTTGGACAGATATGAATTTAATACATTATACATCAGTAAAGCTTTATACTTTTCCATAACTGCTGCAAAACTACTCTGTTCATTTCAAATCAATGTTAACTTAGGAGTTTTAGTTTGTTCTAAATGGTTTGTTACTTCAGAAAACTAAGTAAGGAACACTGATAAGATTTTCCATTTTACTTTTTTTAATTCTACATTACAATAAAACAACACATGTAAATTAATTAAAAGTTAGGTGAATGACAAGGGTACAAGTTAAATGTTCTTTAAAAGGATCATTTTGGTTCTGTCTGTAAAGAGTAAGTATATTAATTTTGTTTGATTATAAATTACTGTAAAGGGTGATTCGTGTTTGACTTTGAGTGGTTATTGCTAGGTGAACTGATGTCTGGTTCAGCTGGGATGGGTTTCACTCCTCACATCATTACCATAGCTATTGGAGAAGTATGCCTCTTACTTTTAAAAAGTAGTATCAATATTTCTATTTCTTTTTGTCTATGATGAAAAGTTTATGTTCTGAATATTTATAGGCTGCATTTGTGTTTGTTTTGCTTTCATCTTCAGTTATAAATTGCAAAACGGTATCTTTTTTTTTTTTTTTTTTTTTTTTTTTTTTTATTTTGTTTTCTCTTTTCAGACCTTGTGAAGGAAATGGTGAAGATGTATTGTTTTTTGCTTTCATTTTCACTAATAAGTAAATACATGCCTCCCTGTCTTCATAGTTTCTGCTTAGGGTTTATGGTTTAGGATTTATTTTTTTTATTGTTTTCTCCACTTTCTTTGCAAAAATTTGAAAACAGGTAATAAAATGTAACTAGATAGCAGTTTTATAATTGGTAAAAGTGCATCAACTATATCAAAAGATAGAACACATCAAACACCTCTTCAGTGTTTGTCTTCTCTCATTTTGAAGGAAGATCTAGATAAAGCATCAATTGATTGATTCTGGATGACAAAGTTTGATATCTTTGGGTGAGAAACAAAGTACTACATTAAATCGGTCTCTTGACTTAATCATCAACTTAATGTATTAATTTCCCCATAGAGAAAGGAAACTGATGTTAGTAATTTCTAAATAGATGTTGATATAATATGAAATTCATCTTTTGTCTGCATTATTGTTTTATTGAAGTGTTACTTTTTTGCCCATCAATGCATGTAAGATGATCTTACTCTAAAAATGATTTCATTTGAAACATAATGTGCTACAAGATGATCCTTGCTCTAAAAATGAAGAAATACTCTTTCAAAAATTGTGCCCTTTCCTTCTCTGCAGGACGTTGCCACAAAAATCGTGGCATTTTCTCAGCAGGGGCCGAGAGCTATATGCATTTTGTCAGCCAATGGTGCTGTGTCTACTGTGACACTTCGTCAGCCTTCAACATCAGGTGGCACTGTCACATATGAGGTTTGTAACTTTTTAGTGTTGTGTTTATACATCTATGTTCAGATAGAATTGTAGTTGATAAACAATTTCACTTGATATCAATTCTTGCCTAACACATTTACTTAATCAAATGACAATACTTTATGCTCTGATTCTGTTGCTATTTTTTGGAGAATGAGCATTCAATTCATACGGATGCTAGAAATACTTTGTCTCTGGAAATTAAACTCTGTTCTAGTTGCTTTAAGCTTCTTTTGTGTCTTCAGAACATGTATATAGGTGCATCCAATGTATTTCTGCTATCTACTCACTTGTATGACAGCACATGCTATGTTACTTAAATGCAATTTAATTTAGTATTCCGCTGAAAGAGTAAAAAACACTGATTCTACAAGTTTTGGCCAGTCTAGTTTCAGATTTTTTATTAGAAATATCTATTATTACCGAGCTTCCTTGTCCCTAGTCATAGTGCTAAACGTGTGTTTTCTTAAAGCATTTTATTTCACTCAACAATAAATCTAGAGCCATCTCAAGTGGTTCTTCAGTATGCTTTCTTTTTCCTATCCTTTTCAACACTTTTTCTTATCTTGTTGAAATGATTTACTTTGGTTATGTATAACTATTGATGGACTTTGAGTTCAATAGGGGCGTTTCGAGATATTGTGCCTGTCAGGCTCTTACTTGGTTGTCGATGGCGGTGGCTCCCGCAATCGAACCGGTGGATTAAGTGTTTCCCTTGCAAGTCCTGATGGTCGTGTCATAGGAGGAGGAGTTGGCGGAGTGCTCATTGCTGCAAGTCCAGTTCAGGTAAATGCATTTTGTTGCTGCCATCATATCATGTGTTGAAGATCATCATTGTCATTTCAAAACCAGCAACTTGTTAAATTTGGATGTTCTATTACCACAGGTGATAGTTGGAAGCTTTACATGGGGTGGATCAAAGACAAAGATGAAGAAAAAAGAACCTTCAGAAGGGGCAGAAGTTACTATAGAGACTGATCATCAGACAGTTCATAATCCAGTTGCAGTGAATAGCCTCTCTCCGAATCAAAATCTTACTCCAACCCCATCTTTAAGTCCGTGGCCAGCATCACGACCATTGGATATGCGCAATTCTCATATTGACATTGATTTAATGCGCGGGTGAAAATTTATTTAGCATATGCAGTACTGAGTGTATATTTCAGATTCATGGTCACTCATCTAATTTTCCTTTAGTAGTAACTACAGCATGGGAAGTACCAAATGCAGAGTAGAAGCCAGCTGACTTATGGAAATTTGATAAAATGTCACCTATCTCTACCCATGATTGACTTTAGGGTGGTACTCAATATTTTTGTAGCTGTGAGGAATTTTAATTCGAATATTTCGCGTTCTTGGTTGAATACAGACTGTTGTTTATATTTTATTTGAAAGAAATTGACATTGAGCTAGATGTTTTGTGGTTTTGGGGCACAAATTATGATATAAACTAGTGTGATTTTTGTCATTGAACTATGGTCTCCTGAAAGGCAATGACAAAGGTGCATGAAGATTTACTATTGGGAATGCACAATAGGAAGTGTTATGTCTGAGAATTGTGGGTGTTATGCTTTGGTTTTTACCTTCTCAATTCTAGTGTATCTTATTCTTGTTGCAATGGTGAGTTACCCTGCACTTTTCAAATTTGCATTCTCTCTTCATGTCTCACACCTTTTCCCCAACGAACCGTTCCTTTGCTTTTCACCCCCATTGATATTCATGGTCATTTGATTAGGTTGTAACAGTTTAGGCTCCAAACTCATTTTGAGAAAGGGCAGAACATGGGTCAGTTCTTTATGTGTTTTTGATGTTTTTCTGCAATTAGAATTGAAGTTTCACCTAGGTAATCTGTACGATAAAGATTTGCATTAAAAGTCTAAGCAAATTACGGAGACGGAAGTAACAGTGGCACCGAACAACATCTAAGTTTTAACCCTTCGAAATATTGGCTTTTATGGAGTCATTGGACTCACTCCATTGGCTATTCTTGTAGGTAACTTAGCTGATTGTTATTGGATTGGTCTCTTAAGTCCCTTAAAACAGACAGTCAACTAGGTTTTTACTCTCAAGAACAACTTGCTTCCATGGGAAGAAATAGCATGTAAATTTTATACATGCTCAAATTGATGTAACAATGTTTTCTGAAATATGCAGTAAAAAACATCTACAGGGGGAGGAAGAGACGTTGAAGTTAGCAGTTGCATTACAGCATAACATCCACCCTCTAATACATAGAATTACATTGAAGACATGAGTAGAATGTAAATAACTAGTTGGTGTGAAGGATAACCATATCTTCGTACTTAACCTACTTAACAACCTCAAACATCGAGCAACAATGCCACTGTAGTGTTGATAAAAGAAAAGTGTCATAATGGTTTTCAAACTGTGTTTGATTTGTAATTGCTGAAATTTGGACAAAATGCAATAACAATTGCATTGCCAGAACTTCTAAAACTAACATACGTAGTTGTTGTAGTTGCTTGGAAGAACCACGTGAATCATCACTAAAATGGTACAATTTATTTCCCCAGAGTCAGCATGGCTTGGGAATCACTACTCAAGAGTTCAAACATCTATTATTGTTGAAGACCAACCGTCAGCTGCTAAAGGAATAAGGGTTTGGTCGTACTGGATGGCGTTATACAAATGTTTGTTCGTTTTATGTTGTTCTGCCGTAGTTGATTTGGTTTCTACTGAAGTGATGTTTACCTAAACTCTGATTTTATAATTGCGTGTGCGTGGCATTGCAGTTCAGTTGCTTTCCAAAGTCCAAGGTGCATGTATCATACAATGCCTTTTGTTTTGTGTCTGAAGGGAAGTGCTGGAAAGTGACCCTTGTACCATCATCCATGATATTTTGGTTTTAGACACCTTCCCTACATCAACCACTCTACCACTTCCACAGAATAGGATGACCAATGAGAGTGATGGTGAATTATAGAAAACCAGAACACCATATAATCAACTGATATTTGATGATTTTTTATGATAAATGTATAGAAAAAAAGTAAAAAATGAAATAATTATTTTCCAAAAACTAAAATTAATTTGTATCAGAACTAATTTGCATCTTTATTAACTAACAAACCATTATAGGAGAGCTTTGTTTTAAGAGAGTCCCATAAGTGGAGCTCATATTTAAGAATATACTCATTTTATAGAGGTTGTGAATCACATTTGAAGTGGCTTTTGTTTACACTAAAATGAGTATCTTAATCATTACATTTTCACTAAAAGTTTACAAAAGGAAAATGCCATCAAAGATATTTTATAGAAAAAGGCAAAAAGATATTAAGAAATAAGAAGATAACACATGGGTGTACAAAAATCAAAGCTTTTGAATTCAGATACACTTAAGGTTCCTTCTGAACACTGACTTAGCAAATGATTGCACAAAACCCCTACACTTAGACAGCAGTGATGACGAATGAGAGAAAATCAGGAGAGGATAGAATTAGCAAGTTATCAGATGATGTACTGTGTTACATCCTTTCATTTCTTACTACCGAGGAAGCCATAGCTACATCCTTGTTGTCTACCAGGTGGAGATTTCTATGGAGCATGCTTCCATTTCTTGACATTCACTGCTCCAAACCACTCATAAAATCCCACGAAACTGTTAACACATTCTTGGCGCAACGCATAACACCAAACCTCACAAGGTTTCATCTCAAATGTAATAGCCATAGTTGTTGCTCACATTACGTGGAACAATGGGTCTCTGCAGTGATAGCAAGAAAAGTTGAACACTTGGATATCTCCGTATGCATGTGTCACAGAAGCGTGCTCAACTTCGCCACCTTGTTCACCTGTGCTACACTTGTCACTTTGAAGCTCGAGGGTCTCTTTAATCTCTCTATTCCTTTTGATGTTCATCTTCCTAAACTCAAGAGTTTGCACCTGCACTTGCATGCATTCACCTCCTTCACAAGCATCAGGAACCTTATCTCTGGATCTCCAGCTCTTGAACTGTTCCACCTGAAGCAGAACTGGTACTTGTCACATTTCAACGAGTTGAAGATTGTGAGAAACTCTCGAGTTATCCAACTCTTCCAACGCAAATGGTTTTACAACCTTGTTATTCAAAGTGATCGTAGTTATGATTTTGTCAAAGACTACTTGGAAAGTGGTAGTAGGTCAAACATTGTGAAAGCCAAAGTTTATATCACAGTGTATGGTGATATCAAGAATTTTTATGCTAACCAGTTTGTTTGTGAGACTATGAAAGAATTAAATAATGTTGAATTTCTGTCTTTGGGTGATTTTAGGGTAGAGACATACCCTTTTAGTCTTGATCTTCTACTGTTTAAGAATCTAGTTGAGCTAAGACTTTCTCTTGAAAATAGGAACTCCTTGTATATGGAACTTCCTGGGAAGTGTCCTAAGCTTGATATTCTTGAAGTTAATATCATGGATCATCGGTATGATGGCTCTCAAAGGTGTAAATATCGTATTAGGGTTGGAGTAAGGGAACAGGACTAATCAATTGTTCCTTTTTCACCTGAGACAACATTGTTGGAAAGTTGAGACAGAGTCCTTAAGAGATATTATTGGGTTGCTCTTTGTTATGTTTTTCTGTTTAAGAGAAACTATTTTAGGGGACTTCTATTCTATTACTTTTCTTCATATTTTCCTGGTTTTATATTACTAGGGTCAAGTAAAGTAGCCAGTGAATTTGAGCCTTTACTCCATGAATTCTGCTGTGTTATTTAATTTTTATTTGGATTGGATTTTACATGTAATTAGAATTTGTCTAAAATATTCATAAAGTCTGCTCAAAAAAGCATGTGGCCCATTCTGTGTAATGAAACTTGCAGTTGTGGCTTGTGTAAAAGCAATCCGTGTTCAAGGCAGCATAATAACTCCCTTTTTGTTGGTATCTGTTTCTTTATATACTCTTCTCACACTGTAGAACATTAATGTAAGTCTTAAATATTTGGTTCAGATAGACTTGGAGTTCATAAACTATTACACTTGTTAGATTATACATATGCTTACATTTCTTCTTGCAATCAGAAATTAGGACTCTTGTGTCATTTTGGGAGAATGGCTTAGCACAAGAATTCTATCCGTATAGAAATTAAGACTTTTCTGGTTGCTTTATGCCTGTTTTATGTCACAAAGACTATTGAGACCTTAAGTTTACTGGACAAATGTTATACAGCACAAGATAGAAAGGCATGCAGTAGTAGTAGTAGTATTACATTAAGCATCAGTCCATGTAATTTTCAATCCACCCCACTGATTTTGAGGCACACCTAAGGCTTTCCAGACAGCTTTGGAGGCATCAACAATGTTGTTGGGACAAGGGGGTTGATAATCATGGTCTTCATCACAACCCATGGTAGAGTCACACTCATCCACCACCATGGCCACAACACTTTTGCCATTTGCACTGATGGTAACGTTGTGGAGGCACCTACTCCCATTGCTATACCATCCAGTGGAAAGAGCAACCACTGGTGTGTCATCAGAATGATACTTGTTGTCACATGCTGAAGGCCCTCCTCCATCTCCACCCTTTTCAAAACTGTTCAGAGTGAGTTGAGCCTCCGTGTTGCTTGACACTGCTGGAGAACATTTGTACGTTGTGTACCTCTTGCCTTGTACACAACAGTCCGAATCATTCTCTTGGTTGCATTCTCCTGGTGGGGGCTTCTTTCCTATGATTCTGCCACTAGGACCACACTGCTGTGCTTCACAACACAACCAATTTGCTGAAAGGAGAATGAGCAGCACAACCATGGATGCTATTGAGGTACAAACATTCATTTTGTATATCATCTGTTTTTCACTATGCTGTTTTCTTAGGTGCTTGGTGCTGAAAAGAGTGACTTTGGATGCTTATTTATAGGTGTTATGTGCTTTGTAAATCTAGTAGAAAAAAACTACTACTAGAGTACTAACATCCAATGCAAGATTCCACTAACTGTGGTGAGAAAAATTATACATCAATATTATACTGTACGTGCCGTGGAAAGTAAAATTTCCTTGCTTATAGCAACGATATATCTGGTCAAAGTTTGAGATGAAAGCCACAAATCAAGCTAAGTTGTGACAGATGGAGTTTAAAGGTAAATGCCTCTCTTTTGTCACTTAGCTTTTAATTGATATTTGATAGTCTTTGAACCATATGATACGGCATCTTGTGTGGTTTTTTTGGTTAAATTTTCCAACTCAATAAGTAACTACGGTTAGTTCAAACAGAGTATTATCACTACAAGAAAATAGCAAATAAGCTGCCAAAAAGATGCGTTGGCTAACCCACTCTAAATTATTAAAGCCCACGCAATATGAATAAAAAATTAAAAATAGAAAATAAAATAAAGACGGGACTAGACCTGTGCACCAAAATATTATTTGTAATTAATTTATTACAAGTAGCGTGGGTTAGATCCACACAAAACGTAAAAAAAAAATTCAAAAAAACAAAATAAATCCAAGCGGGGCCAGACCCGTATAGACTCATGCAAAACGCAAAAGAAAATTAAAAAAAATAAAATAGAACCAAGCGGGGGCCAAACCCACGCATGCAAGCAGCAAGTAGCGTGGGCTAGACCCACGCAAAACGCACAAGCAGCGTGGGCTAGATCCACGCAAAATAAATCTTTAAAAAAATAAAACCAAGCGTGGGCCAGACCCACACACTAATTATATTTATTTTTTTATTTAATAAGTATAATAATAATCGTAACATGACAAGAAAACTCTTCTTGTCTGATGGTTAAGAGGTCTCTCCAAGTTTTGATTAAAAGATTAATGGAGATTAATGGTGGGTAATAAAAATATAAATAAAAGTAGTATAAATGTCGAAATAATAATAAGATTTTTTTTTTATTTTTTAAAAACATGTTTTTTTTATTATAAGCGTGGGCCTAGCCCCTACAAGCTGCTACCATTTTTGCATGGGTCTGACCCACACATAATTTATTATATTTAATTCTGTATTCGATAGCGTGGGCATAGTCTACGCACGATAATTTACTTCGAGGATTTTAGCGTGGGTCCTTTACCCACGCTATGCCCACACATTTGCGTTGGTTTTTGGTGCTTTGTGTGGGTTTTTGGCCCACACTAATTTGCATTTTTCTTGTATTAAGAGTGCTTATATGTGATATACAGCCCTTTGATATAATGAAGTATAAAAAAATGATGATTTTTTTTTTTTATTTCGTTTGTGAGAAATCGAAAGTTGGTGATTAAAATTAACATATAATGCAGGTTTTTATTTTTTGTTTTTTAGACAAGAATAATATAATAATTAAATATTTGAAAACTTTGAAAA
>Ga0209700_104737_pt1:0-22500 | contig 24027 bp, 12 predicted proteins | sample SiratroredBW_FD_187528 | JGI IMG/M metagenome (GOLD analysis project Ga0209700, IMG submission 187528) | Root nodule microbial communities of legume samples collected from California, USA - Siratro red BW (SPAdes) (version 2) | ecosystem: Host-associated > Plants > Roots > Nodule | place...
GGGTTGGCAAGTTCAGCTTCTCAACCAAGGTGGTACTCGCAACATTTGTGCAGCTCCCTCCATCTATGATCATACTGCACACCTTATTGTTGATGAGGCAGCGAGTATGAAAAATATTCTCCCTTTGCTGTTCCATGTCATTTTCTTTAACTTGGGAATTTAGAACACGTCTAGTTACAAGTGCTTCTCCCTCAACTGCATATTCAACTTCATCATCACTCTCTTCAGTTTCAGCCATGGATTTATCACCCTCACTTTCACTTTCTACAATATTGTCATGCAGAACCATGACTCTCTTGTTTGGGCATTGTGATGCTATGTGACCTAAACCACGACATTTAAAACATTTTATATCTCTGTTTCTAAAGGATTGAGTTTCATCTTTACCTTTCCCCTTTAAATCCTCTGCTGTTTTGTTCTTGGTTGTCTCCTTTGGAATACCCTTTTCCTCCTTCTTCCAGCTTGGTTTGTAGGATGAACCAGAACCAGTGTTGTACTTAGAGATTCCTTTTTGCTTAAGTTGCCTTTCCACCTTAATGGCCATATGTACCATATCTTCTAATTCTACATAGTGCTGCAACTCCACTACATGTGCAATTTCTTTGTTCAGCCCATTGAGAAATTATGCCATGGTTGCTTCTCTATCTTCATTCACATCAGCTCTCACCATTGTCATCTCCATCTCCTTATAATAGTCCTCCACACATTTAGAGCCTTGCATAAGTCTTTGCAATTTTTGGTAGAGGTCTCTATAGTAATGGTTGGGAACAAACCTCTTCCTCATTAGAGCCTTCATTTCTCTCCATGTTTCTATTGGTCTCTCTCCATCTCTCCTCCTACTCAACACCAATTTATCCCACCACACTATGGCATAATCAGTGAACTCTATCACAGCCAACTTCACATTTTTTGCATCTGAATAATTATGGCAGTCAAAGATGAACTCCATTTTCTTCTCCCACTCCAAATATATTTCAGGATCATTCCTCCCTTGAAAAGAAGGTATTTTCATTTTGATGTTATTAAGGCTTCCATCTCTGTGATCAAATCTCCGATAGTTTCTCTCACGCCTATCTCCTCTACGCCTATTTCTACCCATCATAAAATCATATTCCTCCTCCATCTCCCTTCTATTTTCTCTACCAGAGTCTTCATCTTCACTCCCTCCATGATTTCTCCTATTTTGCCTTGAATTGTTCCCATCATCAGATCGATCATTTTGCAGATTGGCTAATTTCTCATCTTGCCTATCCATTCTGTCCCTCATATCTTCCAACATCATATTTAATCTCTCAAATTGTTGCTGCATTGCTTTAAGAGTAAAATCAAGGTTGTGAGTCTCTAGAATTTTCCTCTCTATTTGCCATTTGTAAAACCTGAAATGAAAACGTTAGTGATAAAAAAAAATATTCCTCACTGTTCCTCACGTGTTTACACTCAAGAATGACGCTCTACACTCGTGTTTGCTCTTTATTTTTGGCTTTTTCTATTCCACTAAAATTTCAGAACACTCTAGAATATTTTTTTTCAGCCCTCTCTATAAGCTCTTAAAAGGTCTTACAACTCAATCTAGCCAAATACCAAGCAGAATGATACAATACTTTTCGGAACAAGGGTCTTAACTTTAAAATACAGAAATATTCTCCACGAATACAGAATATGGCTATATTTTTTTCTAGAACAGAAACACAAAATGCTATAATACTTCTTCTCTCTTTTTTTTGCTTTTTTTTTGTATGCTGTTTTTTTTTCTTTTTTTTCGCTTTTTTTGTATGCTGTTTTTTTTTTTTAAGAAACGAAATGAATAATGGATACAAAGATTTCAGAATAAGATAACTAGTAAAACAGTAGAAGATATAACCTGACTGCTATGAACGAAGCTCTGATACCAAATGATGTGAACTCGGTTAGGAATAAACCCCAGAACCCACAACAAAGAGTAGTTGAATGTCCCAAGATCCCTAAGTATTCAGATTTACGATGATCTACTCAAAACCCTTATCTTGCGGAAAAGAAAACGTAGCAAAGACCCTAAAGTAAGGTAAACGCCACAAGGATGATCAGCCCTTTATAAGTTGCAAGTCCAAATGAAGAACTCAAGAGAGAAACTCTACTTCTGAAATTTTCAGATTCAAATTCGTATTTCAAAATCAAAGTTGATGTTTACATGTGTTTTCTTACTTAAGTAGACCTTTAAGCTTCTAAAAAGCTAACCTAACTCTTCAGTAGCCTAGATGCCTCCAAATTTAATGCAACAACAGCTTTTTGGCACACTTATAGATGACTAATTATTATATCAAATGGGAAAACGAAAAACACAATTTACTAAGCATGGCTACTCTAAGCCCTATGGAAATTTAATCAAAATACATCAAAATAAAAAATTTAAAATATGCCCACAAAATAATGGGTGACTCTTCATATTTTAACCTAAGCCCAAAATAGCCCATTTACACTTAAATTAAATCTGGTGATGCATTTTCTGTGGGTCCTTCTCTTCAAATGATTTGCTTTTAGCCCAAATCTCCTTCATTTAATTCCTTCATCAGCCCATATCAAATTAAGAACGTGATTAGGCTTCAATTTAATCTTAGACTTTGTTTGCGCAGTCAAAATGTCTTGAATTAGTCCAATCAATGCCTCTTTCAGTTTTTGGGCCCTTGACCTGGTGATTAGTCTGCTTGGAATTTGCAAAGCATCCTTTAAATTATTTATTTATTTGTGCAAGTGCTTGAGGTTGATTAAACTTCAGCTTTTGGTTCTCATCAAGGAGCAATAATTGACGATATTGTTATTAAAACCAACTATATAATGTTATTTGTCACCAGAGTATCGGACACTTAAAATAAAAACTAATCCCTTCTTCGAATCGAGCACAATTGGGGCGTGGAATTTGTATCTCAATTGTTCATTAACTTTACTTATAGAAAAAAAAAACTAAACCTTTAAATAAGCGCCTAATCCAAAACGCACCTTCTGTTTTACATCATCTCTCATGGACTCTGTAAATTAGCTACCACTTCTAATTTCCCAAACCTTATCATTATTTATCGTTGTTATCATTATTTAGACAAGGAAAGAGACGGAGAAAGAGAAATAGAAATGGATGTTCTGTGGAACGCGTATTCGAATGTCTCAGATGACGAAGAACAACCCAAACGACAGAGACTATCACTCTCTTCCCCTAATCCGCCAAAGCGACACCTTCCTTCGCCTTCTCCTCCTTTATTCCACCAAACGCAACCTCCCATTCCCGGAAGTTACATTTCAAAACGACAACGCGCTCTCATGGATCCCACGCCTGCCCCTCTTCCTGACCCCGTTCCTGTTCCTTCTCCGTTCACGCTACCAGGTATTCGTCACTTTTTTTTAACCTTTTTATGTTGTCCAAATTGAACTGTTTTTTTGTTAGTGTGCATTTTTCTAATTAGAGAAACTGTTCGAGTGGCACTTCATTCACATTCAAATGGAGTTTGTTAAATTTGTGAATTATTATCGGAGTAGTCAAGCCAAATGGCTGCGCTGTAAGAGTGATATCGGATAGTGGGATAACGATATTTTAAACCTAACATAGTTTATGCTGCTGAAAGATAAAATAGAAAAAAAAAATAGCAAGAATTGAAGCGGAAGAATTGTTGTTTCACTTGTTTAGAGAGAAATTCTGGACAGAACAGAGAAGAAAGAAGTAGAAAATAAGTTGAAATCAGCGAAGTGGCTGGAAAAGAGACGAGTCTTTGTAAACTTGTGAGAAGCAGTGACTGGCTGCCAGAAATTGGATGGAAAAAGCTGCGTTGTGGTGTGTGTGACAGTGAGTGGTGCTAGAAATTGGTGGAGTGCGGAAAAGGGCTCTGCAGAGGCAAGGGGTTGCACTTGCTGGGCGCATGAAGGAATAGACTTCGTAAGGAAACTAAAAACAAGTCAACTTCAAAATCCTTTTGATTTGCCAAACAGCCCTTGGTCTGGGGTAACTCAGTCTTCTGCCCCATATTTGAAATAGCAGCCGCAAAGTCTTTGAACTGCCGGAAGGCATGATGCAACTCTTCCAGGAAACAAGGCCATCCAGCAATAAGCTGTGAGGGCATGATACTGGTGCTATTAATCACACTTCCTTTCAACCTAATTTCAAAGGAGTTTGACGTTGATATGCTAATCAATTTGAAGACATTTTACACTATTATGTATTGAGTTTGACACATTAGTAAGATAACCACAAAACAACCACCACTACCTTATCCCACCAGGTCATATTCAGTGTTGATAAATAGCTGTTATATTGGTGCTATAATGCTAATGCAGAATTTCTGAGATCTGCGATCGTGAATCTGTCCTTTGTGGCAGCTGCCATGGGTGTAGTTGTTGTGACTTGTGTCCTACATCCTTTTGTCATGTGATCCCCGAAAGTCTTCAACCAATTTAACTTTGGAGTTATTATGCCAATTTTTATGCATTTAATTTTTATTTGGATACGGTTTATGCTTTCATATTTAATTGATATATTTTTATATATCATATATTCAACCAGTATGTGACTTTTGCTATTTGTCTGCCGTGCTTTCCATTATATGACGTAGTAGATTGTTGGGTTTTTGCCATTTTCTGAATTCATAACACTAGTCACATCAGATTTTCAAATAATTTGATATGTTATCTTTTGTTACAGGTATACACATTTAAGTATGTAATATGCTGTTGTTAAAGACTTAAAGTAAAAGAAAATTTTAGCTGAGACCTTGTGTTTCTGAGAGAGCATGAGTGCTTTATCTATATTGAGAAGACGGAATTTAATACAATAAATAGAAGAGATTTAATATCTGTGAACAATAGAGATATGATATGGGAATAAATAAAGATGTTCCTAATAACATATATTATATATATACATATATAATCTAGATATTCCTGATTATAAAAGATTTGCATCTTATTTCTCTAGGTATAATAACAGCTATAATATGTGATATGTCTATTCTATAATCATAGTAGTCAACAGCATATTATATTGGTGTAGCTAAGCAGCCTAGGCTGCTATGGGATTCAAAGTTGGGGGTTAAAATGTCATCTTTTCTTGTGCTATAGTGGTGCTCTTATGATATAGACTTAAAAAAATAATTTTTACTGCTGAAGCAATGTTGTTGATGATTTTCTTGGGTAAAATAATGATCTCACCCCATTTTCTGATGCATTTTTTTCTTCCTAAACAGAATAGGATTTGAAACCCTTCTATCTCTTTGTTTTGACCTTTGTTCCTTTACACTTTACGGGACTATTTGTTTTCTTGTGTTGTACTCTTTCTTCTTCCTTTAGCCTTCCATATTCAAATTCTTCTAATCTTTGTCGAATTTGTTGTGTTCTTTGTCTATTAATTTTACAATTATCTTTCATTTTTTATTTCATTTTTATGTCCTTATTGTTCCTAGATTGATAGTGATTGTGTGTGTAAAATATAACTTATTACTTCTAATGAAGTTGTTTAATTTTGGTTTCTTTGTTCTTTAGTATTTGTGTAATATAAAGTATTTAGTTTATATTGTAATATTTAAAATTGCAGGCTATCTTGCTGTAGTATTTTTAAATCTGGTTGCTATCCGTTGTCCTCCAAAATCGATAACTATGTGACTATAATTTGTTTAAAACAATTTAAGATATGGATGTTACAAGGTATATTATATAACATGTCTATCATTTTATTTTAGTATATATGGTAAATCATAAAATTGTATAATATGTAATCATTCCCAAAATCACAATTAAAAATTTTATATGCTGGTGCTTTTGTTATTTTCTGTCACTCAAATTTCCTTGTCTTCTTTTGTAATGCCCTCCTCTCTCAACCATGCGGCATTAGATAAACTGTATGAAAAGGAAGATAAAGGCCATTGTCATATTTAGACATTTCAACATTTTTTCAGCAAACAACAAATGCTCTTAGAGAGTGATTATGTGTGTTTTAGAGAGGAAGAAGGGAGTATTGTGTTATATGCCTTTGGATATATCTTATGTCCAAAGTAATATGAGGGATTAGTGATGTTGTATTGTTGAATATCCATTTGATGTAATAATGTCATAAGTTTCCATTGAAAGGTGAAGAAAATTAGTGATAATTTGTTGTTGAAAGGATTGGTGACTAAACAAATTACGAGGATAGTACCGCTCTAGTACCATGTTGAGGAGAGAGAAATTGACAAGGAATATAATGAATTCTGTGTTGGATATTCACATGAGTATTCTATTTATAATGAAGAGATAAAATAATAAGGAACAAAATCAAGATCTAATAGTGAGAAATATTTTTGGCAGGATATTTCTCTATAAAATCACATCTCTTAACATAATCAACTCATATCTGTAACATTTTTGCTCAAGCTAGAGCATATGTATCATATGGGATAAGTTTGTTACAAATATCATTAACACAAGATTTCTTATGAGACTTAGTAAACATGTTAGTCCGTTAGTTGTTGAAGTTGACATAGTAAATAATGACAAAGCTAGTAATATTTTCCGGACATGACATTCTCTCTTTCAAAGTGAAAATAAATCTTCAAAATGTTTCGTCCTTTCAAATCATATTAACACTCCCCCTCAAGCTGGAAAATATATATCATGAGTCAAGCTTGTTAAAATTGTTCCTAGTAATATATATATATATATATATATATATATATATATATATATATATATATATATATATATATATTTTCTATATATATATATATATATATATATATATATATATATATATATATATATATATATATATATCATTTCTCTAAGTATAACAACTGTAACATGTGATATATCTATACTATAATCATAGTAGTCAATACCATATTATATTGGCGTAGCTATGGGATTCAAAGATCAGTCATTGCAGGTTAAAATGTCATCTTTTCTTGTGCTATAGTGATGCTATTGTGATATAGACTTTAAGAAAATATTTTTTATTGCTGAAGCAATGTTGTTGATGGTTTTCTTGGGTAAAATAATGATTTCTCCCCCATTTTCTGATGCATTTTTTTCTTCATAAACAGAATAGGATTTGAAACCTTCTATCTTTGTTTTGACCTTTGTTCCTTTACACTTTACGGGACTATTTTTTTTTTTCTTGTGTTGTACACTTTCTTCTTCCTTTAGCCTTTCATATTCAAATTCTTCTAATCTTTATCGAATTTGTTGTGTTCTTTGTCTATTAATTTTACAATTATCTTTCATTTTTTACTACATTTTTATGTTCTTATTGTTCCAAGATGGACAGTGATTGTGTGTATAAAAGGAGACTTATTACTTATAATGAATTTCTTTAATTTTGGTATTTTTGTTCTTTTGTATTTATATGTGTAGTATAAAGTATTTAATTTATATTTGTAATATTTAAAATTGCTGGCCATCTTGCTTCAGTATTTTTAAAGCTGGTTGCTATGCGTTGTCCTCCAAGATCGATAACTATCCGACTATAATTTGTTTAAAGAATTTTAGATATGGATGTTTCAAGGTATATTATATAGCACGTATATCATTTTATTTTTGTATATATGGTAAATCATAAATATTGTATAATATGTAATCATTCCCAAAGTCACAATTAAAAATTTTATAAGCTAGTGCTTTTGTTATTTTATGTCACTCGAATTTCCTTGTCTCCTTTTGTAATCCCCTCCTCTCTCAACCATGCGGCATTAGATAAACTGTATGGAAAGGAACATAAAGGCCCATTGTCATATTTAGACATTTCAACAGTTTTTCAGCAAACAAATGCTCTTAGAGAGTGATTGTGTGTTTGAGAGGGAGAAGGGAGTATTATGTGATATGCCTTTGGATATATCTCATGTCGAAAGTAATATGAGGGATTGGTGATGTTGTATTGTTGAATATTCATTTGAGGTAATAATGCCGTAAGTTTCCATTGAAAGGTGAAGAAAATTAGTGATAATTTGTTGTTGAAAGGATTACTAACAAAACAAGGTATGAGGATTGTACCACTCTAGTGCCATGTTGAGGAGAGAGAAATCGAGAAGGAATATAATGAATTCTTTGGGTTGGATACTCATGTGAGTATGCTATTTGTAATGAAGAGATACAATAATAAGGAACAAAATCAATATCTAATAGAGTGAAATATTTTTGGCAGGATATTTCTCTATCAAATCATATCTCTTAACATAATCAACTCATATATGTAACATCTTCCCTCAAGCTGGAGCATATGTATCATATGGGATAAGTTTGTTACAAATGTCCTTAACACAAGATTTCTTAGGAGACTCAGTAAACATGTTAGTCAGTTAGCTGTTGAAGTTGACGAAGTAAATAATGACAAAGCTAGTAATATTTTCCGGACATGACATTCTCTTTTTCAAATTGAAAATAAATCTTCAAAATGTTTTGCCATTTCAAATCATATCTTTAACACTCCCCTCAAGCTAGAACATATATATCATGAGTCAAGCTTGTTAAAAATGGTCAAAGGACACGGTGATTGCTGAAAAGCAAAAATGGATAGTTGAGACAATGATTCTTGGAAAGCAAAAAATACTCAATGCAATGGCTGTTCGAAAGCAGAATGATCAATGGACACGATAGGTACCGGAAAGCAAAAATGCACAGAGAACACGACACTTGTTGGAATGCACAAATGAACAGAGGTCATGACAACTGCCAAAAGACAAAATTGTTCATAGAACATGGTGATTGGTGGAAAGAAAGAAAAAAAAAAATGCTCTGAGAACATGATAGTTGGTGGAAAGAAAACATGCTTAAAGGACATGGCGGTTGTTAGAAAGCAAGTCGCTGTGGTGAAGGAAAAATATTCAGAGGGCCCCACAATTGTTTGAGAGAAAAAAATAGTCATTGCACAATAAGGCGATGCATGGTGACAATTGTTGGTTGGAAAAAGCTCTCCGAAAGAAAAGAACTTGCCAAGAAACGTCAATAGGGAACAATAATGTCGGCTTGAAAAACTCAACAGAAAAAATAATTTTTTTCGTAAAACGTTTGCATGAAATAGTAATTGTTGGAAAACATTGGCTATAAATAATACTAACTGGGAAAATGTTACCAATAAACAATAATGTTGATAGGACAAAGCCTGTTGGAAATTCATTGGTGATGAATAGTGACGTGAGTGGTGAATTGCGACAATTGTGACTAACAATCTATCCAACATGAATAATGATGGTAGGGAAAAAATAGAAACTAGAAAAGGTACACAGTTTCTATAATATTTAATGCTATGTGCAGTTATACGGAAAGTACAAATTTGAGTTCCCTTCTTGTTAGGCTCATGATTCCTAGTTGAAAGGATCAATGACAAAAGCTACAGAGGATGTACCACTCTAGTACCATATTGATGAGAGAGAAATCAAGAAGGAATATCATGAATCCCTTGTATTGGGGGTATAAACAAGAGTATTATTTATAAGGAAGAAGAGATACAGTAATAAGGAACACAATCACATATTGAATGTTGGGTGTAACAAACTTAGTTCATATATATATATATATTTTTTTTTCTGTTTTTCTGTTGTTATTCCTATCTATAAATAAACAAGCCTATGTATGTATTTTATACAAGGGAAATTAATCCTACATTTAACATGGTATTTAGAGTTAGGTTAAATCCTTATTTTTCCTAGTAAACCCACTGTTCACTGGTGACTTTCTCTATTGTCACTCGCCGCTGCCGTTTGGACCAGCGGCGCCCACCACCGGTGGATTCACCTTGTTATTCTCTTCAAAATTTGTCCTTGCCGGTTGATCGAAGCCCTTTTTGTAGGATTTTTCTCTCTCCTCTTTACCTATGGCCTCTTTTGTTGCCAGCCTGATCCTTCTATCTATACTAATTATGTCAATGTCCATCTGTCCTTTGACAAATTAAATAGAACTAATATGATATTTAGGCCTCAGACATTAAACTATGACTTCAGAGTTAGGGTTATGTTGATCGTCTTACCCAAGGTGTGGCCAATACTGTTGAAAATGAGGTTTTCCATTAGTCAAAAATTGATGCTCAATTATGCATTGTTCTCAAGTCTACTATTACTTGTCTTTAGAACAATTTTTTTGTGCTTGAGACATTTTCAAAAGTTTAGGAACAGGCCAAATTATTGTACACCAATGATTGGTTTGTCATCTTTGCAAATCTTTATATGGCCTCAAACAATCTTCTAGGGCTTTGTTTGGAATGTTTAGTAGTGTTGTTCAACAATTTGATATGACTCGTAGTGAGATAGATTATTCAGTTTTTTACCGTTACTCGAGTGCTGGGTGTAGCTATCTAGCTAGTAGTATTGTTGATGATATTGTTCTTACAAGCAGTGATCACCATGACATCTCTCAGATAAAACATCTTTGTTATCACTTTCAGACCAAAGATCTTGGCAAACTTAGATATGTCTTAGGGATTGAGGTAGCACAATCCAACAATGGTAGTGTTATCTCTCAAAGGAAGTATGCATTGGATATTTTGGAGGAAATAGGATTAATGAATTCATAATCTATTGACACACCCATGGATGCCAAACTCCTACCTAGTTAGGGGGAGCCTCTCTCATATATTGAGAAGTACAAAAATTAGTTGAAAAATTGAATTATCTTAATCTTACTCGTCCTAATATTTTATTTGTAGTCAGTGTGGTAAGTCAATTTCTTAATGTCCCATGTATAGATCATTAGAATATAATCATTCGTATATTGAAGTACATTAGAGGTTCTCCTAAAAAAGGCTTGTTATATGGTCACAATAACCATACTAAAGTTGTATGTTATTTAGACTCTAATTGGACAGGATCGTCGTATGATAGAAGATCCACTTCTGGATATTGTATTTCTATCAGTGATAATTTGATATCTTATTTGAGTAAGAAACAACATGTTTTGGCAAGATCTAGTGCCGAAGTAGAATATAGAGCTATGACCTCAGATATCTGTGAGTTTAGTTGGCTTAAACAATTACTTAAAGAATTGCAATTTGGAGAGGTCACTCAAACGACACATTAGCTCAAATCCCATCTTTCATGAAATAACCAAACATTTTAAAATTGATTGTCATTTCATTCAAGAAAAGATTGTACTTGGAGACATTTGGACTGAGTTAGTTAATTCGAATGATCAATTAACAAATATTTTGACTAAATTTTTACAGAGACTTAGAGTTGATTATATTTGTAAAAAGTTTGGTACATACAATTTATATACACTAGTTTGACGGGGAGTGTTGAATCTAACGGGCTTAGCCCATATTTTTTTTCTGTTTTTATGGTATTATTCCCATCTATAAATAAAAAACTCTACGTGTGTATTTTATACAAGAAAGATTAATCTTATATTTAACATGTAACATTTATGATAACATCTTATGTCATGGAGGGAAACATATCATGGTTGTGGCTGGGATACTTAAGCTAGTATGGGGAAACAAATGTTCATTTTTCTAGGAGATAGGCAAAGCTTGGAGTATTAGGTACTTATTTTTTTCATGATAATATCTGTACTCTGTACTCTTCTATATAAATCGCACTCAAATTTTCATTTCCTGGTTGTGTGGAGGTATTTAAGAGAATTGGATTTCTTTGGCATGACTAGAGTAATTCTTGAATGAACATAGTGCCTATGGATGCGACTAACCAAGTTCAAAATGTATTAAAATAATATTGAAGTTTGTAGTGAAAGCCATACTAAAGTTATTTTAATATTATCTAGATTTTTTACTTGGTTGTGTCTACGAGCACAGTGCTCGTGCAACAATTGCTTTGCATAGCTACTATCCTAGTTCAAGGTCCAGTTCTCAATTTAAGGACCTCCACTTGTTTATCTATCTAGTGGAAAAGGTCAATAGAAAACAGTTGCTTAATTTTGAAGTATGCATACGCTATATTCTGTCTCTGGCTGAGTGATGAGCTTGCATAATTTAAATTTCTTTATTTCCTCTCACACACACCTTTCCCTGTTGGTACTTTCTTTAGGCATGTGCTACATGTTTTAATGGTTCTATATTAATCTTTGATAGAGACAACTGCTCTGACCTTTCACTTGTTCGTAAAACTTAGGTAGTATCTCAGTTGCTGATATACAACATAATATTTTGTCGTTGTTGAAAAGTAAAGCAAAGGGTCATCAAAGCCAGAATGTGATATCTGAAAAGCTATCTGCAACTTTGTCCGGGCATACTAATGCAGTCAATGCTATACATTGGTCATCAACTCATGGTATGTTCTCTTTGTTGACAAACTGTTGCCCTTGTATGTTTGTGTTGCACTACAGTCTTAAAAAGGAATAATTTCCCTAAGTTGTTTCTTATTGATAAAGGTATTGCAATTGTATTATATTTTAATTTGATTTTGATGTATAAAACATATTTTAATTTTTCCCTAATTTATAAAATATATTTCCCTAAGCATATTTTAATTTTTCACAGCTAGAATACATTTAAAATCAAGTATTTAAAAATGTTGTGTCTATATATGTGTATGAGAGAAAGAGTAAGAGAGATATGCTTATTATATATACTGGTATTAATTGTTCATCAGAGCTAGCTTACAGCTCACCTCCTTGCATCTGCTGCGATGGATCACACAATTTGCGTGTGGAATGTATGGAGCAGAAATCAGAAGAAAGCATGTGTGCTAAACTTCCACAATGCAGCAGTCAAAGATGTGAAATGGTCTCAGCAAGGGCACTTTCTACTTTCTTGTGGATATGATTGCACATCACGGTTGGTCGATGTGGAAAAGGGAATGGAGACTCAGGTTTTCAGAGAAGATCAAATTGTTGCAGTTATAAAATTCCATCCAGACAATTCAAATATCTTCCTTTCTGGAGGTTCAAAGGGCCATATCAAATTATGGGATGTCAGAACTGGAAAAGTAGTGCATAATTATAATCGAAATTTAGGTCCGATTCTCGATCTTGAGTTCACAAGGAATGGGAAGCAATTCATTTCTTCTTGTGATGTATCTCAGAGTAATATAAGTGAGAACGCTATTATTGTTTGGGATGTGTCAAGGGAGGTACCATTGTCTTATCAGGTGAGAGAATTCAATATAATATCTTCCATATTCTGTTTTTACTGTTCATTTTATTACCAAATTGATCTGAAGTTTGTGTATTGTTAGTTTAAGCAGCTGTTACTTGTGTTGATTATAACACTTGAATCAATAAGTCATCCTGGAGGGAATAGAATAATGCAGATAGTCTAGTATAAGTTATAACCTGCGAGTTCTATATTCTAAAACTATCTCGTGATTAAGTCATTTATAATTTAGTGTTCAACTATGGCCAAATTGTGGTCAAACTGTAATTAATATTTAACATATGCACACTGTTATGTTTTTTTAGCAATAATAACATTCTGTATTGACATTAAATACGAATTTTTAATAACTTAGTACTCGTATATTTTTAAACCTATAGTTAATCCTAGTGAGTCTTACAAAGTAGGTTTTTAACTCAACTCAACAAAATTAGTTTTTTATATACTGTATTCAATATCATGTCTAGTTGATATGACATTTGAATTTTTCCAATGGTGAGAATTTGGGATAGGGCTGTTGTTCTCACTGAGCATTATCATCTAAAAAATGGAAATAAAATAAAATATAGGTGATTGCATGTTCAGATAAACACATTCCATATGAACTATTTTCTCATGAATAGTATGATTTATTACCAGAATTTGTTTAGGATGGGTAACCAACACGATACATATTCCGTAAAAAATATAGGAGCAGAACAAGGTATAAAAAGAGTCTGCCTAACAATAACTGAATCAACATATTGATATTTTACTCTAACTAAAATTTTACCAAAATGCCTAACAATTTGTTCCTAAAATACTTTCAACCCCCCGTTCTAACTAAAATTTTACCAAAATGCCGAACAATTTGTTCCTAAAATACTTTCAACCCCCCGTTCCCCACCCCGCCCCGGAAGATTGCATAGATATCTATCATGCCATTGTACTTCTAGGAAGTTCAAAGCTAGGTTCGGACATCCTTTTGTGAGGATATCTTGCTGCTTAGTTGGAAGGAATGGCCTAATATTTATCATCTATATTCTCTAGTCTTAGTTGTTTCTCAATTTTTTCATGTTTAGTTCTATGTTGCTGCGCTGGATTTTGAGCAATACATATAGGAGCCTTGTTGTCACGGTATAACCTCATTTCATGAGCTTATTAACATCCCAATCATACATTCCAGGAGCCATAATTATTTTTCTTCTTGTTCCTTTCAATCACATTTATATTTTTATAAAGTGAAATTTAATTCTAATCTAACCTCACAAAATCTACTTGTAAGGTGAAATTTGCATCCTATTTATAATTATAATTCGGTCATATCTCTAGTTGGTGAGATTTCTAATGCACTCACTCATGTTGAGAATTGTTCATCTCAAGTGTGAGATGGAAGGAGTTGTGATAGCGGGTAACACATAGACCCAATAAACCTTGCTAGAATAGATTCCTAATACCGTATTACGAAAATAGGATTAAGGCCTAAATAATCTCACTAAAATAGGTAAAGTTCATGTTTTTCTTCTCGACCTCAACGAGTTATTGCCTCCTACCACTACTCATTTTCAAAAGCTTGAGCAAAGGTCAATGTTATTTGTTATTGACTTTACATGGACTTCCTGATTTTGGGATACCCAGTTGTGCCTAATTTTACTTCTGTTTGTTCCACCCTTTTGTGTGTGTCAGGTAAGCCAACCACTGATATACCTGCTTCCATTAGTTACTTTTCTGCTTTGGTATCTCAGCGTGATGATCGCAATCACTCTCACAAGTCGGACAAAGGGCATCACAAGTGTTAATATTGTCACAAGTTAGACCACAAAATTGACAGGTGTTATGCCTTACATGGTCATCCTGCTTGATCTGTTGTAGTTGTCCAAACTGGTCCTACGCCACTGTTTATTTTGTGCCCTACTTCATCTGATAGTGCAGGATAACTTGTTATTTTCAATGCATTTTTTAAATGGTATGAGGATCATCAAAATCTTAGTTCCACCGCTTCTGTTGCATACACAAGTACATCTTTTGCTGGCCTCACTCCAATTCTATTGGCCCTTGGGTTCTAGACTTAGGTGTCTCAAATCACATTACTAGGTTTACTTCGTGTTATTTACCTTCTGTTACCATGACCAATGGTTGTAGGGTCTCATCACATGGTGTTGATATTATTCATCTCCTTCCTTTATTTATTGATAATGTTCTATATGTCCCGGGGTCTTCATTTAATTTATTATCCATTAGTTGTCTTACCCGTTTCCCTTATTGCGTTATTTCTTTTATCAAAGATTTTGTTTGTTTATAAGACTGAAGTTCGGGATGGATGATTAACAACGAATGTAGTTTCATGCCCTTTATCACCTATCGGAATCTGCACATATTCGCGCGGTCATGGATTCTCCTTCTCTCCTTAATAATCAGTTGGGTCATCCTAGTCTTGCCAAGATGCAATAGCTTGTTTTGAGTTTGTCCAAGTTATTGAGTTTGTCTTATGAGTCGTGTCAATTAGGCAAACATAATTATAGTTCTTTTTCTAGTATTGTCTCACTACTTGCTTCGTCTCCTTTTGTCTTAGTTCACTTTGACATTTAGGGATTTAAATCCAATTTAGGATTTCAATATCTTGTTACTTTTATTGATGATTATTCAAGATGTAGTTGGTTGTTTTTAATGAAAAATCATTCTGAGTTGTTTTCAATATTTCAATCTTTTTACAATGAAGTTAAAACCTAATTTGGATTTTCTGTTTGAACCTTGCACAATGATAATGCTTATAAGTATCTTTCTCATTCTTTTAAATATTTTATTTCTCATGGCATTCTTCATGTGTTTATACACCTCAATAGAATTGGGTGGCTAAAATAAGAATAGACATCTTGTTGAAAAAACTTGCTCAATTTTAATTCGTGGTGAGATTACTCAACATTTTTGGAGTGATGTTATTCTTAGTGCATATTATCTCATAAGATGTATGCCATCTTCGATTTTAGATAACAAAATTCATCATTCTAATTATTTCCTTATGAACCTCCATCCCTTACCTCCTAAAATTTTTGGATCCATATATTTTGTTCATAATTTCCTTATGAACCTTTAACTCAACTACTGAGAAAAGACTACTTTATTTGGGAAGAGGAAGCTCAATTGGCTTTCCATAAGTTGAAAGAGGCGTTGACTACTCTGCTGGTATTAGCTGTCCCAAATTTTGATAAACCATTTACAATTGAGACTGATGCATCAGGAAGAGGGTTGGGCGCGGTGTTAATGCAGGAGGGGAGACCAGTTGCATACTTAAGTCAAAAATTGTCAACCAGGAGTCAATCAAAATCAGTCTATGAAATAGAGTTCATGGCAATTGTGATGGCAGTTCAGAAGTGGAGGCATTACCTATTAGGTAAGAAATTTTTGGTGCTGACTGATCAGAAGGGCTTAAAATTATTGGTTGATTAACGGATCATGGGCGAGTGGCAGCAGAAACTTATTGCAAAATTACTGGGATTCGATTTTGAAATAAAATATAAAGCAGGTAGAGAAATCAGTGCTGCTGATTCACTTTCCAGGAGATTTTCTTTAACAGCAATCTCAGCTGTCACTTTCCATGGTTGGGAAGGCTTAGAGGAAGAAATTCAACTGAATCCTAAGCTGAAAATGATTTTACAAGACTTGCTACAAGGAAAGGATGAGTGGTATGGTTTTGAGCTCAGGAAGGGACAACTTTACTTCAAGGGGAGGATAGTGATTCCAAAGAATTCTCCTAGGATTCCACTCATTCTTCATGAGTTTCATGATTCAGTTGGTGGAGGACATTCAGGGTTTTTTAGGACATACAAAAGGATTGAAGGACTTGTTTGGTGGGAGGGGATGAGAAAAAGTATTCAGAGTTGGTGGAGGACATTCAGGGTTTTTTAGGACATACAAAAGGATTGAAGGACTTGTTTGGTGGGAGGGGATGAGAAAAAGTATTCAGAGATATGTGCAGGCTTGTGAAACGTGCTGCAGGAACAAATATGAGGCTCTAAGTCCAGCTGGTTTACTCCAACCTTTACCTATTCCAGATCTAGTTTGGAAAGAAGTAACCATGGATTTCGTTGGGGGTTACCCAAATCTCAAGGAAAGGATACAATCATGGTGGTGGTAGACAGACTCACTAAATTCGCTCATTTCATTGGACTAAGTCACCCATACATGGCAAAAGATGTGGCTGCTGTTTTTGCTCAAGAAGTTGTGAGATTACATGGTTTTCCTGCTAAAATTCTGACTGACAGGGACAGATTGTTCATGAGTAATTTCTGGACAGATTTATTCAAGCAAGCTGGTACCAAACTGCACTATACATCAACTTACCATCCACAAACCGATTTACAAACGGAAGTAGTAAATCGGTGTTTAGAGCTCTATTTAAGGTGTTTTACAAGTACCAAGCCAAAACAATGGGCTAAGTGGTTGAGCTGGTCAGAATTATGGTTCAATACATCCTACAATGCCTCTTCACACCACTCCTTTTAGGGCTCTTTATGGGAGAGATCCTCCTGTCCTGGTTAGAGATGACACTCCTCCTTCCAATATTGAGGAGTTGAATGAATTAATAGCAGACAGGAATGCAGTCCTAGATGAACTAAAGTGGTTCTTGCACAGGGCTCAAGAGAGAATGAAGAACCAGGCTGACAAGAAAAGGAGAGATATTGAGTTTCAGGTGGGAGATGTTGTCTTCTTAAAGATTCAGCCTTATAGGCTTCGCTCCTTAGCTAAAAGAATTAACCAGAAGCTAAGCCCCCGATTTTATGATCCCTTTGAGGTTGAAGAAAGGATTGGGAAGGTAGCATATAGGTTGAAGTTGCCTCATGGATCAATGGTACATCCGGTTTTCCATGTTTCACTTCTGAAGAAGTGCTTAAGTCCTCAAGTGCAAAGTCAACCGCTGCCCAAATGCTTGGCAGAGGATTGGGAATTAAAACTGAAACCTGCAAAGATATTAGCTGTCCAGTCCGCTACTACATGAGAAAAGGAAGTGCTGGTCAAGTGGCAGGACCTTCCTGTTTTTGAAACTTCATGGGAATCTGCCAGAGACATCAACACAAATTTTCCTCATCTGCACCTTGAGGACAAGGTGAATGTTTACGGGGGAGTATTACTACGCTGCAGCCCAATCAACAACTCATTAAACAGCCCAAACAAACACTGATGGCTTACGAGAGGAGAAGAAATAGGAATAAGTGTAACTGATTGCACTAGGGTCAATGATTGTAACTGATTACACCAGGATCAAAAGAGATTTTGCTGTTGGGGAATTCAGTTAGGAAGAGAGTATTAATAGGACTAAGATGAGGTGGTTAGGGTACGGGATTTTTTTCTTATTCTTAGGAAGTGTTTGAGCTACTTAGTGCTATGAATTCTTTAGGCGTTTGGCTAATTCTGAATCAATAATAATTTTCCCTTATTTCTTTTCTACTCAATTTCTATTTCTTTCTTTTATATTCTGGTACCTATCATAATCCTTCTCATTTTAATGCCTTTGTCTATTTTTTGTGTCAATTTATATGTACTAGCTTGAGGGGAGTGTTAGATCTAATGAACTTAGCCTATACTTTTTGCATGTTTCTTATTATAAATACATAATCCTATGTGTTCATTATACCCGAGGAATTAATCCTATACGTCTTTTTAACTTATTTTCACAGTAGTATTTAGTGACAGAAGCATCTCCTTGTCATAGTTCATGTAAGAGACTCTTGATCTCAAAAATGGCTTAAGTGTTCTGTACATTTGAGTAGGTTCCTTTGCTGTATTCCAAACTACTGCAGTAGTCTCGTAAAGTTCTCACCCCTTTCATTTGTCACGGAGTTGAGCTGCCACGACATGACCAAGCTACTCTCAAGCTTCCATTTCTGGTGGATTGGATTATTCTTTTCTGGTTCCTTTGCCTCACCAGTGAAGTAGTCTTCCTTCCTTTTCCTTTGAAGAATGCAGACAGAACTTGCCCGTGGGATATAGTTCTGGCCAGTAATTGGAAGGGGATTTGTATTGGTCATACTGGGTATTTCAATCGCCACTTTTGTTCTCGTCAGCCATGGGGACTATTTTGTTGTTACGGTTCAGAAACCTTGCTCTGATGTAAAAAAGTTTATTCCCATACTCTGAAATGTGTGATACAGATGACATAAATAGCCTTTAGAGTACAACAATCAAGATCCTAATTAGAAATAGTAAATATTCTAATTTACAGAAACAGAAAGAAAGAAAAACTGCCATGTATAATCGGAGATTTTACTCCCTTAATTACAGCTGTACAATTAGTCAGAATATTTGCTCCATAATTTAGCAAACAGCTGGATATGGGCTTTTCTATTCTTGTCTGTATATCGAATGGTATGAATACCCACACTCAGAAATTAATTCCTAGAAACATGTTGAGTTTAAATGGAGGGCTTGAAAACTGCTAAAGAGCACTCAAATCATATAAGGAACCTAATAGTTTTGTTAAGAGTCTTCTACTACTCTGTAGCTGATGCATCTTTCTGTTCATCTTGTTGTTTTCATTTTCTGGAAACAACTAAGCTTAAATTAGTATTATACCTGCATGTGAAGTTCTCATGTTTATATTGCAGGAACAAAAAATTTAACGTTGTCCTTGCATATTAGATTTAATTACATTATCTACATTTTATTCATTTAAACTTGTCTCGCAGGGTATCCTGACATTTTGTTAAATAATTAGATTTGTTGCTGGTAGTTAAATATTAGGTGACTAAATGCAGCATAGGCGCATGATTCCCACTGATAGCGCTTCAAAAGTAGCTTAAAATATCACTTTTTAATTGCCTTCCGTTGACTTTCCGTGATATTAAATCTGTGATAGAACTCAGGTCACATGCACTACATGCTGAAATTTCTATGATGCTTACCACCTTTTGTTCTTTATGCTTATATGCATTTTGGAGTATGCAATTTATCTCTAAATATCATTTTGACCGTTTGTACATGTAAACTTTGTTATGACTTAATGAATTTAGATTTTAATTATAGCTTATTATACTCCTGAATCAGGTTTATGCAGAAGCTTATACATGTCCTTGCGTGAGGCTCCATCCATTTGATTCAATTTTTGTTGCTCAGTCAAATGGAAATTATGTTGCAATCTTTACTACCACCCCACCTTACAGACTCAACAAATATAAGCGATATGAGGGCCATGTGATCTCTGGGTTTCCAATCAAGTGCAATTTCAGCTTGGATGGGAAAAAACTCGCTTCTGGCTCTTCAGATGGTTCTATCTACCTTTATGATTATCAGTCATCCAAAGTTGTGAAGAAAATCAAGGCTCATGACCAAGCATGCATAGATGTTGCCTTCCACCCCATTATACCTAATGTTATTGCTTCATGCTCGTGGGATGGAAGTATTTTGGTATTTGAGTAGTGATACCTATTATCGTCCCATTCCAGGGTAATCTTTAATTTTCTCAAAAGTCAATGGGCATGCATTTGGTTACTACTAGAAAATGATTTGCTAGGAGAGTGGAAAACTCTAGCTTTCTCTTTGTCTAGGCAGCTGTTTCTTGTTTATTAGATACTGTGTGAATAATGAAACCTCCCACAAGTCAATGTTTTCTTAAATGTGTGCCTTTTACTGTTATACTGTGGATTTAATGTTTGATGCACTTATGTTAACTACAGTGAATCATGGTGTAAATTGTTTAAGAAACAGTTTAAAGTATTTACCAGAAGTGAAAAATCTTGGTAAACTATAATTAGTGATGTGACAGATCATTTGGGAACTGTGTAGAAAGTTACTAAAAATTGATGAAAATATAAATGCTTCTTCATTATCGGCCCTTAATTTTGCTAGTGAAGAACTGTTTTGGATAATTCAGGCAATGACTTGCAATGTGTAAAGCTGCACAGATATTTGTGTTGGCCATTAGCATCTAAATTGGCTAAAGAGTCAACCTGCTTCCACCACTGGAATAAAAAGCACCGAAATGAAAATAGGCTTCATGACTATCGAGATTCTCAAAAACCTATTAACTTTCCAAAAGATTGATATATGGTCAAAGGATGCCATCATAAATTGTAGTTTTGTCGCAACAAATATCAGCCTGCAAGTTGCATGATTCGATCTCGAATATTCAGGGTCTCAGACCAAAATTTGATCACTTTGAAAAGTAACAACTATCGTTGTCACACTAACGCAATGAATTATCCTTTTTAGCTATGCAACAAACATGTGATATGCCCTCTATGGCAGATTTTGACAAGCATGTTGTGAAACTGGAAATGCTTACACGTAATTGCATGTCCTTCACACCCTCTTATTCGTAGTGAAATAAAACTATACAAAACGTGGCATGAGGCAGTGGTGCAGCTCACGAATCACAGGCTATGTCTAGGTGCTGGTAACCATTACCTACCACCATGAAAGGAATCCCAAATGAGACTTAATCCAAGAGGGATTGGTGGGGGCAAACTCAGCTGTTTTTTTGTTCAGCCACATCTTCCCCACAAGGAAGAGAGATGGAGGGGGGCCTAACAAGGTCTAAACATGACATTATAATTATGTAAACACCCTTTCCACTCTTCATGGGGGTCAAATTCAATTGTAGGGGGACAAGACACACCACTCTTTCCTTCTTTCGCTCTTTTTAGATGCATTTGCTAATGGGACCGGATTCCCCAGCACACCCTAATTTTCCACACAAATTTCAATTCTGGAAAACATTGGTGTTATATCTGCACATATCATACAGCACTATCTAGAGAAACCAGCATCTCTTCCAAAGTTTGATGGTCCACAAGGTACAAGTACCTCTCTCTTATAACTGTTCATATTGGAAAATATGGGTAATGTAATCTCAAATCCCATTTAAAGCAAGAAACGCACACCCCTTAGGCGTTATGCAGCCTACTATCCTATGAACATAATTTATTTTCAACGTCTCTATGAATATGTTCCCCACCTTACATGGTCTTAAGCACTCTCTCTCTATATTATCCCAATATTTATCTCTTTGCTTGTCCCACTAGTCTTTCCCCCAAAAACAAACTTAAAAGGCAAAAAGGGAACAAGAAAGATGGAACTTAGAGAGTGAGGAAAGCATGCCCCTACTCCATAGTCCATATGACTGCAATCATCATCTAAAAGAGAGATACTTTTGTAGCGTACTTGAGGTCAAGAGGGCATTCGCGTTTTAAGGTCCCACAGGCTAACCTATAGGGTGACAAGAAACGATGGGCTGAAAGGTTTTCAAGCTAAGCCAGTTAAAGCTCTAGGATTTGACATGAACTTCCTTCATGGTTCTTAATCACTTTAGTACATGATATTGCATTTAATTGGGCGTGAGGAGCCAAGAATTACAATTATTACTAAGTAAAGTTTGTGCTTTGTAATAAACATCGTTGCTTTGGAATCACAAAACCACCTATCCTAGCCATTTTCACTGAATACTCACTTTGCTAATCACATTGTCTCTTTCTTTTGATTCATCTTGTCATCTATGCTTT
>Ga0209700_104739_pt1 | contig 24013 bp, 13 predicted proteins | sample SiratroredBW_FD_187528 | JGI IMG/M metagenome (GOLD analysis project Ga0209700, IMG submission 187528) | Root nodule microbial communities of legume samples collected from California, USA - Siratro red BW (SPAdes) (version 2) | ecosystem: Host-associated > Plants > Roots > Nodule | place: USA...
CATTTTTTCCAATTTTTTTTTTTTTTTTTTATATTATGAGAGGGAGAAGAAAAAAAAATCAAATGTTAGATTATAGATTTGTGGGAGTTTTTATTTTATTACATAATTAACATTTGTAATAAAAATAATTTAAGGTAGTTTTTATAATAATACTTAGTAGCAAAATTTCATTATTAACAATATTTTTTAACTTTTTAAAATAATTATGCATATGATTGAAGACAAAAACCATTAAGTATATAAAGAATGAAATAGAAAATAATAGTTAACTGTTACAAAATAACTATGTGTTATTCTTATCATTAACTAGCAAATATTTGTAATTGAGTGTAATCACTACACTTTTCAAATAAATTAAGAGAATAACAAAATAAAAATAGGAAGATAGAATTGCGTTAGAATATATGTTTTAGATCGTCATAATAATTAAACAAGTTTTTTTTTTTCTTTTTAAAGCTTGTGAAAGTTTAAGTTTATATATATATATATATATATATATATATAAATATTAATTTTTTTTTATTTTGATGATAAATTTTAAGGAATAGATTTAAAGTGAGATTGTTTAGATAAAGAAAAAGTTGGTAAAGAATGAAAAAAAATGAGTTTGAGAAAATTTTTAATATGATAAGTGTAATTAGTAAAAGAGAGTTTTTTTAATAAAAGAAAGGCGAGTGAAGTAAGAAAAACGAGACTATATTTTAAAAAAATAATAAAAATAATGTTTATAAACTTTCTTAGCTTAATTAAAAAGATTTGCTATGAAAGTTATTTTTCTAATTAAAATAAAACAAATTTATAAAATAATAATAAATTAAAATGATTACAAAAATAAAATATAAAAATATTTATTATATCTATCACATTATTTACAAACTTTCACAAACTTTCTGTTAGAATATTATTATTATGAAAACAAATCAAATCAGTAGAATAATCAAGATAATATCAGAGATAATCAAGAGAATATCAAAAATATCGGTAAGAATATCAGAGATAATCAAAGGAGTATCAAAGAAACAAATCAGTAGAATATCAAAGATAATAAAGGAAGTATAGTAGAATATCAGGTAATATCAAATGTATTTATTTAGAATAATTTCCATATTTAGTTTCCTAGAATTTATATTAAGTGAGCTATTGTAAACAAAGAGATACACATTCAATAAACAAATACCTTCTTCCATGTTATCATATTCTTTGTTCTTTCTTGTTCATAGTTATCATATCCTTGTTCAACCTTTCTTAACCCTCGATACCATCGCAAGATGGTATCAGAGCGGTGTTAGATCCTGGAAACTTAAAAACCAACATCATTGTTCCATTACCCCTCACATCCAAAAAACACCAAAAAACCAAAAATGTCATTTTCAGATGATAAAATTGGCAACAACATGAATCAAAACCAGAATAACTCCTCAACCATTACTGATGAGCTAACTTTGCAAATTGTAAATATGCTTCGTAATGGCCTAGGGATTCAGTAAACACAATCTAATCTTGACAATTTGTCAATTGATTTCAAATTAAATGGTGACAATTATCCATTGTGGGCAACATTCATGAAGAAAGCTATCGGTGGCAGAGGAAAGAAGAGTCATCTGACAGGTATACCTCCGGTACCAGAAGAGATAGAACCAACATATGAAAAATGGGAACAGGCAGACATAACTGTCTTCACCTGGATAATTCAGAATATTGAGATTAGTTTGATAACAAATGTTTCCCAGTTCACAACCGCCAAGGCTTTGTAGGAGGGATTGGCTACTACCTGTGGAAGCGACACAGACCCGATGCAAATCTATGATTTACACCAAAAAGCAAACACACAAAAACAGGGAAATGATACCTTAGAGGATTTCTGGAACAAATTACAAGCTATATGGATGGCGATTGACAGAAAGCAACCGAATCCTATGAAATGCTCAAATGATATTGCAACCTTCAACAAAATTAAACAAGAACAGAGACTATATCAGTTCCCAACAAGGATAGATGAAAAATTTGAAATCATCAGAAGAGATCTTTTGATGCAAGAGAAGACCCCTTCAGTAGAGTTCGCCTATGCTGTTGTCCGAAGGAAGACGGCCTGACTCCAAATTCTAAAGCCTACCACCAGTAGCGAAGAAAACACATCATTAGGGGAGGTCGAAATCGGCTTAACCGCAAGAAATAGACCACCAGAACAGGGATAGGGATGGAGTCGCCCAGAAACTGCCGAACAACGTCCATCACAACGAGACAAGAAAGACAAAAGCCACCTCCACTGTACTCATTGCGGAATGAAGAAACACACCAAGGAGATTTGCTTCAAAATCGTGGGTTATCCCAAATGTTGGGAAGATTTAAAAAAAAAAAATCAGAAGACTGTTACCATCTTCGGCATCCCGCAAACCACTAGTAACTGTAATGGTGACACTAGAAGAGAGGAAGAAGCAAAACCGCAAGCCATTCATGGAAGAGCCCCAGTCACTCATGGAGGTAAAAGAAGAAAGGAGGATACCAGCCCAGGAAAATCTGATCAGTGGATTTTTTATTGTGGGGCAACTGACACCATGACCCATGATCCTCATGATTTTAACAATCTCTCCACACCTGTTAAAACTCATATTGAGACAACAACCAGTGGAGAATTAGTTACGGTCCAAGGAGAGGGCTCAATTGTTTTATCAAAAGAATTAAAATTAGAAAATTGTCTTTATGTTCCTGTACTATCATCAAAATTACTTTCTATAAGTGAAGTTACAAAGGAGTTGAATTGTGTGGTTCTCATGTTTCCTACCTTTTGCCTTTTTCAGGACATTCTTACGAAGGAGATCATTGGGCATGGTGCTGAAAGTGGAGGTCTTTACTACGTTGATGAGGTTGCTAAAAAAAGACATGCCATGCTTGCTCACGAAAAGGTTACAAGGCAACTCTGGTTATGGCATAGATGTTTGGGTCATCATTCATTTGGGTACCTTAAGATTTTATTTCGTAGTTTATTTACTAGTAACACTGAGCCCATTAAATGTGAAACTTGTATACGGGCAAATAATCATAGAGTTACTGTTAGGTATGACTCATAATACCAATAGGGGAAGTTATAGGCTTTGTGGGCTGGGTCAGGAGTGCGGGGGTATTTTGGTTATTGTACCTTGTTTAGGGTTATTTATATAATCATTTGTAATTGTAACCCTAGGGATTGATCTCTCTAATAACAAAACACAGCCACTCAAACGCTCCCGAGGACGTAGACAAATTGTCGAACGTCGTTAAATCTTGTGTTCTCTATTTTCTTCATCTTTGTTCATTTTCGTTCGTTCCTGTGTTTATAGCATGAGTTTCTCAATAATTGGTATCAAAGAGAGTTGAGATGGTTGTGTCAGGAGGTGCTAAATTCGAAGTTGTGAAATTTGATGGTCACGGTAATTTTGGATTATGGCAGACAAGGGTGAAGGATCTGTTAGCGCAACAAAGGCTGTTGAAGACTTTAAAGTCGCAGAAACCAGCAAAGATGGAGGATGAGGATTGGGTGGATCTGTAGGAACGAGCAGTAGGAACCATACGATTGTGTTTGGCAGACGAGATCATGTACCATGTAATCAGTTTGTCATGTCCAGATGAAATCTGGAAGAAACTGGAATCCCAATTTATGTCAAAAACCTTGACGAATAAATTGTATCTTAAGAAGAAGCTCTATGGGTTGAAGATGCAGGAGGGTAACGATCTTGCACAACATGTGAATATTTTTAATCAAATAATCACAGATCTAGCGCAATTAGATGTGAAGATCGAGGATGAAGACAGAGCAATAATTTTGTTATGTTCTTTGCCTTCTTCCTACGAACATATTGTGACAACCCTTACGTATGGGAAAGAAACAATCAAGGTTGAGGAGATTACTGCAGCGTTGTTGGCACACAACCAACGAAAGCAGAATGCAGGGGAGAGTTCTTCTCAAGGTGATAGTTTATACATTAAGGGTGGTCAGGAACGTGGAAGGAAGCAAGAGAAGGATGGTTCTGGAAAACGAAATTTCATATCAAAGTTAAGGGGTAAAAAGACGATTCAATGTTACAAGTGTAAACAGTCAGGTCATATGAAGAAGGACTGTCCAACGTGGAGAAAGCAAAATGATGAAAAACAGGCTGACTCATCCAAGTCTGTAAATGTGGTGCAGAATGAGGAATCTGATGACAGTGACGGTGACATGCTTTCTGTTTCAACTACTCAGTTTTCAGATGTATGGATTCTTGATTAAGGATGCTCTTATCATATAACGCCTAACAGGGAGTGGTTTACGACTTACAGGTCAGCTAATTCTGGTTGTGTCTATTTAGGTGATGATAGATGTTGCAATATTGTTGGTATTGGTGATGTCAGAATTAGGATGTATGATGGTACTGTTAGAACATTGTGTGATGTTAGGCATATACCTGAATTGAAAAATAATCTGATTTCCTTGGGCACTTTACATAAGAATGGTTTTATTCCTAAAGCTGATGAGGATAGGGAGACCATTAAAATTGTTAAAGGTGCATTGACTGTGATGAAAGGAAAGATAACTACTGGAAATATCTATAAACTGTTAGGGAGTACAGTTGTAGGTGGAGTTCATTCTGTTGAGTCACATGATGATAATACAAAATTATGGCATATGAGACTTGGACATCTTAGTGAACGTGGGATGACTGAATTGCATAAAAGAAATTTGTTGCATGGTGTTAAAACTTGCAAGCTCGATTTTTGTAAGTTTTGTGTTCTTGGGAAGCAGACTAGAGTTAGTTTTATGACTGTAAAGCATAGAACTGAAGGGATTCTAGATTATGTGCATTCTGATGTATGGGGCCCTACCAAAGAGTCTTCATTTGGTGGATCTATGTACTATGTTACTTTTACTGATGATTTTTCTAGAAAAGTTTGGGTGTATTTCATGAAACAGAAATCTGAAGTTTTTGACAAGTTCAAGTTGTGGAAAGCTGAGGTGAAGAACCAAACAGGTAGAAAGATCAAGTATTTGAGGTCTGATAATGGCACAGAGTACACTGATTCACAGTTCCAAAAATTCTGTGAGGAGCATGGAATTCAGAGACATTTTTCAGTATGAAAGACACCACAACAAAATGGTGTTGCTGAAAGAATGAACAGGTCGTTGACTGAAAGGGCTAGATGTTTGAGATTGAATGCAGGGCTTCCTAAGTGCTTCTGGGCAGAGGCAGTTAGTATGGCATGTTACCTCATCAACAGATCACCACGAGCTTCTTTGGGTGGTAAGGTTGTAGAAGAAGTATGGACAGGAAATGCAGTTGATTTTAGTCACTTAAGAATATTTGGTTATCCTGCTTATGTGCATGTGCCTAGTGATGAGAGATCAAAACTTGATGCAAAATCCAAGAAGTGCATATTTCCGGGCTACAAGAAAGGTGTGAAAGGCTACAAGTTTTGGGATCCAGTTGACAAGAAAGTGGTGATCAGTAGAGATGCAGTTTTTGATGAGCATTCCATGTTGCAGCAGAATCAAGAAAAGGTGCAAATGAAGTTAGAACATATCCCAGCAGCAGCAACATTAGACATAATTGAAAGTTCTAATCTAGCATCAGATGATTATAGTACAGTTCATTTGTATGACTATAATCTTGCAAGAGATAGAGAGAGACGCACCAATGTAAAAGCCCCAACCAGATTGGGTTTTGAGGATATGGTTTCTTTTGCTCTTAACATTACCAGTGAGGATCCAACCAATTTTCAAGGGGCTATCACTAGCCAGGATAGAGAGAATTGGATGGGTGCAATGGTAGAAGAGATGGAATCCTTGCAGAAAAACCAGACATGGGAGTTAGCACGCCTTTCTGAAGGAATGAAGGCTATTGGTTGCAAATGGGTGTACAAGAGGAAGCCAGCAGTATCAGAAAAAGAAGGGGAAAAGTTCAAGGCTCGCCTAGTAGCAAAAAGGTTTTCACAAAAGAAAGGCATAAATTATGATGAGATTTTTTCTCCTGTGGTTAGACACACTTTTATCAGGGCAGTACTTGCATTAGTAACTACCTGGGATTTGCATTTAGAGCAGATGGATGTTAAAATTGCTTTCTTGCATGGTGATTTAGAGGAGCAAATTTATATGCAGCAGCCAGAGGGTTTTTCTCAACCTGGACATGAGCATTTGGTTTGTAGGTTGAAGAAATCTTTGTATGGATTGAAACAGTCTCCAAGGCAATGGTATAAACGGTTTGACTCCTACATGATTCAGATTGGCTACAAGAGTTGTGAGTATGATTGTTGTGTTTATGTAAAGAGTCTTGATGATGGTTCTTTTATTTTTCTGCTACTGTATGTTGATGATATGTTGATTGTTGCGAAAAATTTGGATGATGTTGTTGGTTTGAAAGCTTTATTGAGTCAAGAATTTGATATGAAAGACTTAGGTGCTGCAAAGAAAATTCTTGGGATGGAGATTCATAGGGATAGAAGCTCAAAGAAATTGTGGTTATCTCAACAAGGTTAGGTTGAGAAGGTACTAGACAGATTTGGAATGAGCAATGCAAAGCCTATGAGCACTCCATTGGCAAATCACTTCAAGCTCAGTTCAAACCAGTGTCCTAAGACAGATAAGGAGGTTGCAGATATGGCAGAGGTTCCTTATGCTAGTGCTGTTGGCTGCTTAATGTATGCAATGGTATGTACTCGCCCTGATTTAGCTCATGTCATTAGTCAAGTTAGCAAGTACATGTCTAAACCAGGTAGGCAACATTGGGAGGCAGTCAAATGGATTTTCAGGTACTTGAGAGGTACTGTGGGACATGACATTGTGTTTGGTAATCAATAGGGTGATCCTTTGGTTATTGGATATGTGGATTCAGATTATGCAGGTGATTTGGATAATAGAAGGTCGACAACTGGGTGTGTTTTTACTATCAGTGGAGGACCTGTATGTTGGAAGTCAACTATCCAGTCTATTATTGCATTATCTACCACTGAAGCTGAATACATGGCAGTAGTTGAGGCTACAAAAGAAGCTTTGTGGCTTACTGGGTTAGTAAATGAATTGGGTGTTCAACAAGGTGGAGTTCAGTTACATTGTGACAGTCAGAGTGCTATTTATTTAGCAAAGAACCAGATATATCATGCTAGAACAAAGCATATTGATGTGAGGTTTCACAAGATCAGAGAGTTGATTGCATCTGGTGAGATATTGTTGCAGAAGATTGGTACTGAGGAGAATGCAGCTGACATGTTAACCAAGCCAGTTACCACAGACAATTTCAAGCATTGTTTGAATTTGTTGAATGTTTATAGTTGCTAGAGAAGCATGGTAGTCCAACCCACTATGTGTTTGATACTTTCGGACTGTATATCTTCTAAGGGGGCGTATATTCGCCAAGGTGGAGATTTGTTAGGTATGAATCATAATACCAATAGGGGAAGTTATAGGCTTTGTGGGCTGGGCCAGGAGTGCGGGGGTATTTTGGTTAATTGTTAGATATTCAAGTGTGAGTTGAAGTCCCACGTTGGGTAGGAATGAGAAAGTTGAGCAACATATAAGAAAGAAGACCCGCAAACCTAATGCTTTAAGGTTTTGGGTTGAAGGTGGGGTCATTCCTTATATGGGTTTGGCTCAGTTCTCATTGTAGAGATCTCCCCAGTGTTTCCCCCTCGGATTCTCCCAACAGTTACTTTTCCTCCCAACAACAATAGAGTCAATTTTACTTTTTCATTAGTACATTCTGATGTGTGGGGTCCAGCTCCTAATTCCCATAATAATCAATGTTAGTATTTTTTGTTATTTGTGGACGATTTCTCTCGCATGACGTGGATATATTTTCTTAAACACAGATCTGAAGTACCCGATAAGTTCTATGCATTCTATCAAATGATTCACACTCAGTTTGGCAAGAAAATCCAAGTACTTAGATAAGATAATGGTGGAGATTTTGTTAACAAATCAATGCAAGAGTTTTTCAGAGAAAATGGTTTAATTCATCAAACTTCCTGTCCAAACTGTTTTTCTTATTCCCAAAACAGTTCATGAAGCCAGTAAGAAGGGCGAATGGCAGGAAGCTATGAAAACAAAGAATCCTGTACAACATAACAAAACCAAGCACGTTGAAGTGGACAGACACTCCATCAAGGAGAAGATTAAGGATAGTAGTATTGAGCTCCCATTTTTAAAGTCAGAAGACCAATTGGCAGACATTTTCACCAAAACTGTTACAGGCAAACCATTTACCCGTGTCCTCAGCAATTTAAGCATTGGTGATCCCACTACTCACCTTGAGGGGGAGTGTTAGACTATTTTTATTATAGAAACAAATCAAATGAGTAGAATATATCAGAGAATATCGGTAAGAATATTAGAGAGATAATCAAGGGAGTATCAAAGAAACAAATTAGTAGAATATCAAAGATAATCAAGAGAGTATCAGAGAATATCAGTAGAATACCAGAGAATATCAAATGTATTTATTTATAATAATTTCCATATTCAGTTTCCTAGAATTTTATATTAAGTGAGCTATTGTAAACAAAGAGATATACATTCAATAAAAAAAACCTTCTTCCATATTATCATATTTTTTGTTCTTTCTTGTTCATAGTTATCATATCATTGTCCAACCTTTCTTAACTCTCGATACCATCACAAGACTTTCCACTCAAATCTTTCTATTTTTCTCTTAGTCCAAACAACTAAACTTTCCATTCAAATCTTACTATCTTTCTCTTAATCCAAATAATTAAACTTTTCACACACTTTCATCTCAAATCTACTCCTTCAAATCTACTTTTCAATCCAAACACACCCTTAGTGGTAGGAGCAGAGGAAGGAATAGATTGAGACATGGTAAAAAAAACAACTTTTCCATATCAAAGTGGATACTGTAAACCTTCAACTATGTGCTACAAACATGATTTACTTATTTCCATAAAAGGTATAGATTTGCCTTCGATAAATTTTGAATAGAACTATACCAAATCCTTTAAAAATAACTGTCTTTCTTCCTGCACGAAATATGTAATTACTTAATCCCAAATCCTATACACATTGTATATAATATTGTTTGTTATTATAAAAAATCTTTTTATTTTAAAATATAATATCTCTTTCATTTAACACTTTATTACGATGTATTTTTGCCTTTTCATAATCAACTGCTTTAATTAAATCATTCGATTGTCTAATACGAACAACTTATAAAGGGTCAGAATATGATGTTTGGTCATTTAGTTAATTGTTAAAACAAATAAATCATTTAGTTATTTTTATTATTATTAAAATGTAAAAATATAAATTTGAATATGATACTTGGTCATGAGATCTGTTTAGTCTGTGGATTTAGACTACAATATCTAGTATATTTTAATCTTATTAATTGATTTTCAAATTTCGAAACAACTACTATAGAAATTTCTCCTACGAATCATTTTAATTAATCTATTTTTATAACGTGATATTATGAATTTGTTTAAATTGTTTTTATAAACAAATTTAGACTTAAAATGTGAGAAATGAGTTTAAATTAGATGTTTCTGGTTAGAGTATCTACTGCAATGAAAATAGACATATTAAAGTCCTGTCACACTTCATTTAAAGAAAATCACAACTCAATTAATCTTAATTAAAATCATCTTATTTTCAAACTATATTACATTTGCATTGAAGATATATCAAACTAACATGATTGTACTTTAAGAAAATCAAAATAAAAGATTTGTTTACGTAAAATTAACTTTTTGATATATTTTTATGCTAATTAACACAACTTTTTTATTAACATAATATATTGGTCTCATCATGATGTAAACTAATTAACATTTTGAAATAAATATACTTATAACATGATTGAAAATTTTGTTTCCAAAAACTACAGAAGGAAAAAGGTTAAAAAAAAAGAGAAAAAGGAAAAATAGTAAATGAATATTATATTCATTAATAAAATAAAATTATTGAAAGACTCGGACAGGGATCATGACTCAAGAAGTTGAACGCATGTCATCATGATTATGATTAATTAAGTACATGATTATGATTAATTAAGTATTCCTTAATTTGTCCTTACTCCTAATATAAAATTCATAGTGCGAAGATATCACATCGCAATTTCTCCCCACCAAAAGAAGTATCTCCATTCATGATTTCACTTTGCATATTATATATATTTTCACCACATTTACTTTACGTACACATGTATTTAATATTTCCACGAAGTAATAAAATTTATATTAATATCCAAAGCTATTTACTCTTTTTTATGGTATTTATTTTCATTATTGTCCCTCTTGAGACTGGAGCGGCGGCAAATTGGGCTTAGAAAGGATGCGCTTATAACAAAGTGAAGTGATTCCTATTTTTTAGTCTTTTAGAGCACATTATATACTTCTAAATTGGTAAAAATTAAATTAGTAATAAATAATCTCTTCCTTCTTTTAAAGTAGGTATAATTAATTCAATATCTTAATAATAAATCCAAAATATTTGATCAAATCTGAATTATATATCATTAAGTCGATATCTTGATAGTAAATTTAAAATATTTAACTAAATTATGCATGTCAACTAATATTCAGGGACTGGATAAAATAATACTGGACGTCGAAAGGAAAGTTATAATTACAAATACAATATTGGTAAAAGGAAGAAAACAACTCAGACTTAGGTTAGCCTAAGAGCAATAAAAAATCTCAACGGCTAGAATATTTTATATATAGGTTGATGTATCTCCAACTAATATTATGTCATCTACATAAACAAGTAAAGTTGAGAAAGTAGATGATGTTTTCTTAGTAAACAAAAAATGATCAACTTGAGATTGAACAATACTAATGGATTAAAGAGATGTAGATAATTTTGCAAACCATTGTCTACTAGTTTATTTTAACCTATTTAAACATTTTGTCAGCTTGCATTGAGTGTAGAGCAATAGGGTCTGGTAGTAAATTTATATAAACTTCTCTAGTTAGATCTTCATGTGGATAAACACTGTTGACATCTAATTATTCCAAGTCCTAGTAACAGACGACTACCAAAACAAAGATGAGACGAACTATGGTGAGCTTGGCAATAAGTGGGCCTTATGGCTTTCAATAATGTCTTCAGCTACGTCACTAGTAGAAAAATGACATTTCACAGCAGGATATCACCGTGATTAATAGGGAACCGCATTGAAAAGAAGCGCGGTTTTTTGAAATTAAGTGCAATGATATCACTGTAGTTGTCTACAACAACTGCAGACAACCCTGGTCGTATTTCCCACGAGGCATACAAATATTTAAAAAATAAACGTTACAGGAGATACTACTGCGGTTGGTACCAAAACCGCGGTGGTAAGGCACACAAATATTAAAAAAAAAATTGTTGTAGGGAGATACCACCGCGGTTGTTTGTAGAATCGCGATGGTAGACACATTTCTCTGTTTAGCGTTTAGGATAACCGTGTTATTAGTAAAACCCTAACTTCAATTTTTTCGCAATTCAATTTTCACTTGCGTTTTCTCTACACTGTCCCTCCCCACAACCCTTCTTATCCCCTTCTATCGTGCCCAAATCTCACAGCACAACACGCACTCTCACTTTTCCCTTTCTCTCAATGAAACCCTTGTGCTCTGTGCTACCTCTATCCAGAGTCTTCTTCTGTTCATCGATTTTTGCCATGCCGAAGGTTAAAGTTAATACTAAAGCTACCGATAATAGGTATTGTGTTATTGATTGTTTCTTTCTGTGTTTGAGATCTGGTTTTTTTGATCTGGAGTTTCAGTTTTGGTCCTGTTGCATGTAGGTTGAAACGCAAGGGCGTTATTGCTAGAAGGAAACAATCGAAGAAAGTTGCTAAGGATCCTAACAAGCCAAAGAGACCTCCAAGTGCTTTCTTCGTTTTCATGTGCGGATTTTTTTCTTTTTGATTTTTTTGCTTTATTTTTGAATTTTTGTGTTTCCTTTTGGTGATATTAAATTGAGGTTTTTCGATTGTTTTAGGTCTGAGTTTAGAGAGCAGTTCAAGAAGGAACATGCATCCAACAAATCTGTGGTTGTTGTGAGTTTTCTCGTTCCCCATTTTTTATGAGAAGCAGATTAATGTTTTCTTGATTTTTGGATTCTTATGTGTAGTTTTATTGTTTGGCTGCATGATTGTTGAACAAGTGATTTGATACTATTTAATTTAATGTTTCAGGAAAAAGCTCCCTTCATTGCTAGAGCTGTGAAGAAGAAAGAACAGTATGAGAAGAGTATCTCAACCTATAATAAGAAATTGGTGAATACATTGTTATCTTTTCTATTGGTTTGTTTATTATTGCTTTTAATATACTCTAATTGAGTAGGTTTAGCGAATAACTGCTGCTATTTTAAAAAAAATATAGAATTTACTAATGCGGTTGTAGTAAAAACTATGGTGGTATTTGACATATCACTGCAGTTATTAACAAATAACTACGATGGTATGTCCAATAACACGACGGTTTTTACTACAACCGCGATGGTATGACTTTTTTTTTTTTTTGCTATTTTTTGCCCACTCTCTGTTCATTTTCATCGCGGTTATACAATCGTGGTGGTAGTTTCAGTATTTTTTACCACAGTCATATCTATCGCGGTTCCAGAGCCGTGGTTGTAGGTCTTGTAGAACCGCGGTTAAATATGTTTTTTCTACTAGCGCGTGTTTCACTTTATAAACCCACTTCCAGCCAATGACTTTCTTTTCAGGTAGTGAATTTGTTACATGTTGTTTGTTTTCCAAGCTTTTATTTCATTTTCCATTACAGCGATCCATTTGGGTGATTGAATGGCTTATTACTAATTTTGTGGTTCAATGTTAGTAGAAATGGCTAAAGTATGATATAAGTGTTTTTAGACAGAGAATCATAAGAAATAACAAAAGACAAGGAAAATAAAATTGTAATATGGTATGGAGATTTGCTAAGATGAGTTGACATGATAGTTTAGTAGTGGAAATCTTTCAAAGAATTGGGTGCCTTCCTAACTTTTGTTAGGCTTCTAGAGTCGTAATTCTGATTGTGTCTTTCATTTTCAACTTAGCAAAGATCTTGTACATTATCAGTTGGATAAGAAACTTGTGTATAAGTGGTAACAAAATCCATCACATGTTTAAGAAGGTAATTGAATTTATTATGTTGAGATGCAATATTAGTTAGTGGCCTAAACTTATGATTGATATAAGGAAACTATATACGCTCATAATAAATGACATTCCTAGATATTAATACTTCTTCAGTGGGTATATAGCTCTAGGATAAATTTAGACCTATTTACTACAAAAAAAAAAAAAACCAAAATTATTGACGGCGCAAATCTCTCTAAAATATCCAAAATCAGTTGGTAAATCGGTTATACGTAAATTTACCGACAAATTTTTAGGAGTCTGTCAGTAATTATCGACAAATTTATCCGTCGTTAAATTTTTCGATAAATCAGAAAATATTAATTATATTATAGAAATGGATAAATATTAATTATAGACAAAGTTAAATCTGTCGGTAAATCTTTCGATATAGATAATATTCGTCGGTCAAATTCGTTGATAATGGTATTTTACTAACAAATAAAATTTCGTCAATAATGTTTTGTCTATATTTTAACTTTTTCTTGTAGTGATTATTTTTAATGATAGAGATAAACAACATAGATTTGAAAACCTTTAGATCATAAAGATTGTTTGTGAAGTAACTCAAAAGGATTCTTAAAAATTAAAATGTGTAGGAGGTTTGTTAATCAAATAAAATGCATGAAAAATAGCATAGGACTATAAGATTTTGGATAGATTGGATTGGAAGAAAAGACCGTGAGTGATGTTAGGGATATGTCGGTGTTTCCTCTTTACCATAGAGTTTTACTAAGGAGTTTCAGCACACTTGATGTGATGAATAATTCCATTTTATTATAAATTCATCGTGGCAAACTCTTAATTATTATTTGTCCTAGTTATTTTAACATTATAACTAAAATAATTTTTGACCAGAATGATAAAATTTGACAATAAGTTTCTTGTTTCACTGTCAGAAGATATGGATACAAGGTTTCTAGAAGAAAATTAATATCAATTATGTTATTTTATTTTTATGATAGAATCAAATTACCATTAATTATGTTTATTTGTTTTTATGACATTATGAGATTGTAATGATTTTATTTTGTTTTCTTTATTTAGCTATACTCATAATGGGTATATTACTTATATATATTTAGTTCTCTATCTTTAATTAAAATAAGAAAAATAGAGAGAATATTTTCATTCACATCCTTCGTTCTTTTTTGTTCATTTCTTTATTTTCATGATATGGTATCAGAGTCTATCCTAGCACGGTTGTTGGGCCTATCGGGCCGCTATTGGACTACTCTTAAACAATATAGTCCTACGCACGAGTTGAGCAGTCTCCGCGTGAAGGAGTGTGTTGGAGATCCTATATCAACTAGAGATAACACATTTCAATAGTTTATAAGTGGGGACAAACCTCACTTCACAAGCCGATTTTGTAAGGTTGAATTAGACTCAAAGTCCACTTATGACAGTAAAAGATATATTATATGTTAAATTAATATTATTTTTAGAAATCACAAATGTTCTTTTTGGAAGTGTTGACTTTTATTGGCAAGTATACCAAGTCAAAAGTAATATAGATAAACTAAGTACAAGTGTTGAATCCACAGGGAATGTTATCAATTGAGCTTCAGCTAACGAAGTTAGCTTAAGCTAAAAGTGTTTAGAGATTTAATGCAAAACAGGTTGCGGAGAAAGTGTTGGGCTTATAAAATGAAACAGTAAACAGAGTATTGATGCAATGATAAGGGACTATCTTGAGATTAAACTCATTAACTCATTAACTCGACTCCTTATATTCTTGACTAAAAACCGTTAATAACACATTATTTTATTCTTGACTCTTCACAAATAAATATCGTTCAACCCAGATTCCTCGTATATTGAAATTCGTAGGTTATCTTGCATTATATTGTTTCTCATCTTTCATGGAGTTTTAACCTACATTAAGAATAGTTGCTCAATGTAACCATTAAGGTGTAACCCATTCCTGGTGTTGCACGATTCTCCATGCTTTCCAAATCCCAAAATTACTTCCCAACTAATTCTAAGATTTTCAGTTCAAGAAATCATTGCTCATATGACTCAAGCATTAAGCACACAAAAAGAATACAAGTCTAAATAAACCATGTATTATCAATATAAACAATAAGAATACAATAAGTGTGAGAAAATTATATTCAATTCAAAATAAGATAAACTTAGTTACTTATGGTAACCGTGTATAAAAAAAGAAAAATTGCTTCTATAGATCACTATAGCCGCCAACTCTCTTCCTAATGAAGATTCTTTTCTTTCTTTTCTTTTTATATCTATGACTTAAATTAGGGTGTTGTATCAACAAACCTTTAATGAGTTATAACTAAATCACAATTTGCACTTAACCACCTCGTCACTAATAGTCTTTCTATTCGTGCTGTTCATGCCGAGTGTGTCTTCCCTTTCCCGATTCAGCTTCTTCTCTTCACGAAATCTTCCAAAATTCTTTCTCTTTTAATTAATCTGAAGATGATGATGTAAATTTCCATTAATTCAAGGATAATATAATAACAATAAATGATTATCCTCGACGATCGAAACATCAAATCATCCAATAGAACACTGAAAATTGGCTGTTATCACGAAGTCAATTGTATATAAATTGGAATAAAATTATGAACTTGGTCTGTTTACTTAACTTAATTAAATTTAACTAAATATTAATTAATTTAAAACTCTTATTAAAAATTCATACTTTTTTTAATTTAATTGTTACTTTAATTCTAGATATGGATTGGGCTAAACACGTCGAAAACAACTAATTCCTTGATAACATTTAAGCTAAAATGATTAAAATTGTAAATAATTTTAAATGAATGTATGTCTTAAAATAGTTTAAGTACAAATATATTATAATTAATAAAAATACGCAATGTCATTACATTACCATTATTTTCTCATTATATAAAACATACAAAAATGTATGAGATAAGGATGGATTTACGTTTTTTAATTGAATTAAATTATATTTGACTAAATAAGAAAACTGTATTGGTATGGTATAGAAAAGGCATAGTAAAATAAAAAAATTATGTTTCCGGAAAATGTTAAAATCGTAAAAAATATATATATCTAAAGTCCATGTACATAATGTTGGAAGAAACTAATGATAAGTTAACAAGTACTTTTAAAATAGGATAAACTAATTTATTGAATTGAAATAATTAATAAAACGATTGATAAGCTAGTTGATAAATGATATTTAAATCTTTCAGGAAAAAAATGTTATTATCTAATTATAATTTTATATTTTTAAAAGTAATTAATTTTTTATTAAAAATTTTAGTACTTTCATTACTTTTTAAAGTTGCATAAGTATATTTTTATTTAGAGAAATCATTTTATTTGAATTAATTGATTAAATGAGTACTAAATAAATTTAAAATTTAGTATATTTTATTAAAAAAATTAGTACTTTTTATTAAAATATGTAGTACTTATATTTTACTTTTTAAAGTTGCATAAGTATATTTTTATTTAGGGAAATAATTTTATTTAAATTAATTGATTAAATGAGTATTAAATAAATTAAAATGTTAATTTATTTTCAGAAATTTAAACTTTTTAATTTATACTACATAAAAGTAAAAAAATATATAATAGAAATTAAAATTAGTGTAAAAATTAAAATAAATATTTAATATTCATTTTTCAATATCTTAAATGCTGAAACTGTTCCTGTAACTTTCTATTATAAACACATAAAATTGTATGAAAATATATTAAAAATGATAAAAAAATGATTAAAATATAAGAGATTTTAATGAAAGAAAGAATAAATAATAATTAAAATTACTTATAGACTAAAAATCCCTTAAATAAGTTCTTTTACTGTTGTTCAAACTAATTTATAATTTAATGAAATAAACTAATAAGTCACTTATTTGTCTCATCAAACACACCTATATCTATCTAAGTTAAATAAAGAGAAACATTTATATAACACCAAAGAAAATTATACAGATTTCCATGCTACAATTTTTTTGTCACAAACCAACTTTCACCTCTAGCATCTTTCCAAGACAGAATTAACTGTTTATTCCTGAAATAATCGTTTTCAAGAATCTATTATCAAATGAAAAAGAAATATCAAACAAAATAAAATATGATAATTTAATAGGTAATTTTATATTTAAATAGATGAAATTACATTAAATAAAATATATCCTTATATATAAAGATTATACGATGTCTTTGTCAACAAAATTTACTGCGCAACAATTAGATTAAGTATATTATTCAAAAAATAAAATAGAAAATAATAGTTAACTATTACAAGATAACTATGTGTTATTCTTATGATTAACTAATAAATACTTATAATTGATTGTAATCACTATACCTTTCAAATAAATTAAGAAAATAACAAAATAAAAATAGGAAGATAAAATTGTGTTAGAATATATGTTTTAGCTAGTCATAACAATGTAAATAAGTCTTTTTTTTTTTTTTTTCAAAAAGCTTATATATATAGACAATTTAAGAACATTTTTAGTTGATTTAGTCCACCGGAAGCACTAGATTCACTAAACTATGCATTGACACACTATCAATTTAAATATTTCTTTTTGTAAAAACTGAAATTATTTCATCAATAACTAATTATGAATAAATGTTTTATGTTTTGTTTGAATTTGATAAAGTATGAAACGATGAATTTGAGTTGAAAATGAATGGAAGGTAAATTTTTTTTTGAATTAAAAAAATATGGTAAAAAATAAAAGAAAATAAAGGAAGAATTTATAAAAGTTTTGTGAATGATATAGTATAAAAATTATAAGATTACAAATTTATTCTTATGATTAAAAATAATGTAAAATAAAATATAATTTATTGATAAATTTTTATTTTTAAATTAATGACAATAAATAACATTACTAAATTATTAAAATATTAAATAAATGAAAATTCTAAATTATTAAAAATACTAGATAAATAAAAATTGAAATAAATAATATTAGTAAATTATTCAAAATATTAAATTATTGAAATCTTACATAAAAATTTGAAATAAATAACATTCTTAAATTATCCAAAAATCCTAGATAAATTAAAATTCTAAATTATTTAAAGTCTTATTTAAATAAAAATATAACATTCTTAAATTATTTAAAACTCTAAATAAATTAAAATCTTAAATATTTCACCATCTTATATTATAACATGATACCGCAACCAACATAAGCAAATCAAAAACACCAAGAATAGCATCACAGTTATTATTGCACTTACCCAAACTTAAACGAAGTTGTTCTCTGCAACCTCAAACTTCGGCTTTAGATGAGGGTAGCCAACCTATACTCCAATGTATGTTGAATAATCTATACAGACAATCAATTATGAGAATTAGATAATTGATTATCCATATAAAATTTTACAAATAATAGATTATGTGTCTTTGAATAATCAAATGATTATCTAAATAATTATTATCCATATTTTCCTAATTGATTATGCTTACCTGCGGCTCCACCACCTTCATTGCTTTTCATCCCGTCACCACCAATTATTGCAGCTCCACCACTTTTCTTCGCATTTCAGCCGTGCACCGTGCATGGACAGTAAAAAATCAATAAAAGGAACAAGAGTAATCTCATGCGTGTCACACCGTCTTTCTCGTGCTTTCTCTGCAATTGGGAGAAGATCATATACTCCCTTCCTCCTTCATAATTTCTTCCACAAATCCACGAACATCACTGGATCCAAGCAGAAGAGGCTCTCGCAAATCCGTAATCACCCAAAAGAGACGCATCGATAGAGACGATCATTCCCATGGATCCGAAAAAGATGTTTGTAAGCTTCCATGTTCATATTTCTGACAAGCAACTTAAAGCCCCGCATTGGAGAGATTTTTTTCTTTTGCCTTTGCATTAATATTCTCAACTTCCTCTTCTTCTGTGACATACCAATTGTAAGGAAGCTGGATTTTAGGCCCTGAGTCACTGTGGCTTTTTTTTACATAATCAAACTGGACACGATGACGTCTAGATGAGAACATTCCTTCTGTTCCGAACATTTCATAGTCATGTATATCTTCCTTGAGTGTTCTTCTCAGCCCCCATTTCTTGATATTAACACTTGGATGCGCTTTAAATGTGATATGCGCCCCTGTTTTCACAAAATGACAGTGTTCTCTACTTATGTAAATTATCCAAATGTGTGATCCATACTTCTGATTCATCTCCAAATTAAGTGGCATGTCAAAGTACTCTTCTGTGTATTCACTTTCAAAAGAAAGATAAAAAGGATGCGATGAAGAAAATGCACAATGTGGAGATCTAGCAACCGCATCACCTTCGTTTAACTCAAATAATACACAAAAGGCAAAGCCAATCCAGTTCTCAACCGTATCACATTGAACTATCCTTATAATTGAATCTGCTCTCAATACTTCTCCCTTCCTTATTGGAAATGCCAATTTCCAAGGAAGAACAATGTCAAAGCCACACCGAAAATTACAGGGTTCCTATTACCACAAGGAAAATCACAAAGCAAATTTTATTATAATCAGTTACACTACAATGAAATTGGTTGTTAATAAAAACTAATTTTTACAATTAATCTCTAAATAAACTCCTAAAGATGAATTAGGCACATATATCAGTCAAAGGAAAAAAGACAAGGTTGTAGAATGTGAACCTTAAGTAGTCTGGAAAGCCAAGCAAGTTCCCAACCTCCAGCAGACGTCCTGGAACAACCGAAAAGATATAAGCCTGACCTATGATCACGTGATCCCGATACTGTTTTAAAATACCTCCCCCCTGATGTAGCTTCTCCAATTGGAAGGCCAGCCAAAGATTTAAGCTCATGACAATTAGACAAGTTTAAATATGCTAGACAACTAAGCCCCCTGAAGGAATTAGGTATTGAAGCAATATTGTTTCCCTGTAGATTCAGTCTTTCCAGACAACTTAACTCTCCGATAGCATCAGGTACTTCTTGTAGATTGCAAAAGCTTAGGTCCAGAAAGATCAAAGATTTCAAATGGGATGAAGAAGCTTGCCTTGGTAGCAGATCCGTTAGGTTCAAAGAGCCGCATAAATCCAGAGTTTGAAGAGATACCAAGGAATTAATATCACTTGGTATACTGACAAGCTTGATGCAGCCTCTCAAACTCAAGAATGTAAGACCTGAAAGGACTCCAATAGATTCATGAATAGTGGATAAACTTGTACATTCATCCATGTCAAGGTACTCGAGATGTGTTGCCCTTGTAAAATCTGGGGTGCTTTCAAGTTTGGTACAACCCGAGAGATGTAGAACTCTCAGAGAACTCATGTTACCTACAAGTCCAAATTCAATGATAACTAGATTGGAACAATTTCGTAAATTCAAGAAAGCAAGCTTCTTAAGAAGCCCAATTGATGAATGGACATGTGATAAACTTGTACATCCAGAAAGATCTAGCCTTTCAAGATTTATGATTCTGGAAAACTCTGGAGTCTCAATCAGGTACTTGGAGTTGCTTAAGTCAACCCTTTCCAAGTTGGGGCAGCTCTGTGAAAAGGGAATAAACAATCACCCATTAGCATCTAATCTTAAAACTTCATTCCATTATTTCTCTTTCAGTTTTGGTGTGTTATCAAAATTAAAGACAATCACCTAAAGTTCTAAACGTTACATTATTTTAAGTAATTTATATTCAAATTTTGACAATTTAAAATTATGATGTGTAGAAGTTAAAAAGAAAAGTGACCCTAATGCATTGCCGCTTCTTTTGGAAAGTTATGGAGATAATCGCTCCTTCCATGATTTCTTTAAACCCATAAGAAAATGGAAAAAAATCATTATAGTACCTTGCGGACATCCCACATACTTTTGATGTGACTGTTAGGCATATTCAATTCCACAAGATTAGAGGCTGTAAAATACGGTGGCAGAGAAGCAAAGGGATAATCATGCCACAAGATATATTGCAGTCTGTTAGAAAGAAACTCCAACCTTCCCGAAAATTTTGTGTGATGTAGTATGAGCAATGTCAGCTCCTTCATTTTTGACAATCCATCAACACGACATTCCCACATTTCTTCTCTTTTATTTAAAACAATGGCTTTCACCTTCTCTGTTCCCTGCAACGCATAGAATAAACATGTAAAAAAACACTTAATCGAGTCATTTCAGTAATTAGAATGCGAAACATAAAAGAAAGGGAAACATTGAAGTTTTAGTTTGAAATAAATGTAATTTAAATTCAATAATGACTCAAAGAAATCCCGTAATACTAAAAATATATTGTTCGAAAAGCATAAATATTAACAATAATAAAATGAACATAATGACGTTAAGAAAATAATCTTTTTGTCTAAATGGAGAATAGATAATGCTATTAACTATGGAGCGGATATTAAAAAAAATCATTTCACGTGATGCAAAAAAGCATTTCACATAACTCCGTAAGTTTGAAAATGTAACTTGTTACCGTTGCTGTTGTCAAGACTTGCAAGAAGTCTTTATCAAGCCAAATTCTACTCCAGGATCCTGGTTCTTCGGGAGATTGGTCCCGAACCATTTTCTTTCCTAATTCTTGTAACAATTCATGCATAATAATTTCTTCATTGCTAATAGTGATGAGTGACTTCTCAATGAGTCTTGAAATGCCAATATGAGGGTATAACCCACAACAGTCTAGAATTCGCTTAACATAATCCTCCCTCTCCCCTTTAAAGAAACAAGCAATGTGTAAAAATATTTGTTTTTCCTCATATTGAAGTCCATCCACACTTATTTGAAGTACATTCATAATTTTATTATCTGGACTATTCTCCAACCTATTCAACGCATCTCTCCATTGAACAGCGTCTCGAGTACACAAGGAAGAACCCAACACTCTAATTGCCAATGGAAGACACTGGGCATATTTCAGTACCTCAGGAACCAACTCCACACAACTGCTGCTTTGCTCTTCAGTTTTGAAGGCTTTTCTGCAAAACAATTCACGAGCATCCTTATCATTCAACAATGAAACCTTGTGTATCAATACACCACCTTCATACACTTTCAGAATGTGCTCATCTGTGGTGGTAATAACCATTCTACTTCCCTTCAAAAGCAATTTAGGTTTTACGGCCAAATTTTCCAACTGCTCAAGTTCATCAACATTGTCCAGAATTATGAGGACCTTTATGTTGTGTAGTCTATTTTTCACAATCCCTGATATTTGAATAGGACTACTGATATCCAGATTGTTTTCACGTAAAGTTTGACAAATGATTTCTTTGTGTACAGCAGTATGGCCACCATCCCTATAAAGTTTGCTGACATCCTCAATGAAACAAGAAGCATCAAACCTGTCAGAGATTTTGTCATACAGAACAGCAGCATGAGTGGTCTTGCCTATTCCATTCATTCCCCAAATTCCTAAAACTTGAGCATCATCATTGTTTGAACTTAATCTTAATTTATCTTCTAATGCTTGTACCCGTGGTTGTATCCCAACAAGGTCATCGACAAACCATGAAAACTTATGGTTTAACTTTTTAATTACCGTTTGAACAATGTCTTGAATTTGTTCAAACTCTGGCCTGCAACAGAAAGAAAAAATAGAGCACTAAAGTATTACTTGAATTGTGATGTTATGAATCTAAGACGACAAAGGGGAATAACTGTATTTGATACTTACTTGTCCCTGACATCCCAACCAGCTGAATTGGCCAAATCTGTCATAGCCCTCTCCCATCCTCGAACCTTGTCCTGATCTTGTGTGAATTTTGATCTGTGTGAAAGAAAGTCTTTCTCGTATACCCCATTCTGATGTCTTGCATGATGGATCGACATCATAGAAAATGGGGAAAACAGTGTGGTTTGATAGTTGTTTGCGAGAAGCTATAGCGGCCATTTCGTCTAAACACCAAGTTGAGGAAGCATAATTTTTAGAAAAGACAATTATAGAGAGGTGTGAATGTTGTATTGCCTGTAGAAGCTGTGGGGAAATGGATTCTCCTTTCTGTAGTTTGTCGTCTTTGAAGACGAAAATACCCTTTCGATGGAGATGAGAGGAGAGATGATCGACAAAAGAGTTGCGGGCGTCACGACCTCTGAAACTGATGAAGACATCGTATGTATAGTCTTGGTTTTGGATGGCTTCGGATGTAGATGATGATCGACCAGCCAAGCGGTCCCAAAAGCGTTGGAACCCTGATTTACTTTTCTCCATCTATGAATTATACACTACACCTGGCAGTGCTGTTCCTTCAACTTCACACCACACACTGCCGAAGAAGTCTGTTGAGAGAAGGGGAAGAAGTAAACCTAGAGTTATTGGTAAAGATTGTCAACTATTCACATGCTCATAAGAGATTAGATGTTTTTTTTTAATTCGAAAAAGTTCTGATTACATAATTTTGATAGGGAATATCTAATTACTTAATCCCAATTCGAATACACCATGTAGAATACTGTTTTATGTAAGGTGATTCAGAATTGTATTCGAATTTTACAATAGTATTTTTATATATTTTGAGATAGACATGTTTGCCAATTCTTTTTTATATTATGAGACGGGAGAAGAAAAGATAAAGGTGAAGAAAAAAATTTCAAATGTTAGATTATAGATAAGATTTGTGGGAGTTTTTATTTTATCACATAATTAACATTTGTAATAAAAAAATTAAGGTAGTTTTTATAATGATATTTAGTAGCAAAATTTCATTATTAACAACATTTTTTAATTTTTTTAAAAATAATTATGCATATAATTGAAGACAAAAACCATTAAGTATATAAAGAATGAAACAGAAAATAATAGTTAACTGTTACAAGATAACTATGTGTTATTCTTATCATTAACTAGCAAATATTGTAATTGGGTGTAATCACTACACTTTTCAAATAAATTAAGAGAATAACAAAATAAAAATAGGAAGATAGAATTGCGTTAGAATATATGTTTTAGATCGTCATAATAAATTAATAAGTTTTTTTTTCTTTTTTAAGCTTGTGAAAGTTTAAGT
>Ga0209700_104741_pt1 | contig 24002 bp, 15 predicted proteins | sample SiratroredBW_FD_187528 | JGI IMG/M metagenome (GOLD analysis project Ga0209700, IMG submission 187528) | Root nodule microbial communities of legume samples collected from California, USA - Siratro red BW (SPAdes) (version 2) | ecosystem: Host-associated > Plants > Roots > Nodule | place: USA...
AATAATGTTAACTACGCAATGTATATAAGTCATCAAATATAAATATATACTTGATTTTTGTTATCATCAAAACTTTATCAAATGATTTGATCCTCTAAAGGGACTTTGGACCGTCTAATGTTCAACACAAACAAATGAATAAAGATTGTTGTCACTGAGTATCATGCGAGATTTGAGAACATATCCTTCTCAACAGGGAAGGAATGGTGGAAAGCATCCGGTCACCATATCTTCGGCTAAGAGGAAAGAAGAAAATTAAGCCTCATGGAGGAAGACTCTACAAATGAAAAATAGAATCCAAAGACTTTCTTTCATGTTCTTAGTCTTGTAGATATTGTATAGGTGTAGTTCTCTTGTATTTGTTGTAGTTATTTTGTAGAGACATGTGTGGATTTTATTTGGATTGTAATTGGGCCTCCTTTTGGAATTGGGAGGCCAAACCCTAAGAGAATAATCCATTTTCTCAACCAAACACTAGAGTAAAGAATAGTATAGAATTCAAGTCCCACATCATATGGAATAGGCCATTTTTGTAAAGGCCTTATTTGACATGAAGGGGTTTCGAATTTTCTTCATTTGAATCTGCATTTTAGCTTGTTTTTTAAGTGCCACACTCATTAGAATATAAAAAGGGGCTTATGCATCTATAAGTAAGACCCCTTACCCCTTTCTATATTTACCCTTTGCTTGAATGAGAATTAAACTTCTTAAATACTTTCTTCTTTCTCTTGGGTCATGAACGGGAGAAATGTTCTCCTCATTCTCTCTAGGAATCTTCCTTGGGAGAGGAATATATGAGTTTCTTTTAAAGCTTAGAAAGTTTATGAATTTTTCGTCTTTCAATGCTCGGGAGAAGGTGTTTTCCTTTAGTTTTGTACCTCTACGGGATTGGGAATGGAAGAGATTTTGTTGAAAATTCTTTGACTTTCTCACTCTATTAGATGCTAACCAATCCATACCTAAAATAATATCTAAATTACATAAAAGTAGACAAATGAGATTTATTGAAAAATGATAATTTTGTATAGTTAAAAAAACATCCTACACAAAATTGGCTAATTACTTCCTTTTCAGCAGGGATAGAAACTACTAAAGTAATAGATAAATAATTAACAACAGGGATAGAAACTACTAAAGTAATAGATAAATAATTAACAACTAATTTTAATCTTTGTACAGTCAAGGGAAATGAATGAGTTACTGCATAGGCATATAGGATATCAACTAAGTTGTGAGTTGGAACACCCTTAACTTGAACCAAAATTATTTGTTCCTTTTATTTATTCTCCATTTAGAGTGAAAATCCTTCTTATGGATAGAGAATTTGGTGCAGGTGCCTCCCTCTTTGGTTGGGACAATCCCTCATGTAGTGACTTGGTTGTTGAAAACAATATCAAGTAGTGCTACCAAATATACACTCCCCAAAATGTACTCTTTAGCATTTGGAACAACTCTTTGACTTTGAATTGGTTTCATTCATGTTTCGTTTTCCTTTAAAATTATCTTTCATAGCTTTATGATTGATGGTAGATTGATTACGCATAAATTTTCTCTTTAAAACAACTTGTGATTCTATTTTCGTCTTTTTCAAATTCAAATATTAAACACGTGTTCACTCCTGGAAAAAATTCTTGTGATGTCTTGCCTTCAATATAAATATATATATATATATATATATATATATATATACATTATTTCATTTTCAAAATATTTCTTAGTGCAGGAAAGTCGGAATGGCACAATGCTAAAAGAAAAGTTAAAATTTCTAATTTGACCTTCAATACATTAGACTATCATTACTGATTTTCAATTTACAAATGCAAGTTGTTTTTCTTTAACGTAGGTCAATGTTATCATAAATCTATCATGCAAAAATTATTTCTACATGTTCAGTTTGTCTCTTTTAAAAAAATTTCCAAACCATGTTAGACCATATTTCTTTATTGTAGAATTTGTCAGATTAAAAGTGCCAAATGAAATCCTAGAGTTTTGATTAGTATTTCTACGGTGAAGATTTCATGTTCATATGTTTATTTATTCCAATTTCATTAGACGAATATTAAATTTATCTGATCTTATAAATTTTGTTAGACAAAAAGTTTTAGACAAAACTTTTAACTTTGTTGAGTTAGATAAATCTTTTTTTCTTTGTTCTGATCTAAAATGGAATGAAAAAAAAATAGAATTCAGGTATTCTCATTGAAAAGAAGAAAAAATTAAAATAAAAAATAAAGTTTTATACATTCATACACTCATTCAAAGATTAAAAATGACAAAATTAGAGTCTTATGCATCCATTCATGCACTCATCAGAGATTAAAAATAACAAAAAAAAAAAAAGATCTCACGCATTCATTTATGCACTCATCAAAGATTAAAAATAAAAAAAATAGAGTCTTGTGTATTTATCCATGCATTCATTAAAGACTAAAAATAACAAAAATAAAGTCTCATGCATTTGTATATGCATTTTCACTCATTCTCATTCAAACAAATATGGAAAATAGAGCCTATGCATACATTCATGCATAGTCAACCTAAAAATAAAGAAATTCATGCATTCATCAACATACATATATCCTTGTTGTATAAGGTCTCAACCTTATATATCTCTTTCGAGTGTGATCTTTTGTTGTGTAAGGTCTCAACCTCTTTTATCTCTCTAGTGTGTGACCCTTTGCTACGTAAGGTCTCGACCTCTTTTATCTCTTTGGTATGTGACCCTCTGTTGTGCAAAGTCATGACCTTATATATCTCTTTGGTGTGTGACCTTCTATTGTGCAAGATCTTCTTTCATCTCTTTGGTATGTGACCCTCTATGCACAAGGTCTCAACCTCCTATATCTCTTTGATGTGTGACCCTCTACTAGGCAAGGTGTCGACCTCTTTTATCTCTTTGGTGTGTGATCCTGTGTTGTCAAGGTCTCAATCTCATTTTCCCCTTTCTAATCTTTCAAATGGTGACCTTCCATTTGGGAATGATCCATACACTTATTTTTCTTTTATTTTTTCCAACCCGAACGAAATTAGTGTTTTTGTTTTTACTTATCTTTTATTTTATATTATGCAGTAAAATTTAAGTAAAAAAGGATACCTGTCAACACTCAATGTTATCCGGACAAATAAAATTATTTCTTAATTTAAAAAAATAAATAAAAAAATTGGTCATTCAATTTAAGTTTGGATTTCATTGTTTGTGTTAAAAGAATGTAGAATATATAATTTTTTTATTTTAAAATTAATAAATTTTTTTGTCCATATTTCATTTTTATGAAAAAACTAAGTTTTATAAATAATAGAAAATGAAACAAGATAAATAAATAAATAAAGTTTTAAAAAATAAAAAAAAGAAAAGAAATTTTAATAAAAAATAGAAAGGAAAAAAGTTTGGTCCTATTTTCTGCAGAAAAAATAATTGGTGTTAAAGCCCAACCCTAACAAGGTTAAAAAAATGATATCTACTCATTACACCAACCATTTTCCCTCCATCCACCCCTTCATCATACTCATCCATATTTGTAACGATGTTGTTCGATTTCTTTCTTTTTTTGATTGAAATAATTCATTGTTCTATTTTTGGAAAAGAAAGAATTTGTGTTCACCGTTGTATTTAAAAAAAATAATTACAAATAATTCAATTTTCTATTTTTGAAAATAATTAAAAATAAATTGATTTGAGTTCACGTTTCTATTTTCAAAAAATAATTAGAAATAATTAAATATGTTGTTTTTAGAAATATTTGAAAATAAATTGATACTTGAAAATAATTCATTGTTCCGTTTTTAGAAATAATTGGAAATAAATTGATTTGAAATTACAATTGTGCTTTTGAAAATAATTTGAAAAAAAAATTGATTTGAATTCACTCTTCTATTTTTTGGAAATAATTGGAAATGAATTAAAGTTAATTAAAAAAAAAGCATAATTGATTTCAATCATCTAATGTTTAGTCTTAAAGAAAATTAATATATAAGCAAGTAATCAAACGGAGGAAAAAAGGGAAAGGAATTCATTTATATAGACCATTATGTTTACGGTGGTGGAGGACAAGAAGAAAAATTGAAAAAAAAAAAGACGAAGGACGAAAAAAGAGGAAAAAGAAAGGATAAGAAACATAGTACCAAGGAATGACGTGTGATTCTCCTGCGTAGTATTAGGAGGAGAAAAATAATAGTAAGAGAGTGCAATTCAACTTAATAATCACTGTCGCAACTGGAGGTCACGACTGGAACAACGATCCAAAAGAAATAAATTAAAATAATTTGAAAATTAGGAAAACAGAGTCGTCACCATAGTTTATTAGAAAAACTATGGAAAACCTTAAAATTGATAAAGCAAGTCTGTGAAGAACTGAATTTCAGGTCCAGGAGTCGGTCACGTGTGGGGAAGGTGTTAACACCCCCAATGCCTGTCCTAAGACAATACTTTTAATAAATAAATAAGATGGGTGTAATTTTCAAAATATTTATTTTCTTACAAAAATGAAAATAAAAACAAATAAAAATATTTTTTGATTTTTGGAAAGGGCCCGATAAGGTTTGGCCTTGCTCCTACGTATCTTCATCATGAATATAGAATCAGGGTTACGTAGTTCTTTGGATAAATTTGTTTGTTGATTGTTTTGAAATTTTGAAATTTTCATATATCTTTTTTTTTAGAAGAAGGAATATTTTTAAGTTTTGAAACTTTATAATTTTTTATATTTAAAAATTACATATTTTAAAAAGATATTTATTTTCAAAGTATTTAGAATATACAACCCCAAAGTTTATTTCAAAAATTTACATTAAATATCGCATGACACGTGCGACCATTTGATATTTAAAAAAATCTTAGAATAAGAACATTAAATATCGTATGACGCGTGCGGCCGTTTGATATCTAACATTATTATTAAAAAAATATAATAATCCCAAAATTTTATTTTATTTCCAAAGTTTTTATATTAAATATCGTATGACGCGTGCAGCCATTTGATATTTAAAAAAACTTGGAATAATATTAAATATCGTATGACGTGTGTGGCCATTTAATATTTAACATTATTAAAAAAATATAATAATCCCAAAATTTTGTTTCCAAAGTTTTATATTAAATATCGTATGACGCGTGCGGCCATTTGATATTTAAAAAATCTTAGAATAATAATATTAAATATCGTATGACGCGACTGACCATTTAATATTTAACATTATTAAAAATATATATATAATTATCCCAAAATTTTATTTCCAAAGTTTTATATTAAAATTTTATTTTTATTAAAAACTAAAAGAGAAAAAAAATGCAAAATATAATTTTAAACTATAGAGGTAATTTATTCATTTATTATTACTTTTTTTGTAATTCTTTTTATTAATATTTATCCGGATGAAATAAGGTGTTGATAGCTGCCCCTCTTTACTTAAATTTTACTAGAGAATATGAAAATTTGTGAAAATTTGATGAAATTTCATATTATCAAAGTAAGATTAAGTAAAGATAAAGACAAAATTTCGTTTGGGTATCCGCAAAGTTAAAAGAAAAATGAGATTTCGTAGAAAATGAGGTTGAGACGTTAACCAAGCCGAGATGGTCACACATCGTCACGAGCTGAAACAATAAAGTGTGGATACGACTTTGAGTCCTTTCGCACAAGAACAAAAAAATAAAGAATGACCAAGACCTTGCTTCTGCATGGGATCAAGTGCCAAAATACAAATGTTACCTTGCTTCTGTAGGGGATCAAGTGCCAAAATACAAATGTGACTTTGCTTTTGCAGGGATCAACATATCAAAGAATGGTTATGACTTTGCTTCTACAGGAAGTCGAAAATTAAAGAATGACCAAGACCTTGCTTCTGCAGGGGATCAAGCACCAAAAACAAATGTGACCCTGCCTCATAGGGTTAACATACCAAAGAATAGTTGTGATTTTGCTTCTGCAGAGAGTCGAAAATCAAAAAGAATGGCCAAAACCTTGCTTCTGCAGGGGATCAAGTACCAAAAACAAACATGACCTTGCTTTTGTAGGGGATCAACACATTAACGTATAGTTGTGACTTTGTTTCTGCAGGAAGTCAAAAAGTAAAGAATGGTTATGACTTTGCTTCTGCAGGAGTCAAGAAACCATTATCTGAAAATTCAATCTAATATTTGTTTTTTTGCTTTAAATGCATGTTTAAATGCATGAGAAATTATGATTTCCTTTTGTTTTGAATGCATATATGAATGCATGAGAATTTTTTTTCAAAATGTCTGACAATTTTGATTTTTCCATTGGGGAATGAATGCATTTATGAATGCATGGTAATGCATGAAACTCTTTGAAGTTTTATCCATTTGAATGAATTGAATGCATGACTCTGTGCTGATGCATGAAATTTTGACTTGCATGAGATTTTATTTTTATTATTTGAAGATGCTCATATGAATGTATGAGAATTTTTTATTTTGCCTTTTCAAATGCATGAGGATTTTGATTTGCAATTTTGTCCCTCTCTTTAAACCAAATATTTTTTATCCAATCATTGAATTCATTGAGATTGAATTTTGAATTTGAAAAAAGGTATTCACAAACCTTAATGCCTGACACAAAAGTTGTAAATGTGATAAATTCTAACATTTTGATGCATGTGTCAGAATGGGTGGATGAACAAATAAATAAATAAATATGGAAAGGGCATGTTAAACTCCAAATAGGCAATGAGTGCAACTTTATTTTGAATCTTTCATATTCTTTAAGAGGTGATCATGAATGCAACAGAATTGCCCCAATTTTTGACAGAAATGGGAAATTAAGGTTCAAAGGGATAACCAATGTCGTTGGGTTAGATAAATAAAAATGGATTTAGTGAGAAACTGGGGTAATGCAACTTATGTGGAGAAAGCTGCATATTTAAGAAAATGAACAGATATTGATTGAACCAAATGGAAGTGCCCCCAGTTTTAAAATATGGATGACGACCTTGGATAGAGAAAAATACGGGAAAGACACAAATAAGAAAGGATTGCTGCCCCAGTGTTTGTGTTTCTCTGACACTATTTTGATCTTGTTCAGTCAGTAGATTTGTATCATCCTTTCCACCAAAGCATTTTTTTTTAAACTTGACTTGTATTGACGGTCACATTCCTTTGTTGCAAGGCTATTCTTTGTGAAAATCATTGACAATCATTTTTCGATCAATATAGACTTTATAAGGCTTGTAACGTGGACAAGATTTAAAAGGTTTTGAAAAAAAAAAGATATATAGGCTCAAAAAAAGTTTGTGGGTGTTTTTTTTTTGTTTTGAAACAAGAATCATCAACCAAGTGTTGTGAGAAACAATTCATGTTCTTGCCGAGATCGTCTTCTTTTCTTTCTATTTTTTTTTCTTTTTTTGTGATAGCATCTTTTGTTTGTGTCATTTGAAATTGATGACATACATTTTCCTTTTGAATTTCTTTTTTTTGGTTTTGACTTGGGAGCCTTTAATGCACTCCTTCTTGGATTGATCTCTTTCAAGAAGCTTTTAATATGTATTCTGATCTGAATTCCACCATGTTGATGATCCTTGTTTAGGGTATTTTTGAAATATATATTTTTTCAGGCTCAAAGAAAGGTACAACGAAATTTTTATTGATATTTCGGGATGAAGAAACATGGCTATATATCATTTGGAATTTTGATTGCTTGATTTTCAGAGAGATTAACTCGTGCAATAGATTTCAATGACTTTCAACACTTGTCATTTTTCTTTCTCTTTTTATCGTCCTAGTTTTTGCTTAGATTGCCCTTTGCGGGTTTTCAATCTAACGGACTTTTATTATCTCTTTTTTTATGAATGCTTCTGAGGAAAAGAGATTAAAATTAAGATTAACCACATGAAAAAACCAACTGATTGCCCCAATGTGATGCTCATTCTAGATTTTGATGATTGACACTGCAGATTACTAAGACAAATCCTTTCTCTTTTGGGCTGGATGAAGGAAGGCTCAAAGAGGTTTCTGGAACATATGGATGTAAATATGTTATGTCTGAATAAATCAATTTAACTTTTTTTTGTATGTCAAGCCTTAAGATTGTACCAAAACTTTTTCCTTCACTTTTTTATTTTTCATCAATAGATTCAACGATTCCATAAACATGATTTATTGTGCCATTATTTTTTTAGTTTTTATTCATTCCACGACATCCCTTAGAATTCAAGAAAATCTTGTAGACAACCCATGGTGTATACTTCTCTTAGCAATAACAAAATATATAAGAATAAAATCAATGAAATTTTTATTTCATCACAAGATAATGCATATATAATTTCAATGTTATGCAAAAAGTTTAATATTCCAAAAAATATTACATTCCCCAGACTATGGAATTAGATTATGCATAAAATCTTTTAACTGCGTCAGAGTTGACCGGTAACAATAACTCATCCCCATCCATCCTTGTGAGAATCAGCGCCCCTCCAGAAAAAAACTTTCTTCACACATAAGAGACCTTCATAATTTGGCATCCATTTACCGCGATAATCCTTTTGAACAAATATGATCTTTTTAACCACCAAATCTCCTTCTCGAAACTCTTGCGGATGAACTCTTTTATCAAATGCCTTTTTCATTCTCTTTTGATATAATTGTCCATGACATACAACGACTAACCTCTTCTCATCAATGAGATTGAGTTGATCATATCTTGCTTGAACCCAATCAGCTTCTTCTAACTTGGTCTCCATCAATACTCTAAGAGAAGGTATTTTCACCTCAAATGGTAGTACTGCTTCCATTCGATACACAAGCGAGAAAGGCGTTGCTCCCATTGATGTCCTTACCGAAGTGCGATATCCATCCAAAGCAAACGGTAACATTTCATGCCAATCTTTATAGGTTACCACCATCTTCTGAATTATTTTCTTTACGTTCTTATTAGCCGCTTTAACCGCTCCATTCATCTTTGACCGATAAGGGGAAGAATTATAATGCTTAATCTTGAATCCTTTGCACAGTTCTGACATCATCTGATTCTTCAAATTAGTGGCATTATTAGTGATAATTCTTTCAGGAATTTCATATCTCAAATCAACTCCTTTCTTATAAATTTTGTCACTACTTTCTTGGTCACATTAGCATAAGAAGCAGCTTCAACCCATTTTGTAAAGTAATCAATGGCCACCAGTATGAATCGATGTCCATTTGATGCTTTTGGTTCAATAGCTCCAATGACGTCTATACCCCACATTGGAAAAGGCCACGGTGTAGATAAAACATTCAATGCAGTAGGTGATATATTAATGTTATCAGCATATATTTGACATTTTTGACACTTTCTCACATGTTTATAGTAATGATTTTCCATTGTCATCTAGAAATAACCAGCTCTTAGTATCTTCTTAGCCATAGAATGTCCATTCATATGTGTTCCGAAAGTTACTTCATGTACTTCTTGCAATATCAATTCAGCCTCTTTTGCATCCACACATCGAAGGAATACCATATCATGATTCCGTTTATACAGAACACCTCTATTTAGTAGAAAACCAGAGACTAACCTTCTCAACATTCTCTTATCATTTTCAGTGGCTAATTCGGGATATTCTCTACTTTGGAGGTATCGTTTGATATCAAAAGTACCATGGCTTTCCATTCGCTTCTTTTTCAATGAAATGACAATATACTGGATCTTCGTGGCTTTGCATGCTAATAATTGGCAGATCCTCTTCTTGACTTATCACAAACATGGACGATAAAGTAGCAAGAGCATCAACTAGCTGATTATCCTCCCTTGAAATATGATGAAACTCTATATCTTCAAAGTGTTCAATCATTCCTTTGATGTATGCTTGTAAGGAATGAACTTTATATCACGAGTTTCCCATTCCCCTTTATAAAACCTTTACTGAAAGCCTTTAGCCAAAAGCCTTTACCGAAAGCATTGGCCGAAAGCCTTAGCTGAAAGCCTTTTACGAAAGTATTAGCTTATTGCCCTTATAAAACCTTTACTGAAAGCCTTTAGCCAAAAGTCTTTACTGAAAGCCTTTACCGAAAGCATTGGCCAAAAGCCTTTACCGAAAGCCTTAGTCGAAAGTATTTTTCAAAAGCATTTACTGAAAGCATTTACTAAACGCCTTTATTGAATGCCTTTACCGAAAGCCTTAGTTAAAAGCCTTTTTCAAATCCCTCTAGAAAGCCTTAGCCGAACATTTCAACCTTTTGCAAAACCTTTACCAAAATCTTTTTTTGAGTATGCTTTACTGAATGACTTTTTACCAATTTGTTTTATTAAATATTATAGACTCCTTCAATTAGTTTTTTATTCTCGAACACTTACTTTTTACCCATGCACTATTTCTTCTCGAGCTTTGTTTCTGAAAAGAAAATAATATAATTTGATTAGATATTCAAATGACCGTACATGTAAAACAATATCTGATATGGAAAATATACGAAAATATTTTAGTTGTGGGAGTATTGAGCATGGTCATTCACACCTTTTGATACTCCTATCGACGAGTCAACAATTTCTACAAAATATTAAAGTTTTCAAATATATATATACAATTTAAAATAAAAAATATCAAAACAACAACAAACAATTTTCTATTTAGAACTACGTATACTCTGATTTTCCGTCATTAATGCAAATACGTAGGAGTAAGCTTGATCCTTGTCAGGCCCATAATAAAAAAATATTTTCTTTGTCTTTTACTTGCATTTTTGTTTCTTCTTTTTGCGAAAAAAGAAGTATTTTAATAAAATACGCTCATTTTACTCATTTGATTAAAGGTACGTATTTAGGATGGGCATTATGGGAGTGATAATACCTTCCACACATGTAACCGACTCCCGAATCTCTGATTTGTTTCGCAAACCATTTTCTTATCGTTGGTTTTTTCATAGTTTTCCATAATAAACTATGGTCGCAAATCCTCTGTCTTTTTTTTCAAAAGAGCAATTCCAATCCATTTATATTTATTTCATTTGTTTGGACCACCATTACCGTCGTGATCCCGATTGCGACAATAATTAATTCACAAAAGTTAATAGAGAGCAACACAATAAATTCTCATCAATAAGAAATTATCACCAGTGTTATGAATAACTCACTCCAAGTCATACAACCAATTGCCTCATATATGTCACATTAGCCAATTTACACAATTTATTATCAAAATAAAAATAAAAAATAAAAAAACTAGAAAAAAAATAAAACTGAATTTAAATAACAAAGACTAAAAAATAAAAACTAAAATCTAAATGACAAAATAAAATGAAATCATATAAAGGTAGATCCTGATTGTGATAGAATATGACAATTTTCTTCCATATAATCAACATCCACATCCTCAAGAGGCTTAGCCCTTCTTGCAAATGGAGCTAGACCCCATGCCCAAAATTTTATTCTTTTTAACCACTACGGTTGGGTGCCAAAAAGCTGTTCTAGGCTCAACTTTAGGTCTGCACCAAAAATCAAATTTTCTGATATAGTGTAGGCTCAAATCCTGTGGCACCGATCGCGACTGTCGAAAGACTTGCTCTAGGCTTCATTCTCCTTAAGTCGGGCACCATTTGGATGATGAAGCAATTTGTATTCTTTTTTTAATCTCTAGGTTCCCTCACAGGAAACACTTGTTTGATGTTTTGAGCTTAACAAATGCTCTAATCATGGTGGATGATATCACACAAACGCAATGACTGGAATAACATGTTACTCCAAATAAAAAATTGAAAAAAAATAACAAAAGTGAAGTCTAAAAGAGTTACTAATGAAAATCACCTTGTATTGGAACACAAGTCCCTAGCAACGACACCAAAAACTTGTTAACACTTATTGTGTTCAATTGCAAGTGCACCCATCACTCATGTAGCAAGTATTAAATATATTCTCCCAGCAACTTGTGCAATACACAATAATGATTGCAATGAATAAAAAATTTAGACTACAAATTATTTCTAATATTTAAGTTTATAAACAAGAAATTAAAACTATACAAACAACTACAATATATTTTATTTTATTTTTACAAGCACTTGCAATATGAAAGAAGAATGAAGAGTATATGGAATGCAATTGGTAGATTAAATTTAATTAAGCCTTACTCTATGCATAAAATCATGTACCTTCTTTTCAAACAAATGTCAAAGTCAACCCACAATATTACCTAAACCCTAATTTGGGAAAAATGTTGCAAGTTGAGAAAAAACTTAAATTGACAAAACTTAGAAAAAGGCCACATATCACATCGGTTAAAGTTTTAGTCGATGTAGTAAGTCCCATATTACATCAGTTCCACCAAGAACCGGTGTAGTATGTACTATATTATATTGGTTCTCAATGGAACTGATGTAATATGTCCTTCACAATGCAAGAAAAAATCTCCACCAAAACGGGATATTACATCCCATTGAGAACCAATGAAATATGTTCCTTACAATGCATACCTCAACTCCACTACAATGGATATTACATCGGTTGCAAGCCATAATCGATGTAATTTGTCCTAGTTTTTGTCTTTTTTAAGGCTCTTAAAACAACTCTTTTATGTCGGTTGTGTTTATAAACAATGTAGTATTTAGCATACTACTCAATTATAGAACCGATGTAAAAGTCATAAATTTTCTACATCGTATGTATCAACTTTGATTGTGAAACTGATGTAGAAAGTCTCTCACACAACTAATGTAGAATTCTATTTTTGTATTAGATATAAAAAATTGAAAATAATATTCCTTTTTGTTACTTTATTACATATTATTACACTATATCAATAAAAAAAATTCCAAATCAATCATTAAAAGAAAATTTTTGATTGGTCATTTGTTAACTTAAAATCATCATCGTCGATAGAAGATTTCAAGAAATTTTAAAATACAATTTAATTTTTTTAATTATTTTGACCTTTTTTAAAATACCAACTTAGTAAGTTTGTATGAATACCCTATTGAAATTTTTCTGATTTAAAAAGTTTTTATTGTTCTTGTAGAATTCCTGGAAATTAGAAGATTTAATTTTAAAATCATTAAAATTTAATTGTTTCAATATTTTGAGAAAAAAATTATATAAAACATTTTAACATATATAATAAAATATTTCTATCAATAATGAACGATATTTAATTATATAGTTTCATTTATTCTGAAAATTCTATTAAACAATTTCATTAAATATTTAAAGATATAATAAAATATCAGTAAAACTTCGATGTAAACCAAACTCGAACTATATATACTAAAAGTCTCCTTTAAGCAATATTTAACATAATAAATTATCATGGTTTAAAACTCTTTTAATTTAATTTTTAAAATACTCCTTATTCTCTGGAAACATATATAATGTATTGAATAGTAAGGTGCATAACCTCACACGCCCCAACATGTATTGAATATTAAGGTGCATAACCTCATAAGAAACATAAAATATAAACATACTTATTTGAGCATGAGAACAAACTTTATTATAAAAGCTTTAAAGTTTTCATCATTAACAAAGACTAATGTTATGAAAAACTGAAAATAATTATTTAAACTTATATATTTTACATTAAAAAGAAAGATATATTTAAATCTAAATATTATTGTCCTTTCGTTCATATTTTCCACATGTTTAAAAGTTTTAGGATTTTTTATTTATTTCTTTTAATAAAAAATTTTACCCTTATCACCTTACGTAGCTCTATAAAGGATTCTCCCATCTTGCCTTATTCACACAACTAAACAGAAGAAAGAAAAGAAAAGAAATGGCGAGTGCAACGATTTTTGCTCTCTTCTTTTTTCTGCCCTAACCTTGTACCCTCCTTCAACCACTGCTCAACCTGTCACGGACATGGTAACGTTGTTAGAAATGGAGGCAGATTCCATATATTGCCATACATATTTTCAAACGGCGGTGGAGTTGAGCAAACTAAAACTGGAAATGAAACTCTCAATCTCGGTGTTGTGCAATCTCCCTTCGAGACCAATAACGATAGATTAAATTCGCCGATAATCCGTAGCTAATTATTGATGAATTAAATTCGTCATGATATTTTACTTCTTATAGTGTAACTTTAATTATCCGTTGCATCAATGATGACTTTTTATTTCTAACATCCCTTTTATTATGTAAAAAAAAAAAAAGTTTTAAATATAAGCATTTTCATCTTACGTGATGTTTTAGAAAATTAAAATCTTTCATGCATCATGAACTATTATTACATGTTTTGTAACATATCTTTATGCTTCGATTCTCGGCGCGATTATAAGTTTTTGTCATCATCGAGAATGGATAGATAGTTGAGAGCTTGACGATTTAATACCCAGTACATGATCTACACTCTTCTAGATGGTCTGATAAGCAGTAGATGTTGTGTGAAGGTTTTAATGATACAAAAGCACTGTAAGTGTTCTATATCTTTCATATTTAATTAATAAACATTTGAATGTTTCTAAAATGTGTTTTTTTGAACAACTACAATATATAGTAAAACATCAAAGCGTCTACACCTTTTATCTCAAGACATATAGTCTAATCCAACAATTGTTTGTTTATCAGGATTTAGTTTAATTAGTTGAAAACAATAGATTTAAACACTTTATATAATATAGATTTGCTAAAATTATTTTAGTCCAAAATCTATGCTATTTGATAAGGAAATACATTTTAATGTTTAACTATCATCTTTATATGGAAACAAAATAGGTTTTTATTTTATTTTGCTATAAATAGGAATTAAGTACAACATTTACAAGTATGTTTAAATTGTCTCATTAAAAGGATTCAGAGCAAAAATATAAATTGAAGATCATATAAAAAGTTTCTTTTTAAAACATCTACAAAAATTAATGATAAAGATTATAGACATATATTTGTATAGAATGATAACATGCTATTTAGAACATCAACTGTCTAAACCAAGAAGCTATATAAGGAGTCCAAAGACAAAATAAAATATCTCTTACAATAAGTTATAATCTACGTTGCTATTAGAGAGCTACAAATTCAAGAGCGTTGAAGTTCGATCAACTCTTAATCGTCTATCTTTTTGGTGGTGTGATAACCTTTTGTATATCTTTTATTTTGTGAAGTTATACCTTTATAAGTGTAAATTGTATTCTCTATAAGAGTGTTTTCTTTTTCTTTGAGAGGTTTCGGTATCAGGATGGTCGAGAAGGATCTAACAAGATTTGCATACTAAAGATAATCTTGAAAGGTTTCTGTATTCTGTGTAATCAAATCTTTTAATAGTAGAATCTCATAAGTAGGGTGCTTAAGAGAGAATAGACATTTTGAATTTTGCATAAACTAATATAAAATCTGTGTTATTTTGCTTTGTTCTTACTAGATGATCATGTTTACTTGATTATACAGTCATTGGAACTACTTCTAAAGATAGTTGTTTATGTAATTTTTAATTTATAAAACAGTCTACAATTTAATTGTTTCAATGATTGTGTAAATGACTAAGTATTTTCTCTATATCAGTTAGTTAGTACCCTAACTAAATAACTTATACAATTTCTTGACCATTCACACATAGATGTGGATTTGAGAGGTAACTTTCCTTTTGTATTATTTTTTACACGTAAGGTGTAAAGATAGTTCATCACTCCGTTAGTCTTATAATTTTGAGTAGCTCAATTTCACATGAATACGTTAGGAAATTGGATATCACTTTGAATGTGTTAGGAAAATGTCCAACATTGTAATTTTAATTAACGTTTGTTATTGAAAGACGCAAATATTTTGTTTCTCAGATAATCTAATATTGTACAATCTTACTTTACAGCTAATAGAGTATTATTATGATCAAATTTGAATATAAACTATTTGAAAGCACAATTTTTAGAAAAAAAAAAAAAGGATTGTGATTATTTTGACACGTGAACTAAGATTGCACTGCACTTTTTAGTGCTTCTTCATTAAGGGAAGGCACTGTAACTTTGAGGTTTTCTTCTTCTGAAATTGTATAAGTTGTAGTTGTGTTTGTTTTTTATTTTATTGGTTGTAACGGTTTTTGGAACTACAATTGTATAGGGTTTATAGTTGTAAAAGTGCAGTAGGGTTCTTCACAGTGTTTGGATGTGTTATTGTAGGTTGTAAGACAAATTCTTGATTGTATTGACTGTATATTTATTATTTTTAGTGAATTTTGTTTGATTGGCAAAGAGACTAAATGCAGCTCTTTGAGAAAAACCAACTTAGTGTAAACTTTTGTATTTTTGTCTCTCCTTCCTTAAATATTGAATCGTGTCTCAAATATACAAAATTTGTGATTCTGTACAAAAAATCAATCAACTATTTTTGTATTTCAATTGATTTTCTTTACTAATACTATAAGAAAAAATAATTTTTTAGAAATAAATTTATTGGTCTCTAAAATGATAAAATTAGTCATTAACTTAATTAGTAACTAATTTAGAATCTAATAGGATAAGTAGCTCAAATCATTGTAGCTAATGTTAGATACCAGTTATCTTGATTTAATTGGTAACTAAATTCAATCATTACTTTTATTTTATAGTTATTTGACAATCAAAACCTAATTTGGTGATTAATTTGGTCATGTTAGCAACCATTTTATATGGTAACTAAAATTGGTGTCCAAATAACTTTTCTCTTATAGTGTAAATTGACAGTTTTTTTTATTCAACTATATTGTGTATCATTTCTAGAATTAAATGAATCTAGTTTGATGATCAATTGTTGACTATTCAAAAATCATTAATTCTTGAACATTTTTTAAAACTATGCTTTTCTGAAAAAATTAATTTACTATTTCTATGTTTTAATAGATTGTTTTTCTATGTTGTTGATTGACCGAAAAACTTATCTGATTGATTTTGTGAATCAATTGATTGGAAACTTTCTTGCTAGAATTTGTAAAAATCAACTCACTGATTTTCATAAGTGACTACTTTATACAATTGGATTCTTTATCAAGAAAATAAGATTGATTGTTCAATTACATTGATCGATTTTCTATTCAGGTGTAATAATTGGAATTACAATTGACCATTTGTAACTTCAATTGATTGTTTTTCTATTGTATAACTTCTAAACCCACAGTTAACTGTGATTTCATTCTTTCTTTTGATTCTTATATCATATTTGTAAAAAGTTTTAAAAGTTCAATTCACCCCTCTTGAACTCAACATAAAACTATTTTTGCCACCTATGGAAAGAATTCCAAGGATAAATGCTAGAGAAGCCACTGATACTTATTTATTTTTACCACTTTCCAGTTCAAAAATGATAATAATAAAGATAAATCAATTAATAATTATTAGGGTTTTACACCATTTTGCTGTAATTGGGCCAATTAGGGTTTCAGTTAAAAGTTTGTTATTATTTCGACACCATTCTTGGAATTTTAACAAATTTGAGCTTGTTTTGTATTTTGTCCATAACTTTTGCCACAAGACTCGTAAAGAATTTTTTTCTTTTTTTGCAGATAACTTAAAGAGATACAAATGTTATTCAAGAGTCAAGAGAAAATTCAAAATTTAAAGTGGTTAAAATTGGACTTGAAGTCGGTACACAAAAGCTGGACAGCAAGGCGACATGTGGATATTTTGAGAAGAATTTTTTATGGAGGACTATTTAGTCATTTTATATTTTAGGTTAAATTTTTATAAATACAACTCTCTTGGTAGAACAAAAAAACATCACATCACAATGTAGACAATAGATAATTAAATACAATTTTTATTTTTTCCTTTCTTTCTCTTCTTTACGTTTTGCATTTATCTTTCCGCCTTGATGTGCCAATCATGATTATGAGTAGCTAATTATTCGGCTCAATCAGATCTTCAAGTGGTCTCCTGTTCTTAATCTTGAGGTTCACATTTTGTAATTATTTCCATAGTTACATGCTCAATTGTTATTTTAATTTGAATATTATATTTAATAATTAGATTAATTGAGTAATTGAATCAATACCGATTGGACTATGTTGTGGAATATCTGAACCGATGTTCAAGTGGGAATAATATTGTTGTTCACAGTGGGAAATTGCAGCTGTTTAACATATTGTGTATTCGGCGAGATGCTCCATGATTATGGGGTGTTCAGAATGCTAAATAGATGCAGAGATCTCGGTCTATTAAACCCACGCATGTAATTCATATTTTGCTTAATTAGGAGCCAGTGAGAGATTTGGGAGAGTTAGAAAGAGGTCGGGTTGGTTTTTATTACTTGTATTTATCTAATATGTTTAAAATTCTATTTTTATTTTATTATATCTAATCTTCTATTTTATTTTATTAAATTTAATTATTTCATTAAAACTCCTTAATTATTTTAAGATAATGACTGAGTAGTCTTTGGGAAGAATGACAAAAATTAGCTATACTACAAACTTAGCTTCCTTGTATAATTTGGTGCACGTTCGGCAACGCGTATCAGCCACCACTTGAAAAGACTTCGTAAGATAAGAACTCAAACAATAAGAGAAAACCCAACTTTCAAGAAACACCTTCAAATATACTTTCATTCACTCTCTAATTCATCTTTTCATAATTTGTACAAAAGGTTAGAGTCCTATATATAATAGTTCATAGACATCGAAAGGTAAAAGGATTAACAATAATACAAATATTCATGGAATCAATTGATAGAGGGATATGGTGTGCTATTGGGCCATATATTCCAATGTATACCATTAACAATGCAGGTTGAGAATGATTTCGACTCTTTGAATGAAGAGGAAAATAGAAAAGTCAATACAATGCTAAAGGAAAATACATCATAGCTTTGCACTCAATATAGAAGAGTTCTTCAAAGTTTCAAAGTGCAAGAATGCAGAAGAAATGTAGAAAACCTTGAAGATATCAACACATTCATCATGGTTGATGTTGATCATGCTTCTGACTTTATTCAAGCTAGATATGATAAAATTCTTGATGGTTTTGAAAAATTGCAATAAAAAGAAAATAGACTAACTTTTTTTAAAGAAAGAGCTCAAAATGGACTATAAGAGGTTAGAAAATAGATTGAAACAATTAGAAATGAGAATGAGAATCTAAATTCTAATTTTGAAAATTTAGAATTCATTTACAAAAACTCCTCTTGTTATTGTAATTCAACTTTACAAGTTAAACGAGAACTATAAAAATAAAGTTGAATATCTTTGAGAAAACTCTTACAAAGTTTACAATCTTAGAAAAAAAGTTATCCAAGACACCTTTTTTTTATCTTGCTTTAATTATTTAAAAAGAGTCATTAATCAAATTCTTTCTTTTTTTAAAAATTCCAAGTTTAAAATATTCTTGGCAACCAAGAGCAACATCAATGCTGCTAGCATGAAAGGACCCAAACATGAAAAGGTTACCTAGTCGAATTTTTTTCTGTTTGTTTGATAGAGTAATTCTCTACATGTGTTTTTTAATGCACTACTTTGGTTCATTTATTTTACATACATGTTTTAATAAAGCTGGAAATTCTTAAAAATCTTTCTCTTACATATGAAAAAGTAGAAATTGGAAACAGTTGATTATATTAGTGATTAAATACATTTTGGATTGTTGATTATATGAAAAATTTCAGTGTTTTGAATTAATTACAATTTATCTTATTTCTTTATTTCATATTTTAACCCGTTAGAACTGCAAAATGGATGATAAAGTAGTATAAAGCATTGAATGATATATATCTTATAATAGAATAAGTTTCTAAGATTTTTTTTTTGTTTTAATACATTTAATCCATTATTAGAGGATTTAACCGATTATTAAAGATACGTTTGTTCTTAGAAATGAGTTTTTTTTTTTTTCGTAGGAAAATAGATTATCAGTGGAGTTAATTAATTATTTCAGGGACATAATTATAAAAGAGTTTTCTTTTTCTAGGAAAATAGATTATTAGTGAAGTTAATTAATTATTCCAGTCACCTAAATTTTTCATAATTTTTTTTTATTCCTAGATATTTGATTAACGTATTTTTTAATCAATTATTATCATTCATATTTGATAGGTTTCATTCTTTTGCATATTTTTATCTGGCACATGCTATTCTGTATAATATTTTGAAAATTCTGTAAGGAGAATGAATGCATGCTGCTTTTAGAATATTTGATTTGTCTCCTAGTATGTTGGTAACTTTGTTTATTTTGTCTTCCTAGTATTTTAAATAAGAGGAGCATGAACCATGGCGGAGCATATTTCTGTTGGGAAGAAAAGATTAGACATAAAAAAACAAAAATATACACTTATTTATTTATTTTGAGCATCGGAGCAAACTTTATTATAAAAATATTTTTCACATGTTTAAAAGGTTTAGGATTTTCTATTTATTTCTATACATAAAAAATGTTCACCTTATCACCTCCACTTAGCTCTATAAATGGATAGTCCCATCTTTCCTTATTCACACAACTAAACCTAACAAAGAAGATAAAAGCCTTAATTTGTTCCATAGCCAGCAAAAGAAATGGCGAGTGCAACACTTTTTGCTCTCTTCCTTCAACCACCGCTCAACCTGTCACGGACATGTATGGTAACATTGTTAGCAATGGTGGCAGATTCCATATATTGCCATACATATTTTCAAACGGCGGTGGAATTGAGCGAACGAAAACTGGGAATGAAACTATCCCTCTCAGTGTTGTGCAATCTCCCTTAGAGACCTCTAAAGGGCTATCCTGGCGTATTGCATCCATGTTCGCTTCCACTTTTATCCCTGAAGGCAGTAGAGTGTTCATTAGCTTTATCAGTTCCCCCTCTCTTGAGTGGACCGCTGTTGAGGGTCTGCCTGAAGGCACCGTCGTTAAAGTTAAGGGCTACCCTAATACAGTCACAGGTTCCTTCTCTATTCACAGAGTCTCAGGCAATAGCTATAAGCTTTTGTTCTGTACACTTGACAACAGCCTCTGCGGTAATGTTGGGATTGTTAGGGATGATGCAGGGAACAGGCTTTTGGTCATCACTCAGAACTACCCATTTGTGTTTGTTCTTCAGGAACTTCCACTACCATCTGCTGCATCTGAATGAAGCACTATCCATAAAAAATACCTTGTGAGAGACGTGTCTACGATATATAAGCTTTGGGTGTAATTAACTACTTTAAGACTAAATAAAATATCCAAAGCTTTCTCTTCATTTCTTTTTTAGGTATTTAAAATAGATTAAAGTATTTAAAAATTGATAAAATTAAAATCACTAAAAACAAATGAAATATTTTAAATAATGATTGCAATTGGTATTGGCCCTACTTGGGATGTCAAGACAAATAAAAGATAAATAACTTGGAACTTAGGCTTAGACATAAGATTGACACTCATCCTATTATGCAAATAAACCTGTCAACACCTAGGTTGAATGAAATTTATTTAAAAAATATAAAAATATATATTGATTTTTAAAGAAAATTCAAAAAAAATGTTAGTTAATCAAATTTGAATTTTTTTTATGTGTTTTTATCAATTAGAAAAAAAAAATCAATCAAAAATTCATCTTTAAATGTATTGTTTGCTTAGATTTATTTTTCTCTTATTTTCAAAAAATTCAAAAAATATAATTTGTTTGTCAATATCTTTTATCTCATTTTACGAAAAAATATGATTTGATTTTTCTTACCTTGTTTATCACATTAAAAAATACAAAAATAGTTTTGTTGTGATTTCATTTTATTAAAAAAAAAAGGCAAAAGAAAGTGAGTGTTGAATTTACTCCTTGTGCCCCCAGATCTTCACATTTGTACCTTTTGGGCCTTTAAGCTAATTCTACAACATCATTTTCTCAATACACCCTTGCATCCCCCTCGTGTCACCCTGAGCCTCTTGGGCTAGCTTCTTGCCTTCGCACACCTCCACCCCTAATTCTCTCAAAACATTCGTACACGCGACAGAATCCACTGGTAGCACCAACGTCTTTGCTCCAACACCCTACAGAAACGGTTTGGTCTCCTTGCAAAAAGCTACTTTGTCCCCTCTACAGCACAAAAAAAGATTTTTGGAGGATATTTTGTTTGGTTGAGACATATATTCTCTCCCTGGGGGCACGAGAAGAAGGAGAGTATTGGAAGGAGCACTAACAAAAAATACCATAGACACATTTGAGAGAAGGAAGAAACAGACTGGTCTTACGGGAGTAAGGAGTCACAAACTGGAGAAAATTTAAGCCTAAACTTGAAAAGGTATGATTCTGGAGTTTGATTGTTGGTAGATTGATATTGTGCATTCTGTTGTTTTTGTTTGCTTTACATTATATCATTACGCATGTTCCTCTGTTATTCTTTGCCTCAAACGTTGAAACTTCACCATGCCACCAATAACCAGAATAAACATCTCATTCCACCATCCCTCACACTCACTAAAAACCATGTGCACATGCTCATTTCTCTCGTTCCGATGTTTACTATTGCTTCGTTCCGTTTCCCCATAATCTTTGGTACTACCACCCGATATGCTCACATTAGAACCACCACCTTCCTCTGTCATAGCATCGTTTTGTCTCGGCTTCTCATAATGATGCCCTAGTTACATAAGTTATCTCTAAACTCCTCTCATGCCATCCTCTTCTATCACTATCCTCAAACGCCTAAAATGAAGACGCAACTAACAATAGTGCTTCAACCCTTCCCACTACACCTCTGTTACTGTTCCATCAAACAGCCTCTCGTCTAAGTCAAACAGCCCCCCACACAAGCACCCTCTGCCCATTACCTTCTTCTCCTCTCTCGTTCTCACCCTCTCTCCACCATTAACACCCTCCTTTTAGCCTCCACGCTGCTACCATCCGAAACCACCCTCACCACCAATCCTAGGAAAGGTCACGACGAGTAACCCACCGTAACACCTTTACTCCCTCTCAAACCCAAATATGACGCTCTCACCGTCACCTCCCTCTCCGTTGAAAGCCAGCCACCATACATGTCCTCCATGAGCGCCTCCGCCACCACGTTGCTCATTGGGGCAGCCATTGCCACTTCTTAGAAGCATGGCACCATGCAACTCCACCACGTCGAGCACCATGCACTTACATGTGCCCACTAACTTCTAACCATTCCTTCTCCACCACCACTGTTGTGCCACACCTCCGCCATCAAACCACCTCAAAATAGCACTCAAAACGGCACCTTAACTCACCACCACCGCCGCTGCCTTCCAAACCCAAACCCTAACCAACGCCACAGCAACAACAATCTTCCTCTAAACTCCCAAAACACCTACCTCTACTGCCCCTCCGTTATTGTGCCTCTCAAAGTCCCAAGTCCCACATCAGTGGGTGGAGAAAGGGCAACCCCCTTTGCTTGCTATAAATAAAGGCCTTAAGCCTTGGTATCAAATATCCCACACTTGAAGCATTTCCAAAGTGTTAAGAGTTTAAGTGAGATAGTTATATAGAGTGTGAGAGAAAGTTCCAAGAGTGTTGTGAGGATACACTGGGAATTTTTTGGGAACTTTAGTATTTCACTGGAGATCCTATTGGGGTTTACTATATTGTAATTGTTTTGAATATAGTGAATTTCTCGGAGTTTGGCTCGTGGTTAAAGTGGTTTTTTTTCTTCAACACCAAAGGAGGTTTTCCATGTTAAATTCGGTGTGCATTTTTTCTTGGTATTATTTATGTGCTTTAGTTTTCTCCACTTAAATATTGGGCGTGCTTCCGCTGGCATCCGTACACTCAACTAAGAGACATCATTTCTAACAAGTGGTATCAGAGCCACTTGGTTTTGGATACTGAATTCTTAGTATGCTCTGTGGTTGTAGCTTTGTCTGATCTTCCACATCAGAAAAGGATTGTTCTGGGAGACAGTGTAATATTGTAGAAGTGCTGTTACGAAGGTTCTGGCTAAGGAAAGATTTGGTTTTTAAGTGATCACTGATCCACCTCTCTTTCCTGGGAACTTAGTTTGTGCACAAAGTACAGTTGTCATACTATTCCAGTATTGTATCTTGATCCGAGATATCTGTACCAAAATTTGAAGTGGAGAAGTTCGACGCTTCCAATGACTTCAGTTTATGGAAGCTGAAGTTACAGGCATTGCTAGACCAGCAAGGCTTGTCAAAGGCATTGGAAGGAGAAGAAAAACTGCCAGAATCATTATCTTCTGAAAAGAAGGAGGAGATG
>Ga0209700_104742_pt1 | contig 24002 bp, 12 predicted proteins | sample SiratroredBW_FD_187528 | JGI IMG/M metagenome (GOLD analysis project Ga0209700, IMG submission 187528) | Root nodule microbial communities of legume samples collected from California, USA - Siratro red BW (SPAdes) (version 2) | ecosystem: Host-associated > Plants > Roots > Nodule | place: USA...
TATATATATATATATATACGCTGGTATAAAATGTAGAAGAACAAAGTTAGAATCTTAGGAAGGCTTGAACAAAAATTCTAACTACATCATCTCTTATTGATAATTTACACCCAATATTTCAAAAATTGTTTTAAAAATGTCACCTATTTTATCCTTTCATATACCCACGTATGAATCTTAAGAATTTTAAAATTTACTAGAGATATAATTGCTTTATATTATATGTTTTTATACAGGAACGATATTATATTGTCTTTAAAGTGTTTATTTTTTAAAGTGGCACATTGGTTACATGATATTTTTATACTATTTAACGATGATATATTTCTGAAACAGTTCTTTTTATCTCTGCGTAAAGTTCAAATATCCCTCAGTTTGTATTTTATATATTATTATTCCTTTGCTGATTAAAAAAATCATTTAAACTCATTTTTTATTTTTTTTTTACATTTCTATTAGAGAAGAAAGTATTATTTTAGCTGCACGAAACACCTAACAACGAATATATTTCTTCTTAGAGCAAAATTGTATTCATTTTACAGCATAATACTTTAATTCATACATATATCAAAAGATCAAACATCAACAAACAAAACACATATTACATTCTTGACCCCCTCAAGAAAATTGCCTTATTCAAATTTTTGCAGAAATTAATCAACATTATTAATAAATAATATGGTGATAAAAAGAAAACCCACCCAAAACCATGGCTGAACTTGGTAATTACATTAACTTAATTTGTAATTTAATAACTACTCAACTTAGTATATAGGACTAATATACATGTAACAAGGGCAACGAGAATGACCATGAAATAATTATGTAGGCAATGCTCTTTATACTCCTTGATTTTTTTTTTACTTACACTCTCCATTTTACTTATACACCCTCCTTTATATTTAACACGAAAAGCATTTTGTATTACGTATCATTTTTCATGAGAGAGTAGTTTTTTTTTATAGAAGGGAAAATAGTTTACGTATCACTGAAATAAAAAAAATTTAAATATATTTTTAGTTCAATAAGTTGGAATATTTTTTCTTTTGATTTAATTGTAAAATAGGAATTAATTAGACCGGTGTATGATTTAGGAAAAGAAATCAATAAATACTCAATTAAACGCACTCAATAAGTCGTAGTTCATCTATAAAATCACGTCACGTTTAACATTAATCAAAGTGATTTCGAGCCAATCCTTTATGAAAAAAATTACCATAACTAATTAACTGTAGCAATAAATTAAGGTGACGTTTTGGGAAAAGGGATGTTTTTTCTCTACTTTGCAAATAATAAACAGTAATTACTCTAATTTGAATTAAATATTACTGTTTTAATATTTTACCAAAAATGTCTTTTTAAAAGAAAAATACTCTATTTTTTTAACAGACAAATTTTTGAATTTTTTTTATTTAGTTAACTTTTTTAAAGTTTAAAATAATATTAATTATATTCTTAATTTTTTAAAAAGAAAAAATTTATACTACACTATAAATCCTGTACATGTTGCTTTTTAATTATATTTAAATTTTGATAATATACATCTGATTAGATATAGCATATATCATTAAAAGAAAACTTAAAATATAATTAAAAAATAGCTAAATATTTATAGTATTGTATGTAAGCTTTTTTTTTCTTACCTAATTTTTAATGAATTTACATATATGCTGCATTTATTGTAATTATAAATAAATAGAATATCATACAATTTTACCTAGATGAGGAAAATTTATTTTACACCTCAGTTTCTACATATCATAATAGTGTAGCACAAAGCCATTAATTAAAGTTAAGGTATTTTAGGGAAAAAAAAAAGTCAAGAAGGGAAAGTTTATATACATCGAAAAAATGTGATTTTTTTTTTTTTTGGAAAAAGAAGGTGATATTTGTTCAAGGATTAATGAAATAAAATTTAATTTAAAACGAAATCATGGCTCTAAAAGATAAGCTGAATGGGGACTTTTGTGGTCATTTGAAAATTGCTACTTAATATAAAATTCATGAACCTGCTAAGTGGTGACCAACTTAGAATATCTTTCAGAACAAATTGGCAATTGCATAATCAAGTAATCATTTTAAACTTTAACATAAGGAATTTCCTGCCATTAATTTCTTTCAGGCCTGACCCCAGTGTCCAACAAAATGAAAGATGAACATGGCCCCGCCAAAACAAATTAAATCATATGAAATGTGAAGTCATGCATATATAGAAAAAGAAAACCATCTTGGTAGGGTTCATATATTTGTAATCATTATGTTAGTTGCATTGCCTTGTTTTTTTGGTATAAGTTGCATTACATTATATATATTATATATAGATATATGTACAGGTATAGCTATAGTGAGAAATGAAAACTGTTTATTTCTGGTTTGAAATACTGAACACTGATTCACTGTTCCATCATATGATGATGTTATGTGTCAGCTCCAAAGGGCACTAATAGATTCCTCTCCCATTTAGAAAGAATTGATGTAGCTGACATAATAAACCTTTTGGTTGGTGGTGGTGGGTGGTGCTGCCAGATGGTCTTGTGAGTGCATTATGAGGCCAAGTTAGGGCAAGAATTTGGTTTCCATTTGGAAACACTACAACTCATAATGGTGGCCTCAACACAGCATTGTCAAGTCTAAATTAATCATACTCTAATGCTTCTAGGAATCCAATGCTGCAACCGCTACAATGGTCTCACAATAGCCAATGGAGTTTGAACAAGTGGAAGCGCATGCAAATATCCACAACACTTTTCAAGTTTAGACCATTGAAAAGGTGCAACATTACCTCAAAGCCAAGACAAAAGTTTCGGACACTAACATAAGGGGAGGTTATTAAATAAAAGATTTACTTATTCACGTTAAAGTTCAGGTTTGGTGGTTGACTTAAGTTAACACCAACCAAATAAAATAAAATAATATAATAGGGTATGATCAATAGGTTGCTCCATGGAGTTACTTCCACCCCAAAATCCTCTTTACTAGGAATAATAAAAGCAAAAACTAAGTACCTTCAAAGCATGGTTATGTTCACCAAATACTCTTGCTTCCTTCAGTAAAAAGGGGAATGTTTCTGATAAGTAGGAATCTGCAAAAATGTAAAGTAGAAACTCATTAGGCTGAGACATATAAGAAGTTGCAGACTGGATACTGAGACCGAAGTTAAAGGAATCATAGAATGAGTGTAAGTCAGTTAACATGTGCATGATGTGGAAAACGATAATTATGCAGAACTCAGAAGAGATGTGAAAGAGAACTGAGCCCATAAGGGGTTTCTCGGAGACAGATTCACAGAGCCTGTTTGGCCTACTGGCCACCTCCAACTGTCACCAAACATTCCATTTAATGGAGGTGGACAGAATGCCAAAATGGCTATGGAACAAGCCCTCTGAGAAACCCTAGAGGCTATATAGAGCAAAGAAAAGCATAAGGAAATGGAAATTCTGGCTGAGATTTGAAGATGAGATCAGAGACAGGTTTTGACTAAGGAATGAGGAAGAAATAGTTTTTTCTATGATGGGTTTTGAAATAAGAGTGTGGCTTTTTGTAGAAAGAAGGTAGCGTGCATGGAGTTGTGCTATCTATTGGAATATTTTGGCCTTTGGGTTGTGTTGTTTTCAAAGACTTTCAATCCCTTGGTTTTGTCTAGATAAGTTTAATTGCAGCTATATATATCTCTCCTTAGGTGTTGTACATTTATGACAAAAATATGGTCTACTCTTTTTGGATTAAGACTTTTGTGCCCTTAGAGTGCAACTCTTTGTTGCTAATTATCTTGCAAATGGTTGAAGATAATGAGGTTTTCTTTGACCTTGGTTGTTATGTTGCAATTTGCTTGCATTGTAATTTCACTATGCTTTTTTTGACTTGCTTCAAAAGGAGGATGCAAAATGTGCTGGCCATGTCTCCCACTCAGTTTCTAATTATTTAATTTGTCAACTCACTGTTACTCAGTTCAACCTTTGACATTTATTGCTTTAGAAAACCTACATATATGCATTTTTTTTCACTGGCAGCAACCTGTGTTTGAAACAAATTTATGTGAAAACTCGTCCACCAAATTATTCAACAAATTGTAATTACAGTATTTCAAATGAAATCAGTGTCTATGATCCAATCAACCAAATACCATCTCTTAACTGTTATATAAATAAGTTTTGTATCTCTCCTATTTTGTTTATTGACCTAATGAAATAGAACTTCTAAAACCATGTTTAGAAAATTCAATTATCTATAACTATGTTAGAGATTTTACTGTATATATAAATGGTCAATTTTTGGAGTCTGAATGTCTGGACATAATGATAAGAAGTCTTTGGTTGGTATATAAAATATCCACCATGGAAAGAGCATGCACGTATTCAAAAGATATATTGTGAAGCGTTTAAATTTCGTTGCAGTAACTTTTTTTAATTTGAAATTTTTCTAATAATCATTTTTCTATTACATAATCATTACACACTTTTATGGAGTGTAAAACATTCTCATTTGTTTGAATCATATTCCTTTGCGTCTAATTTTACTCGTTAAAAGGAAAAATTAAACAAGGTTTTCTATGTATATCTGAACCCACAACTGCAAGAAATCTATGGCACAGTTGTGAAGATATCTGTGCCATATTTTGAATGTAAAATTAACAAAACCTAAAAATACAAATAAATTATTATTAATTTTTTATATAAAAAATTTAAATATGTTTCATTAACTTTAGTTCTACCTATAAAGTTTGTTTAAGTTTTAATCAATCATATTTTATAAATATGCTAAGGCAACAAAAGTTGTGAGATCATAACTATCTGAAATTACATTAAACTTTAATATGGAACTGTAGTATACGATATATTTGGTTCTCAATCCGTCCAATTTTGCCTGAAATGGTGGTTTAGTTTTGTTTGATATGTTGTTTGGGTTTAATTTTAATATTGAATTAAAAAATTACAGTGTTAGAATTAGAAATCACTTAAGTAGGTTTATCAATTTTATATGAGTACAGAGAACAACCTTTTGGATCTTTTTGTATGCTTGAAACAACATTGAGCATTGTTCATTGTTTCTAAAGGAAATCAGGTCATAAACTGTGAACTGCATTAGATGTTTAAAGTGTTACCCCTATGGAAGACAACAAAATGTGCTAACAGATCTTAGTTCATAAGGTTCCCCACCCGTCTTTTTTCTCTCTTTTGTTTGCAATTGCAGGTCCCATCCCATGATAAAAGATATGTTCCATTGCATTAAATATTGCATTTCTTTTGAAGTCTGATTTAAAGAGAAAGGTATCTTCATAAGTTTAACTCTGAGTATGCTACTTTTTTGTATGCAAATTACCTTCACATACATCCATGAATATGCAAATTGAACCTTTTAGATGATTTATTATTAGGTTTTAAGATTGTCTCACAGTTTACTTTTCTGTTTGCTTCTATTTCAGTATTGTTAAGAAATTCACAATCCTAAAACTTGTAAGCTATGAACTAGTTAGGTTTAGGGTTTCACAATCTGAAGGTACGTATTTCACAAGATTTTATGATTTTGCTTAATTCTCCTTGAATATAGTGTGATCTATTATTACTTTTGAAAAGAAATAGACCGTCATATTCATTTTACTTTGTTTACGTGTTTCCTTCTTTTTTTAACTTATTAAAAAAAATTTGAATAAATTTCTTAATTATATTATTTTAAAACAAAAAATGTTCATAAAAAATATCCGAAACTAATATTTTATCACAATTGAAGAATATTAAACAAATAAGAAAACCTTCACATTTTATATTTATCAGTTAATTTATTAACTAATGTTATTAAAAAATTAATTCAATCAGTTTTCATCAGAAGCTTTTATTATTAGTATATCGAGCTTCTGGCTAATAAGTTTTCAAAACACAGCTTAAGATTGAACGGGTAAGTTTAAGGGGTTTTTTTAAATGAGAAAAAGGTAAAAAGGATAAAAAAAAAATATACGAAAAAACCCAGGAGATAATTAAAGTAGCTTCTGAAAATAAGTTGATATTTCTAAAATAATTCGTGGTCAAAAACAAAATTTTAAATACAAACATAACAGTAATAAAAAATTATAATATATTAAAACTTTCACTTTAATTTCTAAAATGACAAGCCTAACTTAGAGTCTAATGTAAGTTAACCCGTATATTTATCAGATAATTTAATCTTTTTTTACTTCTTACTCTTTGCCTGTATATCATTTATACATTTGTTTTAAATACTTCAGTGTTATTGGTGAATTAGATAATTTTCTTAAAAAAAATTATAATAATCCTTTTATTTGATAAAATATAACACGATTTCTTAATTCAAAAATAACTACATGACCTTTTAAAAAGTGGACTCAATGTAAGATGGAAATACCGGTACACAAACATACATGTGTTTCCCTTAATTTATACTATCATGTAGGAAATACATACTTTTATAACTAGTTTTTTGGGTCATTTTTTATCAAACAATTATATTCTTTATCAAATAAGAATCCTTTTCTTATTTAATAAAATACCCCTTACTGCTTTTTTTTTTTTTAAATTTAAAGTACCACATAATTTTCTCATTTAAAATAATCTGCACACATACCAGCATAATTCGTGTATTTGTTTGATTTTTAATTATACCATCATAATATGTGTTTTTGTTAAATAAAGATATTTTAGCAAGAATATTAAAAAGTTAATAAGATTTAGTATAGTTGACTGATTTTTCTAATCTGAATCAAGTTTTTTTTTTCTTTTGTAAATGACAATGTAGATAGTATTTCATTTAGAAATCAATTTTATAACACTTTTTTTTTAAGTAATTGAAACAAAAGTCAATAGTTTTCTTAACTTGTTCTGATCTTGTTATATGGAAAGCCAGAGACAAGTTACAGCAATTTTATGTTGTTAAGCTTTTGGATCTTTTTCCAGATTGTGGTATTTGTGTGGCTTGAACCAACATTGAACATTGTTAATTCTTTCTAATTAAATCAGGGTTATATAAATGGACTATGCTATATATTGAAAGTGTTACCCCAATGGAGACAACAAAATGTGCCAACAGATCTTTGTTCACAAGTTTGCTTCCCCACACACTGCCCTTTTCCCTCTTTTGTTTGTAATTGCAGGTCCCATCCCTTGATAAAAGATGGGTGATGTTCCATTGCATTTCATTTGAAGTCTGATTTAAAGAGAAAGGTATCTCCGTAAGCTGAATTCTGAGTATGCTTCTTTTGTGTCTGGAAATAGCTTCACATGCATCCATGAGTATGCAAATTCAACTTTTAGATAATTTATCAGATTTAAGATAGGCTGATTGGTATAGCCAACTTCATTCGATTGTCTAGTTGATTTTTCGGTTACAACTCTAGTTATTAGGTGCCTTCTATTTCAATATTGTTACAAGAACTGTGCTTAATCCTAAAACTTGCAATGTGCTCCATTAAATTATCATTAGCTGTAATATATGTATTGGTTCCAGTTCTCAGTAGGATGGTTATGTTAGACCTTCGACAACCAAATATGAACCACTTGGTTCCTGTTATGTCATTCAGATGTATTGTCTGAGGTGTAACTGGAATTGAAAAAAGAAGTGATAAAAGATTTGAAGATTCAGGGGAGAAATTCTTTACATCATTCATGTGTTAATGCATGAGAAAATCCTCATGTGTTTAGGTAAAAGAAAATACATGGAGAAACATCTTCTCTTTTTGTGCTTAGCTCAAAGAAAATCAATGAGCATAAGAAGTTGTTCCAATGTACTAGAAAGAAGATTTCACCAAAAAAACTGTACACAGAAAAGGCCTTCAATTACATAATTGGCTAAGGCATGATCCATAAAGTGAACATGTATGTCAATGGGAACATCAGGATCCACCAGCTCTGCGGTATGGCTCTATAAGCTTTTGATCGATTACACACAGCCTGTTTGTCATGATAGGAGCATGTTGTTTGGTTCCTGCATTCAACAAGAATAATCAAAAGAAATAGAAGTGAGGCTTTCTTGAAACATTTAACTGTCAAGACCAAACCTACCTTGATCCGCAGAATATGACAACAAAGTCTGCTTTTGAACAGGTTACTAGACTTGTAGGATCATCAAGTGCAAAACTATATGCTGCAGGACACACTTGTTTGAAAATTTTGGAGTAGTTTGAAGCCAAACATGTTGCAGGGTTTCCATAAGTCCCTCTGCAGCAATACTCATCAGTATTGAAGACATCACACGCACTCCGGCAAGCAATGACTTTGTCATTGTCCTTTGAAGCTAACTCTGAGGGGCAATTCTGCCTCAAATCTCCATCACAGCCAACAGTGCTGCAGTTTCCTGTGCCATTAATAGCTTTCACTACTATTGGTAAGTTGAAGCCATTCACAAGGCTAACATCATAATAATCAAGATCACCAAGGCTGAAGTCAGCACTTGTTGCAGGAGGGTTTCCAGGGCCAGTGCAGTTTATGCTGGTGCCACAGCCACCAGTTTGGCATTTTCCATTGCCACTACTGTCAAAGTTGCAGCCTGTTCTACCCCATATTCTCCCACTCCATCCATCAGGAGCAGTATAAACAGTTGACTGCCCTGATTTCAATGTGAAGCCATCGCCACTATGGTTGTCACTGCGTGTTACTCCAGGCCATATTGTTTCTTTGCAGTAATTTACTAAGGTGAATGTCTTACTGCTTCCACAAAGTTCAGGTGCTGCCGACCAACACATCAAAATACCAAGCATAAAAGTCAATTTCCATCCAAGAAATCTCCTTCATGGGAACTTAGTGTGCATGCCAATTGTAGGGGATTACTAGTTACCAACTATGTTAGTGATGAACCAAGAAAACTATCTAGTAGAAATTTCAATTTTGTAGTGTATTAATCCAAATAGGAATATTGAAAGTTGGAAATAGATGAAACACATAGGATAGGACAAGCTTCAACTGTGCAAAAACAAACAAAACATGTAGACTTAAAAGACAATACATGTTTTTTTGTGCTGCAAAAGAATTGGAGTCTCATCTTATCAATCCATGTAATACAAGTTTTTACTAAAAGTCAATGTAAGTGACATAATTGAAACTTCAAATTGGAAAACATGATGAAAGCACTTTAAGTTTTACTCTATTTGCTTCACTAAGGTTGGAAACAAATAAAGCTTAAAGAAGGAATTACCTGAGGCAATAACAATGAAGATGGAGGTGAGTTTCAGCAGTGCAATGTGTGGATTAGCCATGCTCCCTCTCTGTCTCTTAGTTATGTGACATTTGATGTGGTGTGAAGGGTTGTTATTTAAGAGGACAGTGGAAGAATACGTGAGGAAGAGAGTTTGTGAACAATACTGACAGCTTAAACAAGCTTCCTTGCTTAATCAGACCAAAAATACCTTGCCCGCTTATGTCACAACTGATATCTTAAAAATTCATATGTTATGCACCTTTACGCACTTTTCACTAATCTTACAAGCCTTTCCTTTTTTTAATTTTTCTCTTGTTTTAAGAGAATCAAATTCACTGAGATATCTCATTTAGAGGATCTCTTTTAACTGACATGGTTGGTCAGATAAAGATGGATTCTCAATCTCAAATACGCTTCACATTTTTTTATCTTTTCCTTTTTTCAACTGTTAACGTTAAATTATGGGAAAATAGCACCAATTAAGATACACAACAATATATAATATATACTGAAAAAATTTAATGGCCCTGAGGGATGCTTGTTTCTCACGTACACATAGGACCTTTTCTTCCCTTGAAGATGCTTATGTTATCTCCGAAAGGAACTTTTCTGGTTAGAACATAGAATCTCAAAGCAAAGCATTGCAAAACTGTGCACGTCATGGATCTGTTTGCTGTTTCCTTGGGCCATGAATCTTTCTGTGGTCCATTCTATTTGAATGGGAAAGAGAAAAGATGTTTGATCTCAGGTTCCAAAGCTTCAATTTCCAACAGAAAAATGCCTTATCAGAGATTGTACTGGCAGGAGATTTCCTTCTTGTGATTTTGATCTTTCTAAATTTCTCAAAAGGAAGTTTCTATACTCTCTTCCTTTGTTGACTTTGACACTCTTTCCACGGATTTTGTTAGAAAAAATGAGGTACTTCTTCCCAAATTCCCTCCGCAAAGGCTTCATGTCTCCATATTCTTTCGTGTTCTTGTTGGAGTTCATAAGCTCTTCCTTTGCATCTCATGTTGATCCAACTGCTGAGGTTTCTCACTCACATTCTATAGCTCAATTATAATGGTTATGTAAGTATCTGAATAAAAAACAACAAAGCCAAATGTGAACTTTGAAATCCAAAAAATCTCTCAAAGACTGTTCAGGAACTTTCCATTTCTCTTTTTCTCACCAAATTTCAGGTTCTTCATAACATAATCTGCAATATAATAGAATCAATAATGTACATAACTTTAGAGCTTTATATAGGTGAATAGATAAAGACCAAACTAACACGATTGTGTTTAACAATAAAGTTTAGTTCTCCTCAAGGTAAAACAATATTTTTATTGTAAAGAACTATTTACATTTTATGTCTACATGTCTAAACCAATATTACTTTCAAAGGTTACAAGTGGAAAAAAACAAAAAAAAATGGATAAAAGGAAATCGAATGTAGTTTTTACTAAACTAAAATTGTGTTCGAGGAAAAACGAATATCAGAATCGTCTTACAGTTTAGGATTACTATTAGGAAGTTGTTTTGTTAATTTATCAGATAAATTTATCTTCCACCCACTTTTTTCTATTAGATTGAGCGGATGGAAAAGAAAAGAACGGAAAAAAGTGATAAATATAATAATCGATACACGAGAAAGAAAATAAAATTTTAAAATAAAAAGGAATTTATACATAACTACAATAACCTAAAAGTTTGTATGTTATTCAAATAAAGTCCAAAGGAATTGTGATAATGTTAATCATGTCAAACTACAATAACCTACAAACATTTTAAGATAAGTCTAATTTTGGGTACACCTCTAATTCATATTTTATTGTCACAATTTTTTTGCTTATGTTTATTACTAAATGGAAACTAATACGAAGATCTGAGAAAAAAAAAGTAAAGGTTTTGATGAGAATACATTTATTATTGAGATTGATACTAAAAATTGCAAAAGCTCTATACACCCATAACATAAAGGTTTACTATTATGATGTGATTTTTAAATATGTTGAAGAGGACAGTGGTTATAAGTTCAAAAAAATGTATATAAGAGTGACATAATAAATAAGCAAGAACATAAAATATAAGAATCATGTGTATATTTTTCTTCAACTAGTATAACATTGATAGAGAAAATAATATATATATATATATATATATATATATATATATATAGAGAATTAAAAAAAAATATAAAAATATTAATGATAAAGGAATAAATAAATAATTTAACTAAAAAACTAATAAAAAATATAGCTTGAATGATACGATAACATTTAATAAATTTAACTTATTTTTCATTTAAAGACCCAGGTATAAAACATAATTTAAGACAAGTAAACTTATTCTCACTTAAACTGTAAAGCATTAACTACTAACAATAAGTTCATGATAAACTTTGAAGATTAATCTACAGCCTATATCACCCTATTAACTCCCTTCAACTATTTCAATTAGTTGTATCCAAATTTATAACTTCCTGTCTTCATTGTGATAGAAAAATTAAAAAGATGACAAAAAATAAAATAGTAATAATTTAATATACTTGCAATTCTTTTAACATAGAATCACACCCTTAATAAAATCAAGTGTGCAATTTTTATCAAACAACGAAATAGTTACTAAAAGTAACTTCGTTTTAAAATTAAATTCTAAACTCAGAATCAATTTAATAGGTTAAACTGTATTTGGACATAATGAATGAAAATGTTAAAATATTGTCACAGTGTGGTTTTCAAATTTCGAAATACCCAAATAAAAACTATGTCTTCTTCAAACTCCCGCTCCTTCTTCTCTCTCTCTTTTGCCATTTAAGAGAGAGAAAAAGGGTTCCTCTAGCGCCACCCATCACATCCAGATCTTCCCATGCTACCTTTTTTTCATTCCCATTAGGTAAGCTTCCCCAATTCTCTTCTCAATCTCTTCACTCTTCTCTTTCTTCATTCTATCTACACATGCCTTTTTTTTTTTTTTTTTTTATTTTTTTAAATTTTTCTTTTTTTTTTTTTTTTTTCAATTTCTCAATGTTTCATCTAGTTTCTATCTAAAGCTAGATTAAAAATCTCATTTTCTTAATGCCCATCTGAGGAGCTTCGTCAATTCCCATCTGGGTATTCTTCTTCTGCATTCCCATATGCTGCATTAGAATCGGGATTTCTTGACATGCTGTATTGTTCTTTATAGTTAGTGCTTTGTTCAAAGAACAAAAGATTCTTTTTGATGTTTGGCTTCCCTGTTGCGACAGTTAATCTGACAGCTGAAGTTGTTAAATTCACAGTTAAATCAGTGTTTCCTTGTCTTGGGTTTTTCTTGATGTTTCTTTTCCTCGTTGGTTGGTCATACGATATATGAAATTTGAGCGAGATTGTTGTTTCTGGTTTATGGACTCTCCGAATACTTGTGCATGTCAAATTCTTGTGTGTTTTTTTTCATAACTGTGAACAAAAAATTATCTTTTGTTGGCGGTGTTGTGTGTTTGTTATCCTAACTGGGCCAAATAAGGTTTTGTGTTGCTGTTGTGTGTGGTTTTCATAACCAAAGTGGAATAATGTGGTGTGATCTATGTGGTCAATTTCGGTTAATGAGATAATACTTTTGTTGTTGTTATGTATTTTTTTTTTTTTTTCACATTCAAGCCGAATGATACAGTGTAATCTATGTAGCCAATTTCTAACTGCATCATCTTCGCTTTGAAAGATGTTGTTGATTCCGTGCACATATTAAGAACTATGTATCTGATTCTTCATTCTTGTTCTCAGCTATGGATGCTCTCCCTGATGCCATTCTCCAATGTATCTTGTCCCGAATCACCAATGCTCGTGACGTTTCATCGTGCAATTGTGTTTCCAAGCGATGGAAGGACTCCACCCCCTATGTCAGAACCCTCTATTTTCCTCGCAGCTCATTTGACTCCCCATCGTCTTCTGAGGGTGCTGACAACGTCATCAGAAGAATGGTGTCAAGAGTGGTGAAGTTAGAGGAGCTAATTGTGTATAGCCCCTTTTCCCCTGATGGCCTTGCATCATGGCTGTCACTGGTGGGGCATTCTCTGCTTCAGCTTGAGCTCCGAATGGACAACCTTAATGACAATCATGCCTCCCGTGAGAGCCCTTCCAAATTGGACTATGTTGGTTTTGCTAAGAATTTGGAGTCTCTAAAACTGTGGGGAGTGTTGATGGTGCGCACCCCCAACTGGGATGTGTTCCCTAACCTCAAGAACCTTGAAATTATTGGTGCCAAATTTGAGGATCATGTGTTGAGTGCAGTGCTTCACTCGTGTCCGGTTCTCACCAGATTGTTGCTGCTTGGATGTGAAGGGGTTAGATCATTATCTATCGAATTGCCATGTTTGGAGCAGTGTAAACTGGATTTTTACGGGATGGGGAACAGCTCTCTCACTCTGATTTCACCCAAAATTGAGTCCCTTGAAGTACAGGGATGTAGCTGGATTAGGGTCCCTGAAACCAAGCATTTGAGAAAACTTTCCATATCCAACACTGCAGGTAGTTAACTCGTTACTGTTGTTGTTGTTGTTACTGTGTTTATATGTTTGTTGCAGACTGTTTCTGTGAGTTATATGATATGAAATCATTTGTGTCTCTACTTATTTGCTTGGAATGTTTGTTCATTAGACAAAAAGTAGATAGTTTTTTACTAATTAGAATTTGTTTTACTTTGATAACCTATACTGATCTTCTATGCAAAATTTTATTACTGGTATAATTATATCATTGTTGTGAAATTCTAATTTTGAGGATTTACCAAACAGCATTTGTTTTTCCCCTTTTTTCTGTTTAACTAAGTTTCCTTTGAATTTATATGCTTTCAGGGAGAGTATACATGGTTGATTTTGGAAACCTTTCAGCTCTGGAGTTCCTGTGTATGAGGGGAATTCAGTGGTGCTGGGATGCCATATGCAAAATGTTGAAACTGGCAAGTGAGGTGAAACACCTCTATATGAAGGTTGAATTCACTGGGGACTATGATGCACTTCAACCCTTTCCAGAGATTGATTTTGTTGACTTCTTCAACAGTCATCAAAAGCTGCAAAAGTTTGATATCCATGGAGCCATGTTTGCAGCACTATGCCAGAAGAACAGTCTGAAGCATGTAAGTTCATATTATTATTATTATTACCCTTCTGCTTAAGGGTTCTTGTTTTATATTTCAACTCATCTAATGGAGATGTTTCACAGGTTGATTCAGGATTTGTGATTCCATTTCTGGAGGAGGTTGTGATCACAGTGAGGTCACCTCTGAATGCTGAACAGAAAATGAGTACACTTGAATCATTGTTGAAGTACGGGAAAAGTCTTAGGAGCATGGTTATAAAGATTCTGGAGATGAAAAGCTGTCATAGCAGTGCTGATGATTTTTTTGACGAGATTTGCCGGTTCAGATACATGAACCATAACATAGTTCGAATAGAATAAAGCTCACAAAGAGGCTATTATCATTTCTTGATGCCTTCCTAATTTAAGACCATTTTCTTGTGAACAATTATTTGGTTAACTTTTTCTGGTTTACAATTTTGGTGTATTTGATTTTGAATTTCATTTGAAAATTTACTCGAGTTATTAAATTTGAGAATAAATTTAGCATCCCTTCCATGATTCTAGAAAATTGCAGATGCTCTAAAGATCCTAATGTGTTTCTTTTCCTTGTTAAAGGATTATTATACATTTCTACATTACACCATTTTCATTTTTTTTTTTCAGAGTAAAAGAAAATATTGATAATATTTTTTTTTTACAGTCAATCTAATTACAAATTATTTACATATGATTTATTAACTTTGATAATAATCACCTTGGAAATTACACTATAATTAGTTTTTAGTTACTTAATGTAAAATCTTGTACATTTACATTATATATATTGGTTAAACTCTTGTTTTTTTATCTATTATTTTTTAATTCATTTAGATTTTTCAAGTCCTTATCATTATATTCTACACTTTTCATGTATGTTTATTTTCTCTCAACTACCTCGAGCTAACACCGTCCCTTCCTTTTGATGACTCCAATAATTTAACTCTCTTTAGTGAAATACGTTTTTTAATCATGTATTTTCTTTTACAAAACTTGACAGAAAATCTTAAAGAATTCGAATACAGTTTGTCTTTTACTCAATCCAAAATTTTAAATTTTAAATTTAATTTCTATCTACTCCGTTGCCATTCCTACTTTAGGGATGTCTTTTCATTATGTGTAGTTCATTATGTGCACATCTTGTAGGAAAATTCTATTTAGACACTGTTGATCCATTACTTTCATTTGATACTTACCATTTTTTAATTAAATATTATATAATAATAAAATAATAATTTATTTCAGTAGTATTAAATAGTTGTATTATATTATATATAGGATCAAAATATCATGATTCTATCTTGTATTTTGTATTTCTTCATTTTTGTTGGACGCTTGAGTTGGATCATATATTTAGTTCAACTTGAAATCCGAAAAGAATCATCTCACTTTTATATATTTGTTAGATTATAGTCAGGTGGACAATTTTTTCAACTACAAAAGTGTGAGTTGTAAATATTTGATGCCTTTGAAATATCAAAGTATTTAGACAAAATTTCTGAATCACCTTTTCGAGTTAAATTTACCCAATTTTTTGTATTTAGTATGAAACCTTTGAATCCTAAAAGAGTGCACATAAGAGATACTTAGAATTTTATTCTTCCACAATTCAAATGGGATTTTTTTTAAACGTATATCCTATATTTTGTTTCATAAAACATTTATTGCTTTTGCTTAGAAGTGCTTGGGGTGTTATTTTCATTTAATATGATTATTTCATAAAGAATTGTTAATTGGTTTCACATGAAAGTCCTTCTATTTTATAAGTATCTTTAATAAAATCTTCTATTGTTAATTCGTTGTGAGTAGCATGTCAATCTTTTGTTTTGTGTCAAAGTTGTAGCATAGTCTTTTAGTTGAAAAGACCTGTGCTACCCTTGGCTGGTTGTGTTTAAATGTATCTTTAGTTCTAAACCTACTTTATTTGTATTGATAATATTATTTTAAACATACAATGGTAGACAGTTTATATGTTATGTCAAAGTCTTTATGAGAATTCGTAAGTCAATACTTTGATTGTTGGGTAAGACGATCTACTATATTTAAATATTATTTGTGTCTTGTTATAAACTTTTCTCCTGTGCTAGTGTATTCTTTTATATGAACTTCAAGAGGACGTCTACAACTTGTGAAGATAAAAAAATTTTGATAACATAGTATAGTCCGAGATTTTTAGGAAGAAAATCTTATAAATTTTCATGAATGAATATGTTTTAAAGACATATACATTAGTTCACAAAATTAGACATTGTTTATTGTAATCAAAAACAAGGATTGTTTAGATTTTGTCTATAGGCTATCGTAGCATAGACAATTGAAATAAAATTGTTAGATCAAATTGTCTCATGATTATATTATCAAGCTTTCACGTATTCTTCCTCTAAAAGGACACACAACAACGTGGAGTGAGCTTCTGACTTTAGGAGGAACCTATATTTGTGGGCATTCGTCCACTCACTTCTTGGTAACTCATTTCTCCGTTTGTTTAATAAGATGTAATCTCCAATTTTCTACTATATCCCACCTATTTATTATGTACGAACTCTAACTAGGCTATTATGTATTTTTTCCTCTTAATCATGTTTTATGCCGTGAAAAATAAATTTTTTATCTGTTCTAATATACTCAATAATTTCACATTACTTAAGAATTGAGATTAAAATATATTTAAATATATCTTTTTCTCTTAATTTTTGAAACGTCTTAAAGATAAAATTGTTATATCCAATAATCTATATCACTTAGAAATTACGACCAAAATCCATTTAATATATCTTTTTCCATTAATTCACCCGAAACGTCTTTATATATATATATATATATATATATATATATTCAATGTATACGAACTTTTTCATAAATGTAAAGAAAATAAGATATAAAAGTTTGACAATTTTTGTGTTTTTATAATTTTTTTTCTTTTTACTTCTTTGATATCTATCGGCACATTCTTTTCTATATTTATCCATACGTTTAAATCCGTCTGTTGAAAGCAAAGGTGATCTAAAAGAAAGGAACTCGTGCTTTGATGGAAAATAAAAATACAAAGAAAGCTCTTAATAGAAAAATTTGGAAATTATAAAAAAAAGAATATATAGTAAAATATAGTTTTATTTTTTTAACCTTCCTTTAAATATGTTGTGTTAATAGTTAAAATAAATTGTGTAACTTTTCAATAACAGTGTTACATAAAATATGTAGAAAACATTCAAGTAAAATTATCAAAATGATATTAGGAGAACATATGAATTTGTCCTTTTACTTATCCCTCTATTGGAACTAAATAAAACTAATAAAAAATTAACAATTGTCTAATTAAAAAAGAAACAATAAAAAATAAAAACGTATAGATAGGTATTTATAGATGAGTTGATCGTATGACTTCTTTCTTGATATTTAAATGATTCTAGACTTCTTAAATTTGAATGTTATAAAATCAAATTATAGTATATTTTTAAGTGTAGTACCAATTAATTTAAATAAAAATATATTTGTGCTATTAATATCAATGTTAAAATTATGAATTAGCGAATTAAATGTCTAGCTTTATTCTATTCATTATTGCATATTAAAAAAAAATATTTATTATTAAATCCTAATAGAGTTATAAAAAAATATTTATTATCAGGTATTAATAGAATAACTTTTTTCATTATTATAAACCTAGATAAATAATATCACAATTATATTTTATTTGCTAACGTAAACAAACAATTATTCTATGATAAGTTATTTTAAAACAAAACTCCTTTTACAATACCTAACTGAGAATGTTTGGAATACCGTTTAGATCCAAATGTACCCAAAGAATTTCATGACAAACACCATAAAACAACACTAATGAATGATAAATATCTTGAGGCATTTAAGTATTCATAGTTTACTTTCCTCTAACCATTTTATTTTCTACCAAGCACACTTAATAATATTATCACTAAATTAACCTAAAAGGCCTTCATATCCTCAACACCAGTAGCAATTGAAACAGATATGATAAGATAGCCCACCTTATATCCAAGTATCATTCATTAAAACTCTTTTCCTCTTATCTGCCGCTTTTCATATCCCAATCATACAAGACAATTCATTGTAATAATCATCCGTGGATAAGAAAAGTTAGAAACTCTACTTGTGGTATCAAAAATTTCTGTCTAATACTTGAAGTAGTGTTCATAATTTTTTTTTAAAGTTATTAAATGTTCTTTGTATCACTAATAAAATTAAATTAACAATAGCATAATCTATATAAGCTTCTTCTTCTGGAAAAACCGCTTCAGATACCACAATTGCAAACCTGAAACAGTAATGCAGATACCCAAGGACATAATGCTAAACCATGCAACCCTCGCATTTGTTTTTTCACTCACAACCCTCATCTCAGCTTCCCTGAACAGATAACCGGAAAGAAAAATCATATATATGAAAATTTTAGAAAAGAAATTGCAATAAACTCTTCATAGTGGATTATGTTGATGTGATTTTTACCTGCTCTTAAGATAAAGCAAATTCTCATGGATGGCCTCCACTGCTCCTTCTAGCTTTCTCAGCTCAAGCTCAACTCCCTAGGCATCAATCACATGAAATATAAATTAGCAAAGAGAAGCATTTAAGAGCAAACAGAAGAGGTATAGATTTCAATTCAGATTTGGATCCTCTCATGTGTCAACCAACAATTAAGTTCTATCTGCGTGATATTTCTAGTGGATTAGACTTTGCTTTTGTATCAGATATTTATAGCATAGGGAAATTCAACAAAATTATGCATATCCCTTGGACATTTACCTCAATCTTCTCTTTTCTAGCAACCGAATCCCAGTCCTTGGCTGCAATCCCAATTTTCCAATCAAGGTTTACATTAACCTCACCACCTCCTTGACTGTGGCTATCCACCCAGAAGCATGCCAGGTAGTTCCCAGCCTCTTGAGTAGTAAATGCGATATTACCATGAGTTGTGTTCTCCTGGTGATGAAGATTGTTTCCATACGGTGATGTTACCTAAAGAAAACATATTACTATTAGAAACCAAGAGACAAGTAATAGACCTTTTTAACAAGCTGAAATTAGAAGGTTGTCATTCAAGAGCCAACCAGAATTACATCTTGATTACACAGAGACACAAGCAACACAACAGAAATTAAACTATTATTAGGCGGTAGAAATGTAGAATGTTTCCAAGTACACGTTTTTTATAATTATTCAATCTTATTTCTGTTCAGACCTGGAGTTTTTTATATGAATTTACGTAGCTAGGGTATATAACATAACCCAAATTGACAAATTGGTGGTTTTTTTATTACTGAATCACAGAATTCACACATTGCAGCAAAGGGTGTCTTATGACTCCTATAGAGATTATTCTCTGTCCAAACATAAATTACGACACACCTAACTCCCTACTGTACTACATACTTCCAACATGACAGCTATCATTACACTTATATCTAATGATATTATCAGTTCCAAACAGCATTAAAGTCTGAACTCTGTTGTCATCTTTGATCTTGGCAACCGCTCAACATAGCAAGAATACTATTCTATGAACCATGTCGGAAGAAATTATGACCATTATGTATGCAACCATATATTTTAAGATGTTCTCGCCTTTCCATTAACATCAGATCTCCAGAAGCAAATTATTCATTTGAGTTGTCTAGCAAAGAATCAAACCAGAATAGCTGGCTGTGTAAGAATTTCCCATCACGAATAATCCCTAATAGAGGCTGGCCTCACCACATCACATCACATCACAGTCTAAGACCATCCTCTTGGGACTTAAAGGGCCTGTGAGTTTTGAACCCTCAGGCCCAGTACATCGAGATTCTAGATTCTAGATTCTTTTCACATGTGATCAAGGCTCCATTGCCACCGCGTCCTCCTCAAATTCTAAATTATAGATTCCAGAAAAGGCGTGACCATTAGAAAACAGACTCATTAAGTAGGCGTGATCAATGTGAGTCACGTCACGTTGCACATAATTGAGCCTCACTGGGTGTTTTTGTCAACTTTAGGACTGCTTGACAAGTGTATTATCTAGAGCAAACACCTAGACCATTCAGGCTCCACAAGTATATTCCAAAAAATTTGGAGTTTTAAGCAACAAAAATTACATTCACTGATATATATGTATGTGCGTGTTTGTGTGTGTAAAAACAAAACAATGTACTCAAACTTCATAGCATTATAACACCACAGACGAGTATGAACACGCATGGTGTATAATATCACAAAATTTCATGATCAACATAAGATAAATAGATAATAGGATAACAAATCAACAAAGAGAACACCTAAAATTAACGTACATAAATCAAAATGAAAATGAACTCCCAACTAATGAATTAAGCAAGCAGTTCCTCTGCAAAGCGCCAAACATTTTTTTACCTTTCAAAGTACCAAAGACAGAACCAACATAGACCACCGTACAATACAACCAACCAACACACACGATAATTTTCCAAAAGATAGCCAATCCACGACAAAAAAACCCACCCCCAAAGCCCATCAAGATTCACAACAAGCACACGACACGCAAATCAAGGAAGTAGATTCACTTGAACCTCAATTTTCTCGAAAACCAAATACCGAATTGGCAGAAAAATGAGACAATAAACGTGGACAGGGGAAAAAAAAAAGTAACGAGTAATTGAATACAGACCCAGGAGAGAAATCGGAAAAGGGTGTGAGAATGAAAGGGAAAAAGGTTACCTTGACGGCGATGGTGGGGTTCTGGGAGTGATCACTGGGTATAACGACATAGTCGGCCAAAACGACGACGTTGTGTTGGATTTCTTCAGAGACGCACTTGGTACCAGTGGCGGGTAGCGTAAGCCAAATAGCGAGAGCAGAAGGAAGGAAATTGATTGAGAAGAAGAAGAAGCAGGAGAGGAGTAACAACGTTGACACACCTCTGTTCCCCATTGTTTTGCCTCTTCTCTCTCTCCACAAAGTAACAATCTTTTTTTCTTTCTCTCTTCACTCTTTGGATCTGTTTTTGTACTATCTACCTTGCTAGGGTGCGTTTTGTTCTGTAATCGCAATTTTATTTCACTTCCCTCTCATTTTATTTGTTTTATTAATTAGTTGTTATCTTTATTTTTATTTTTTTATCTATGTCTGTTTCTCCCTCTATCTGTTTCCAAATCTACTGATTAAATAAATTGCAATTTTGGTTTTATTTTATAAGATATGGTTTAAAAAAATTCAATTAATTAATATAAGTAAAATAATAAGTATTTATAATATTGATCATGAGACAAAAATTGTAAATTTTTAAAAATTTAAAATTTAAATGAAATTACCTGTAGATTTAAGGAGAGGTAGAAATTAATATTTAGTCAATGTATACTTATTGGTGTCTTGTTAAAGTTGATAAGATTAAAATTTTCAATATTTTTTTAAAATTTTACATATTTGTTAAAATATTTAAAACAATTAATTGATAATCAATTTGTAAATTCTTGATAAAATTGGGTCGACGATTGAATGAGTGAAATTACTGATTAACAGTTCATTGGTTTAGATGTGTTTATACTAAAATTAAATGGAAAAATAATTAAATCTATATGACTTTTAATATATTAAATAATTAATTAATAAATTTACTAAAATGTAATAACTAGAAATATGAATAACAATCTTAACACGTAAATTATATAATTTAAAATAATTTTGGTTAACCGTATAGTTAATATTATGTTAAGATTGTTATCAACGTTAGATTTTTAATACATAATTTTTTTAATATGACATAAAAAAATATATATTTAAATTTTAGATAAATCTAAAAAATAAGAGAGAAAATAATATAAAAAATGTTAAAAGACGCATTTAATATTTTAAATTTTTATAGAACTTAGAACGTATTTTACTTATAAGAATAGTTTATGAGTAAATCACATATGTGAGATTTCTTTTTGAATTTCACTATAATATAATATTTGAAAAAATTATGATCAATTTCACGTTTTTTTTTTTTGTTTGTCTTTGTTCTCATTTAAGTTTGTTTACCAAATTTAGTCCATTTGACTATTTTTGTTTACTCCATTATTTAATAAACTGTCCTTATTGAACTAATTTTGAAAACTATGAGAAAAAAAATCTGAAAATTCAAATTTATAATTTTTATGATAAAAAATTAAATTCTTTTATTGTATTGATTTTTGTTTATTTATTTTACCATTTTGGTCTATTTAACTTTTATTAACCCGAACTGTTTTCTAAATTGTCTTTATTGGGCAAATTATATATAAAATTTGAAAGATAAAAAAAAAACATGAATTTAGAGAGAATTATATGTAATTCAAAAGGCAAGTTATTCCAAATGTTAATTTCCGAGTGGCATGCATGTCCTACAAATTCAAAAATTAAACAATAGTTCCCCAGACTCAAATTTTATAGAAAAATGTTTTAGCAAAACAGTTAAGATTTCTCTTTATTCTTTGGTCCAAAAATGAACATACAAATAATAAAAAAAAAATAAGCAAACAAATCAAAAGGATAGATTTCCCTGCATTGACATATTTCTTCTCTATCGTTAATTTTTTCCACATTTTGTTGAAAACATTTAATCCGTTCATAATATTATCCCTGCTAGTTTTATAATGATGGAGATCCAACAAAATATTTTTTTTACGTGGACCATTATTATAATATTTAGGTCAATGATATCTAATTACTATGTTAACCTATTAAATTTATTACTTTTTAACTTATTACCTTAAAATAGACAATTTCTGTAGAGTTTACCTGGCAAACATTTACAAGAAAAAGAAAAAGAAAAAGAAATCAAATAAATTTATTTCATAGGATAAAATTAAATTATTATATTATTTGAAATTAAGTTTTTAAATAAATTAAATACGAGATACTTTATAAATTTTATATAAGTTTATGGAATTTTTAATTTTATTTTACTTTAATATTTAATTTTTTTCGTGTAAATATTGATAGAAAAGTTTACTAAAATATACAATGTATATAAAATAAGAATGAAAGATTGAGTCAAGGATTTTCTTTCTTCTTCTTTTTCTTCTTTTTTTATTTTATTTTTCATTAAAATAAAAAAAGACGTATTTCTAACTTTATTAAATTTTATTCGTTCCACATCTCTCTAAGTTCTCACTTCTATTTTCATCTTTTTATAAAGTTAAACCTTACCCTTCATTAAGTTAAATCTTAATATTTGATATCATTATATTTGAAGTTAATTTTTTAATATTTATAATAGTTCAATTTTAGAAAAACAAATTGATTTAAGTGATAAAAGGGTAAAAAATAAATAAATTTAAATTAGCCACATCAATATTTTTAGTACACTTATCAGGTTTCATCAAATTTTGACATTTTGTCTTTTTTTTTTTTGTCTAACTTGCATGAATCTTTCTATATATATGTTACATTCTCTTTACATATAAAATAGCTAAAAAAGTAATGAATAATTTTTTTAATTTAATTTCAGTAAGATATTTTTTATCATCAACTTTGGAAATGATTAATATTTTTAAAGAAACAACAAGCAAACATCTGAACTTTATTTTTCAAATTAATGATTCAAGAAATGAGAATTAAACGCACATTTCCAAAGCACTAGTCTCATTCTCCTTCCATGGTTAAGGTTTCACGGCTTTGGTTACTCTAATGGAAAGTAACTCATAAAACAACACAAAAAAATAACATAAAACCGTTAGAGCATCTAAAAAAAAGCAACTCACACTACTTTTTGCTCTTTAAATTTTCTTGAACCATTCTTAATCCAAAAAAAAAAAAAAAAAAACTGTATTTTATTTT
>Ga0209700_104743_pt1 | contig 23994 bp, 10 predicted proteins | sample SiratroredBW_FD_187528 | JGI IMG/M metagenome (GOLD analysis project Ga0209700, IMG submission 187528) | Root nodule microbial communities of legume samples collected from California, USA - Siratro red BW (SPAdes) (version 2) | ecosystem: Host-associated > Plants > Roots > Nodule | place: USA...
GTCCCATTATATCATTTCCTTTTCTTTTTTTTTTCTTTTTCTTTCATGACAACAAAAACAAAATCACATTACTAAGGGTTTATTGCATAAATGTTCTGGAAGTCAAGAAACTTGGCAGAGTTTAGCAACTATCTCAGTTTCAGATTGTAATATATACTTTGCTCGTCCTTTGCAGTTAGAATAGGATTTCTGTATGTGATATCTGGTTTTGGAGGGAGTTTGCTGTCTGCTCTGTTCATACCAGAAGGTATATCTGTTGGTGCTTCTGGTGCATTATTTGGTTTACTAGGGGGCATGCTATCAGAGCTGTTGATAAATTGGACAATATATGCCAACAAGGTGAGTGATTAAATAAATATGTTCTATTCATTAGTGCTTCCTTCCTAATAAACAATCTGCTCTACTCTTGGTGTAACTGACATTTTATTTCTTCTGTATTCTATGTTTGTATTCTTTTGCAGTTGGCAGCTTTATTGACTCTTCTAGTCATCGTTGTAATCAATTTAGCTGTTGGAATTCTTCCACATGTGGACAATTTTGCTCATATTGGAGGATTTATCTCTGGCTTTCTTCTTGGGTTTATCTTTTTGATTCGCCCTCAGTTTAAATGGGTTAGTAGTAGACAAAGGAATTCTAGCTCAGGACATGCTGGACCTCCGGTGAAATACAAGCACAAACCTTATCAGTATGTACTGTGGATCATATCCTTCGTATTACTGGTTGCTGGGTAAGTTCTCTTTCATTTACGACTTCAATTCGTCACATATGACTTTCTGGCTAGCGAAACTATATCAAATTACACTGTTTGAACCACAAATTGCAAGATTCTAACAACTTCGTTAAAGAAATCAAGATTCTGAATGTCTGCGCTTTACAAAGGCTTTGTTAGATACATTGGTATATTGGAAAACTCTCTTTAACTGGTCTCTATGTGGTTTTGTTTATCCGGGCTTTTCTCCCTTTTAGGAGGGTTCTTGATCCTCCTAGCTCTGAGTTCTCTGTATATTGCCTATGTTTTCCTTCCACGGCAAGATTTATAAATTCATGCTACAATGATATATTAATTAAATCTTATGGCTTGAGAAGTACTGCTTTTTCTTATTTTTTACATTTAGGATTTTATCTCTTTTGGTGTGCTCTGCAATTTGATTTATCACACTACGCCCCCAAATCTGAGCGTTCTATATTTTGACAGCTTGGTTACTGGGCTGGTTTTGCTTCTTCGAAGTGTTAACCTGAATGACCACTGCTCATGGTGTCATTACTTAAGTTGTGTCCCTACATCAAAATGGAGCTGCAAAGCACAACAATTTTATTGTGAGGTTAGTGCTCTTTCATGGAGTACTTGGCATCCATGCAGCTTCCTATTGCAGAAGCTAATGGAATTAATTATGTGACTTTGTTGAAAGAAATTATATGATTTTTGTTGCCAAAATTTAATGCCTATTCAAACACATTATCTTAAGAAGATTGCTTACAATGTTTTTCCTATATCTAAGTGGTTGGTTTTGATACGGATGTTTTCTGATGCAATGCTGCAGTCAGTCCAAATGGGAAATCAGCTTAACATAACATGCTTGAGCAATGGGAAAAGTAACATTTTTCCTCTTTCAAATACTAGCTCGACGGATGCTCAACAACAGATATGTTCTCAACTTTGCAACTGATAGATCACTCGTGCAACATTTCTTAAGGCAAATGCCTTCAGCAACTTGTGTATATGATCATACTTACTGATTCAGAGATATTATTTCTTCTGGATAGGCAACAAGGGTTGTTATGACAGCCATTACTAGTATATTCTACCACTGTTTTTCCATCTTAGTTATGAATTACAATGTTCTAGTATTCTTTTGTAGCAGAAAGAGAGGAAGTTGTATTTGATTAAAGAAGCAAAAGTACTCATCAAATATAGTAAATGTTGTCAAATGGATTGATTGTAAAAAAAGATGCATAATTTAGATTTAGCTTTGGCTTTTATTTCAGGTTAGTTCTTTTTGTTATACAGTGCTAATCCAACGATTCTATTATTTGCTAGACATCCGAAATCTTCAAATTTTCATATCCTTTGACATTTGGTGCTGTAATATCTCTATTTTTTGTTTCCTTTAAATGCTAAGGCATCAAAGGTCCAACAATGGTGAGAGCAAATCCAGTACTGACCAAATCATGAAAATGATAATTGACAAATGAAGCTGAATTGTTTTTCATGTGTTTTCTCTAGCTTCTACACAAGACCACTGAATTGGTACTATTTTTTTGGTGGGGCTAAAAGAAGTGGTCAAAGCTTCATGATATATATTTTGCCCCACTAATTTCCGACATTACACAATTTTTTTTATCACCTCTTATTCATTTCAAAATAAATTTGTAGAATGTAAGACTTAAATTTCGAATAGTTTATTCTTAAATAAATGGAAGGTGGTAATAAAGACGTGGGTTGCAGAAAAAGAACATGCCAATATATAGCCTTCAATTTCTTGGGTACTTATTGAGTTCCCCTTAAGTTTTTTATTAATAAAATTATTATTTTAATATAGATCTCTTGGGAATTTATTAAAATTGAAGAACTTATTTATACAATTTTTTTTTAGTTTTGAGGAACTCATACTTTTTTTCATGACCATGATTCACTAGTATTCCAAATTTTCGTCTTAGATTAATTTGTTGGATCGAAGTACTTAAAATCGGACCAAAAATTAGAAATTTATATTTATAAAATTCATATGAAAATAATTTTTTTATTAAGAAACTTAAATATGAAATTATCTTTCACTTCCTTCCCTGTGTTTTTGAATTTATTAAAAGAGATGGAATAATGTTGACTTTTGTCATCCTTAATTAAAATTCACTGACACAAATTCTAAGAAAAAGTTGACTAGAGAGTTGAAATCAACTAAAAATCCTACTTAGCCCAATTCTGTGTTTTTTAACATTGTACTGTGTTAAGCGACACTAAATATCGTTTAGAAAGAAATGAAGATTTTTTTTTTCTTTATTACTTGGAGAAAAATAAATAAAGCACAATTTTTTTAATTTTTATAAAGTTTTAATTTTTTGATATCAAATTTATGTTTTTAATCTAAATTTTTAAAAAGGGTAGATTTGTGTTAGGTTATAAAAGAGCATTTAGAAGTCTGAGTGCTAACTCTATTGCGGTACTACTACCCACTGGCTTAGCCAGGTTGCAGGGTTCCTGCTTCATGCCTTGAATAAATGAAGTGCTATCATTGTTTCAACTGCTTGCTGAAAAAATATGTAAACAATTATTAGTAGTTCAACACTCTTGCCTTATAGGGTACCTTCTTTAAGAGTTTCTGATGTGCCACCTAATTTTTTACGGTTGGATTGGGAGAATTTGTGACTCCTGGTAAGAAGGAAGGACCATTGATGCTTGTAGGGTAGATGGTAAATGCTTTCTCTTCCTCATACCACCTCAATTTTTCCCATTCCTAATTCTGTGGCCCCCCTCAGCATTTTGTAACCGGTAGTTAAATATGATGGTATGGTAGTTGGTACTTTGGACAATGGTAGTTAGGAATACGGAGAAGACAATAAAGAAGGATGTTAGTGCTCCATAATCTTAGGAACACCAAAAGGAGAAACAAAGAAAAAAGTATAGACAATGTCACACGGTGCTCCTGTGGGATTAGAACATGAATCTTTTAAATTAAGAGAAAACTTAGCTTTCCACTGAAGTTAAAGTAGTCCACTCATACAATCAAATGGTCCAAAGTTGAACGCAGGGCAAGTCTGGGGAATATGATTACTACATCTGCATGCATGCCAAATTCAGTACATCATCATTGTTCCTCATAATACATTTTCAACCTTCTGCCTTATTTTTTCAATATAAATTCATTTTGAAGGCAATCTTGGCAAAGTTGACAGGGCAGATCAAATTGCTAGGCACAAATTGTTCCCTCCCAATTATTATAATTTGTTTTGGATGGGAATTGACATAGCACCAACGTCCAATAATTGATCTTTTCTGTTATACTACGTTTGGTGGAACTTGGAAGGATGCATCTTGCATCATCATTCAACTGTGCCTTCTTTAAAATATCCAAATGTGAAAAACTTAGTATATAGTTGGCTTATTTGAAAACTTTTAAAATAAATTCATATTAATGCTTTTTTTTGAATTAAAGTACTTCGACTAGATATTAGACTTCTAATCACGTTCAAAAGAAAGGTTATTTATCAAGCATGTCACATTTCTTACACGTAACATACAAGAGTAGGTTTATGAAAGATCTCAGAGGCACATTATATACATTATTTTATTTCTCAGCAAATCTAATGTATTTTTTCAGTGAGATGGTAACATGACACACATCCATTGTAGAAAAACGTTCTTTGCTTAATTTAAGGTGTAATGAATGAGTTTGTCCATGTTGTCTCCTCTTTCTTGTGAAACCGGTGTTGATCCCCTCTATCTTTGTCTATCCTTCCCTCGTACTGCACATTCATTCCAAGTGCAGGAAATCATTCCAGACGAACAAGGTGGGGTCTTGTGAACTAAAGCAAGAACAATCCCATAATATGGTTATGTGTATTTTTTCACTGGCCAAGTTTTTTACTTGGTTAGCAAAGTTTTGAAATTTACCGAAGTCAACTAAAAGAATACACCCATTTGACAGCTTAGCCACAAATTTTGACAAGAATAAATGCGTTCTTAGCTTTATATTAAATATCACATGGAAGGAAGATCATTGATAGGGATGGAAATGGATAAACTTGTAGTGAGTAACTCAATATTTGCAACTTGGTGGGGGCACCCCATCTTCTTGAATGGTGTGGATTTTGGTCTAGTTTTCGTCACACATTCACACCAATCACCACATGCAATCTTTTGGACTGTCTTTGCCCTCGGTCACAAGGAGCATGTGCAAGACAATGGTGCTGCATTCTGAGTTGCATCCACACCATTGCAAGGCAAAATATAGAGAGAAGGTGTTAGATTACGCCACCTCCGGGTCTAAATTTATGTTAGTTTAAGAAACTTTAGGTCAAGATGCTCATGGGAAAGGGAGGCTTGTTGACTATCTTTATTCCAAGCATTTAAATATGTCATGTTTTAGTTGAAGGGAATGAATCTATTTACAACCAAACCAACCACTATAGGTTTGCTTTCAAATCAAAAAGGGGAAAGCTGGTTGTGGAGGACTGCATTTGGTCATGGATGACCCAATAAATCAAAAGCATGGTGCATGGCCCCAGCAATTAAGCCTAAAATGGTGGCACCAAATGTTCCCCGTTCTCTAGTCTATTGGGAATATGGTGTGGAAAGTGAAGGCCAAAAAGATCATCACATCACCCAAACGTGAAAAATACTCCGTTCTATAAACAAATTAAAGTCAGCAGATAAAAGTGGTCAGGTATCATATAATCCCACCAAATAAGTCCTTGTATTAATTGAAAACACAACCCTCAAGCATTCAGTCACCAACTCACTTGTTACTCCTTTCTTTTTCACATTATAGGTATCTCTATTTCTGCATGTTAAGTTAATTAAATTTTGCATTTTAGATACATGTTCATTTATATCAGTATTGGGGTTGTTCAAAAGAATCTTGAGCAAAATTTACCAATGAACTGAATTAAAATGTCCAACCATTCTCAATAGTGAACGGTACCAATAAATTTGTTTGATTCCATTCCTACAAATTACTTTTCAATTGGGTTTGTTTTTCTCTCCAAATAGGCATTTTATTTACTAGTTTGGTTTAGAATAGAGGAACAATTCAATGCATTAATCTAGAATCAGTTCAGTTTGCATCTTAAAAAATACAGTGCATCAAATTAAAGAAATTATCTTCGCTACTGATCCTGTTTTCTGATCATTTTATATGAAAATTTTTTGTCCTCTTGTTGTACTATCCATACGGGAAAGGAATCAGAGACACAAGATTGAACAGTTCTTCCTCTTGGCTTTGGACTCAGACTCTTTACACGATTACCAAGTTACCCAATTAAACCTAACAAGTTAATATCAATCATATGGATAGCGTCCAATGAGAAACACTCAAAAAGCATATTAACAAAGCCTTTCCCGTCGTACACGGTACACTGCTTCATACGCAGTCATAATTTTTAATAGTTCATAAGAAATTGCATTGGGACATTAACTTAAGTAAAATATAATAACATGGTATTGCTGACAAATATAATAAAAACAAAAGGAAGGGAATAACGAGAAGATCTCAGATTACTAAGTCAACGTTCAATGTCATTTGCTTTGTCTAGGAATTTATTAATTTCTTGGTAAAAAGCATTGGATTGTGCGTAATCACAACAACGTAAATTTAGCACTGCATCATATATTTTTTTTCAGCAAAGAATAATAATATCATGAATTACACTCTCACAATTATACATATATTCACTATATTAACTTAGTCACTGACCATAAAGTTGATCACTCTATATCATATTACTATCTGTGTCCTATATCATGATGCTTGATGATTCATGATTGACGAAACACAAGTCTACAAGGGATGCTAAAGGTAGTGACTTTACTATTTGTTTTTCACATTCACTTGATTAATACCTACTAATCATATTTCCACTTGACCCCAAGTTTCATTTACACAATTTGAATTTAGGTACATGCATGTTTTTCCTCCAAATTATTATTAGTAAAGAACAAACAATGGACTGTTGACCGATTGAAAAGGGAAAAGCAATGTATATCCTTGTTGACAATGTTGGATTCCCTTTTCACGCCAAAAGTGTCTCTACATAAAAATTTAACCTACTTTTGTTATTGGCACCGTGAGGCTTTAAAATATGACATTGGCTAGGAGAAATAGGGTTCTAAATGAATGTTTGCTTATGGTGTTGTACTTGGTTGTGCAAATGTGATGCATCACACCTCTTAAGACGTCTAATTGTGAAAAAAAAAAGGTCTTCAAAGTATGGTATGAGTTTCTGTCATCTAGTATGGAATTCGATTTCTACTAACTCATCTCAAACTTGAGCCTTTTTCAGTTCAGTTTGAGCTTTACTTGAATTTGCTGGTTTTGCTCGTCAACAAAATTTCCCTCCTTTTTTATACGTTTTATAAGAATGTTCCAAAAAGAGGAATCAAATGATGAACTAACGAAATATAGGGTGTAAACAGTAAACTGTTCATCATCAATCAGCTTTTCATATTTGGGGTATCCAATGCTACTAACTATCCAATTTATTTAGTTAATAATAAAAATGTAGCTATTTTAAACAACCCTCCCTATTCCTATACTTTGCGTAGCTAATAATAGTTATCTTCGAAAGTAGAAAGGATCAATAACAGTGCTGGTGACATGAAAGCTAGTTTATCGTAAATATTAAATAAGAGTAATGGCAATTAGCTGGTGCTAATATAAAACAAACTAACTTTATGATTAAAGTTAACAAAAAAGAACGTACTTATTATGGATTAGTCAAACAATTATATACAAGCTCTTATAATAACTAAAGAATTAGGCTGTGATAAAAATAAATTGTTTTTCATATTTGGTCATAAGAATACCGTAAAAAGAAGAGTGCTATGCAGTAAATCCTTACATGATCAGTGATAAAATACATTTTGTAGTAAAGTCATTGGCTCTCTGACTAATTATCACTTTTTGATCATTTCTTCGTGGACATAAGATTATAAGTATTAATTTATTTATAAAGATTATAAAGAAATTTAATCCTAAAAGATATTGTGGTTAGTTAAAACCACCTATTTTATGCATGCATGTGCATTGGGTTTGAGTGGACCACGTAGGCATAGTTAAAGGGCACAGAGAGCGGAGCGATGATTAAGGGAAGAGAGGGTCCACCATCCACTCTTCTTAAGTGTGTATTGCGTTTCTGCTTTTCTTCAATTTCTTGTCTCTTATTTTCCCCTCACCATTTTACAATTTCTTCTTTCAATTAAAAGTGAAATGAAAAGCAGAAGTTCTTAAATCGTACTATAATACCCTTAAATCGTTTATTTATACGTTAAACATATATGTAAAATTGCCAAGTCAAATATAGTTGTTAAACAACTTACCAAGTTAATAAACTTATCATACATTATAGATTTATAAACTTTTATTATCATATATATTTGAAGTTCAGATCATTTGACTAAGAAATGTATATTGTATTGTATTTAGTCTAGTCTAAAAATAAAAATATTTTGAAGATGGATATATTTTGATTTGGGTCATTCTTGGTTGAAGTGTGAGACATGTATGATTTATATCATAAATTATGTCGTTGGGGGATTCACCTACTCTAATCAAGCCCGCACATCACGCCACCCACTAATCTCCGCTTCTTTCTTTGAACACCATTGTCACGCTGTGTTCTTTTCTTCACATTTTTTGTTATTTACTAATTTTTTTATTATAAAAGATGAAAAAAAAAAGGACAAAAAAACAAGCTTCTCTGGAGAGCACGAGGTTTTACAGAAGTTTACCATTAGCAGTACATACATACAGATCCTGATGTCATCAGAAGGAAATGAGTTGGAAACATGTTATAATCTGAACAGAGAATGGTTATTCATAATAGGTTTGATTCCAACTAATATTAACGTGACAAAGTGAAAATCGAATTTCCCAAAGATTTGGTTCGTTTACTTGTCCTTTTCACGTTGTCTGTTGGATGATCATGATTCAGGTCCCTCCTTCAAAATCAAAATAATTTTACAAAAAATCCAAAAATGTCACCAAGGAAATTAAAGAAACGGATTGCATTACTGCATGGAGCCCACAGTGGTGACAGTGGGAATAGAATTTGGAAGTGTCACCTACGGACTGGAGACAGTGCAGTTGAGCTTTGGTGGGAATAAATTTACTTAAGAAAAATCTTTTCTTTTTCTCTTTTTTAGAATTACAATTACATAAAGAAGGCATTAATTTAGTTTTAAGAAAAAGGGTGGCATTTAATAAGTAGAGAGAAGCTTGAGAATTCCACGTGTGGCCCCCACAGTGAAGAGGTTTTTGTTCCCACCAAGAAGGTTTCTCGTCCATAAGTACTCCATCCCTACTTGCCACCCACTCAATACTCGTCCTCATTATCTCTCTTTGCTCTTCGCTTTCTCTTCACTTTCTCTTCACTTTGAACTAAAATGGCTGTGCTAGGTATAGCACTGTGCCTTGCATCCATAATGTGGATGGTGGAAGCTCGAATTCCAGGAGTTTATACCGGCGGCGCGTGGCAAAGTGCTCACGCCACCTTCTACGGAGGATCCGATGCTTCCGGCACAATGGGTGTGTAGTGTCGTACTATGTAGTTTTAACATGTAACATGTACCATGTAACATGTGTTTTCGACTTTTCTCTAACAATGTGTGTGTCTGTGTGTGTTTTTTCAGGGGGAGCTTGCGGGTACGGAAACCTGTACAGCCAAGGGTACGGAGTGAACACGGCGGCGTTGAGCACAGCACTGTTCAACAATGGCCTGAGCTGCGGAGCGTGTTTTGAGATCAAATGCGCAAACGACAAGCAGTGGTGTCACTCCGGAAGCCCTTCCATCTTCATCACCGCCACCAACTTCTGTCCGCCGAACTACGCTCTTCCTAACGACAATGGCGGCTGGTGCAACCCGCCTCGCCCTCACTTCGACCTGGCCATGCCCATGTTCCTCAAAATCGCCGAATACCGCGCCGGCATCGTACCTGTCGCCTACCGCAGGTACACACATTTATTTCTCAAATGCTGTTAGTTATTAGAAAGTAAGTTTAAGCGGTTTTATTAGTTAGTTGGCGGTTAACTTAACGTTGTTTGGTGTTTTGTTTAGGGTGCCATGTATGAAGCATGGGGGAATCAGGTTCACGATCAACGGTTTCCGTTACTTCAACTTGGTGCTGATCAGCAACGTCGCGGGTGCAGGGGATCTGGTGCACGCCTACGTTAAAGGTTCGCGAACCGGTTGGATGCCAATGAGCCGGAACTGGGGTCAAAACTGGCAGTCAAACGCCGTTTTGGTGGGACAGGCTTTGTCCTTCAGAGTCACCGCCAGTGACCGTCGTTCTTCCACCTCTTGGAACATTGCTCCACCTCATTGGCAATTTGGTCAAACTTTCACCGGAAAAAACTTTCGTGTCTGACTCTCACCACACACACCCTTCTTTTTCTTTTTTCTAATTTTATTTTGTTTTCTTAAAATATATATATCCATATATAAAAAAGTGCAAGTTCGTTTTCTTTTTGTTCAGCTTCCCAGTCCCACCACCACCACCATTTTATCTATTTCCATTTTTGCCCTTTTTGGCTTCCATAGATCTTGATGTTTTTTGACTGCATGTTTTGGAGACTGTGATGGAGTGCAGGGGAAAGTTGATTAGTGGGTAGTGATTATTGAGTGACAGCTTTTGTACCACAAAAGTTTGACTTTGGTTTGTTGTTTCATACTATTTTTATTTTTCAATTATTAATGTTGGGGTGCGCGCGTAAGTTGTACGCTCCGATTAGCTTAGGAAATGCTGAAGCGGCTAGGGAAAAGACTGTAGTAGCCCGCGGCTAATTAGCATTTTATTTTATGAAATGTTGCTATTATATTATAATGGTAATATTTATTAATTCAATATATAGATTATTGTATTGTTCCACGTATCTAAGAAAGCGTGCGATGTTTGCTTGATTTTACGAAAAAAAAAAAAAAACTGTTGCGATATAGTATTTGGATGTTTTGGTCTTCTTTTGGATGGGTCATTTCAGACTTGTCCTTGTTCTACTTAAAGCTACTCGATGTTTACATTTGATGCTCACTGTTCTACATATATTTCTAAAGCAAATTTTAATTATTTAAACATTTTATAAGTCTTTAATTTATTAATTAATATTTCTAATCAAATAAATTAAAAGTATTCTTTTCTATATTAAATTATTTTAGTATAATTAATAATTATAATGTAATTTGTTAGTGTAAATATTATCATACTAATATATTTGTATATTGAAAGAGTTTAATAAAAAAATATTTTTTAAATTATTTCTTTATTTTAGTTTTTAATTAAATAAAACTGGTGGGTGAGCTAAAATGAATAAACGAGTTAGTGACTACCTGCTTTTATGCCCCTGTTCAAATTTGATGTTACTTTAAACAAACATGTTAGGAGTGAAAATAAATTGAGAATGGATCTTTCCACTAGCGTCGTCCCATATTTTGTGCTTTTGTTTCTTTTTTTATCCAAGCTATAAATATAAGAAGCATTTCCCTAGTCTATGGGAGAAGGGATAAAAACTATTGAATTATTTAATAATTAAAAGTTAAATTATTATGATAATATTAAAAATTGATTATTATGTTGAGTTTATATTTATTTAATATAAAGATATTTATTAAAACAATTTTTGTCTTTAAGTATATATAAAAAAAATTCAGATTTAAAAATTAATATTAAAAAGATGTTGATTATAAATAACTTTAATTTTTTTATTGTAAATAGAAATATATAACAGGAAAACAATCCTTCTCATGTTCATATATATATATATATATATATATATATATATATATATATATATATATATATATATAAGAGAATAAATAAATATAACTTAATTATATTATTTTATATATTTAATTAAAGATAATAGTTAGAGTATTAATATCTCTCTTAAATCTAATCTATTTCAGATTTCAAATTTAGTTTTTAAGGTTATATTTCTTAAAAAATTTCCTACAACAAGATTTATTTATTTCTTTTAGATTTTTATAATTTTATATAACTCAAATTGTTAGATATATTAATAATGTTGAAAATTTTATACTAACTAAAAAAAAGGTTTTTTAATAGTTAATGAGTCACTATAAACTTTATCTTATAAAATTCAAAATTTATTTTTATATAATATCAAAATTTATCTTATACAAGATTATTAGAACTATCAGGTTACTAGTTATTAGGCCTGTTATCAAACTAATCTATTTTTATATAATATTAAAATTTATCTTATCAAAATTGTTAGACTTATCGGATCATTCATTATTAAGCCCGTTATCAAACTATCCTCACATATATATAGACAGTTTTTTCTGCACCTCCATATTATCTTCATGTACCTCCATAGCCCATACGAAATGACCATTTTACCCATTTCAAAGAATTTCAAAATCCAAATTACCCTTCATCCCCATTCACAGTCTTCACCTCTGCTTATTCCTCAACCAAGTCTGTATCCTTTTGCAAACCTCCGGCGACTGCATCTCACCGGCTACACCTTCTCTATTGTTGCTGCACGTCAAGACTCGGGCGGATCTGCTTCACCTTCACTGCCCCTCCACCTTGGCTGCACCTCCATTTTCGCTGCACCTCCATTTCATTGTTCTGCAACTCCTCCACCTTCACATAAACAAATAATAAAAAAAAACGTAAGTTTCAATGTTACGGTTTATACAAACCGTATAAGAAAAATTGTTTTACGGTTTCTACAAACCGTAAAATTATTTTTCTTCTGCGGTTTTAATAAACCGTAAAGCGTTGAAACTTACGGTTTGTATAAACCGTAAAGTTCTCTTATATACCTATACTTACACGAATTATATAAGCTGTAAATTTTTATATATTTCAAATTCTGTACATTTTATATAATCCGTAACATTCAAATATCCTCAAATTAAAATTACGACTTCCAGAAACCGTAAGTATATAACTCTTATGACTTCTACGATCCATGAAAAACATAAAAATCAAAAAACAGATATCTCGACAACAACAGTGCTTACTCTTCAGCCACCCACTCCGACCGACAACCGCCCAAAAGGCCTTCATCCCGCCAACCCAACACCATCAAATCTTTCACTACTGTGACTGAACTGTACCTCCACCACTACTGTGACTAAACTGTACCTCCACCGTTGAACAGAACTGTACCTCCTTTTTCAAAACTTTCTTTTCTAACAACAGGGACAATTCAATCAATTACTCATATCTATTTCTAAAATTTTAAAAACTATAGAGGTGTAGGAAAAAGCAGTCATGTATATATAGCTTCATGCATAACTTAGAAATATTTTGACAAAAAAAATATGTCAAAATCTCACATCAATTAAAAAAATACCTAATTTTATAATATTAAATTCAACTTTAAATCTGCTTCTAATAAATAAAAAGATATTATCATACCTTTAATTATATTAAGAACAATAAATAATACATTGATCAAATGCAGTACATAGCTTTGGTTGGCATCTTTACTTCTGAAAATTAGAAAAAAGTAAAGCTGTTTTTCAAATTGGTAAGAATGGCTCAACTTTTCAAAATCTAGTCTGATCAATGCAAAGGATTGTAGTAATGTCTCTTGAGAGAATATAAAAAATAAAAATAGAATCCGATCCCAAGGGAAAAAGAGGAATTTAGTATGAGTATTACATGTAACATACTATCTAACTTGTCACCGCAGAGAGTTCAACTAAATCCTGTTTTGTGAGTGACGACGACTACTTCTTTCGCTTTGACACTTTCCATTGCCTAATTATATATGAAACACCCTCCTTTAACGAAGCCTTCCTTCCTTCCTTTGAATTCCATATCTCCGGTATTGGGTATCTACCACTCGGATTGTACTCATTCATCTCCATCAGAGCTGTAGCCACAGTTCCATACACCTCATCACCAAACTCCTCCTTTAAAGTTTTCAGCTTTTCATCTTCTTCGTCTAAAATTTCCTGCAAAATATATCCAACATATGTTAGATCGTGTTCCATGTTGGAGCATTACAAAAATTATCATGAGTTGGGCTGGAAGTATTACGGTTAAAAGAAATACAATATATACATATAGATAATTTTAAAAAATATAAAAATAATGAAAAATACAACCTATTATGTCTAGAAATTTAAATAAAATAACATCAAATCAAAACACCATAAATTTCAAGTTCAAAACTTCAAATAACAACAAAATAAAATAAATATGATAACAATTTTTGTAGCTTCCCTCTCCTTAAATTTCTTAGACAACTTGTTCTTGCTCTATTCATTTGAAGTGAACATCTATCTTGAATTTCCCTTCTCTTTATGCAACTTTTGTAATGATAAATAAAAGGTAACAAAACTTGTAACAAGATGTCTTACAAATTGCTCTTATTTGTAAATTGTCTCAACAAACTCAGGAACTAAAATGACTAGAAATAAAACCAACAAGACTAACTCCTCTTTAAATTTTCTTCATTATCAAAGAAAGTATTCCAATATCTTCAAACATTAAATCTATACAATGGACAACACAAGGAGTTCTCGGTATTTCTCTCTAACACATTTATTCCTACTTGTTACTCACATGTTGTTAAAGACATATAATGAGAAAAAGCAATGAATGATGACCTTCAGGCCCTCCAAGAGAATTTCACATGGATATTGTCTCATGACCTCCTAATATAAAAACCATAGTTTGTAAATGGGTGTATTTTGTGAAACTTAATTTTGATGGTTCCCTTCATCATTACAAGGCTCAATTAGTTGTCTTAGGTAACAATCAAAAGTATGAGAAATTGATTAAGATAAGACATTTGTTAGATCGAACACTTACCACTAAACCAAAACTTATAGTTAATAGTCAAGACACAACACTCTCTACTTAACACTCCAAACACCATGATTCGATTGAAATTTAACTCACCAAACCTCTATCATAATTCGATTGTAATTTGATGTACCTTGCAACAATCTCTCATTCAGCATTTGCCCTCTTAGGAATTGAACTCTTTGACTGTGAGTTGGTCCACCTAGTCTCCACCATAAAACAATCGAATAAACTTGGAACAATCTCCCTCTCAACAATTATCTTATTGAAAATCAAATTTGTGACTTTAGTTTCAATGTCAATTGTTTGATCGAATCTTTACCACTAGACCAAAAGTTATAACTAATAGTTAAGATGCAATTCTTTTTACTAAAGAGTGTGGCTCTTTAAGTGTCACAATTCGAATATGACCTGACTCACCTAATATCTACTACAAAACAATTGATACAACCTACAACATTTACACTTGTTGCCAAAATGACAACTACTAGAACTATGCTTTCTTTGTCTACCTCAAAAGGATGGTCTCTTCATCAAATGGATGTAAAAAATGTCTTTCTACATGGTGAGCAAACTAAAGATATTTACATGACTCCTCAAGGTCTTTGCGCTTCTCACTGGTGTGTGCAAGCTTAATTGATCCCTATATGATCCGAAACAAGCTCCCCAAGCATAGTTTCACAAGTTTCATTCTACTCTCTACAAGTCCTTCTTTACTTAGAGTCAATATGATTCCTCTTTATTCATCTATCACAATACCTACGAGCATTATTCTTCTACTTCTTTGTGTTCATGATATAATTATCATTGGCATTGGTAAGACATTCATCGAATACCTTGAACAATAAAAACCACATTTCATTTGAAAGACCTAGGTCACTTGCATTATTTTCTTGGCCTTGAAGTTCATTCTACCTCCAAAGGTATATTTCTCCATTAGCATAAATATACCACAAGTTTAATCTCTATGGTTGACCTCCGATAAGCTAATCCAATGGATACCTCTTGAAGTTAATGTCAAATATCACTATGATGAAGGTGATCTTCTCTCAAATCCTTTAATATATCAACAACTTGTGGGTAGTTTTAATTGTTTGACTATTACACAACCTTATATATCATTTGTTGTTCAGTAGGTAATACTTTTATAATTCACTACTTGAAAGAAACCTCTTAAATATTATAATTCACTACATGAAAGAAACCTCTTAAAGCGATTTCTTCTTTTCCATTGAGACAACTCTTAAATTGATTGCTTATAATGATGTCAATGGGACCAGGTGTTCCGATACTCGACTATGGGTTATTGGTTGGTACATGTTTCTTGACTACTCATTTAAGAAGGCAAGCACAAATCACCAAATTATCTACTTAATCAGCATATTGTGTCTTGTTTACTGCTTGTTCTAAAATACTTTGGCTTTGTGGTCTTTTGGCTGAACTTGGATTTCCTCAAGTAGATCCAACGCCTCTTTAGGTTGACAACACAAGTAGTATTCAGATTGTTGCAAATCCAATGTTCCCTGAACGAACCAAGCATATTAAAGTAGATTGTCACTTCTTTCACGAAGATTATGATAGCCATATTATATCAATCTCTGACATCAATACTTAGTTTCAGGTTGTGAATAATCTCACCAAGGCTATTCCTCACCCACGACATAAGTTTCTCGTTTGCAAATTGATGTTCTTTGACCAGACGCATCACTTTGAGGGTGGATGTGAATAAGGAAATATGTCATCACCTTAATTATACTATTTTGTTTTAAAAATAAGCTAGACAAATCATAAATTGATTTGTTCTCTTCAATTGTATTTAACAATATTCCTAAGATAGACTACAAACAAATCAAACAATAGGATACTTGTAATTATAAATAGTGATTATAAGTAAATGCTCCAATCATTATTTACAAAAACGAAAAACAATGAACAAAGGTTAGCAAACCTTTAGTTATAACTATTATGAAATGATGCAATGAATTTTTAAAGTACTACTAGCTAGGCTAATGAGGCAATCAGGTAACTTTCGTAATTAAAATGACCACATAACAGTTCTAGGGATAAAAAAAGATGGCTTCAATTTGAACACGTAATTCTGGAAATCAGTGTACCTTGGCCTTTTCTCCTTCCTTATCTGTTAAAACTTTAAATGGAAACCAGTTTGGATCTCTAAGATAAGCCTCGTACTGTGAGCACAACTCCACTGCTTTCATATCGGCTTCATCTTTAGAAAACTTTCTCCTGGCTGCCCCCACAAAGGGCTTTCCATCAAGCTCCCCCATTCTTCTAACACCAATAGTAGCCCGATTACTATGTGTCTTCCCCAGCCACTGTGAACAAGGAAATTATATTAAATACAGAAAATACAAACAGAAAGACGACCATGGCAATAACAATAAGTAACAGAACAAACTAGCCGAACTATAGAACATATTTGCTACAAGCTTAAGCATCATACCAGTTTTATAGACAATGGATTTGACCTAATCCTACCAATTTTTTTCAAAAATGTTAAACAACGCGGATTTCAATCATATCCATTAGACACCAACAAATACATAGCCATTTGACAAAGGGCCAGTAAGCAACCACATGATTCAAAGAAGACGATACCATTGAAAAACTGCAATTCTGAAGTATTGAGACAAAAGTTAAAGCACGTTAGGTGTAGCATGTGCATTGCAAATACATGGATAGCAGATGAGTTCAAGTTATTGCAGCTAATCACCAATATCATATTCTGAATATGATACAAATTATTAGACTATAATGGTAATGGGCAGACTACTAAACATGAAACAGTATGCTGCGATTAATATTCAACCAGTTGTATGTCAATTAAAAAAATAAAGACAAGTCTTACATTTGTTCACAATTTTACCAGGTAATTTAGACAAATAAAGGCCCTCCCTCCTAGTTAGTAAAATGATTAATTGGAAGAGACCTCTTAATCAAATGACTAAAGTTGAAATAACATCAAACTCATACATTTAAGCTTAGAAAAAGACACATACACGTATTAACTCCTTGCGGGCATCTTGCAACTCGTCATTGGTTTTACGTTCTTTGACAACAAGAGTTTGTTGAAGTTCTTCAAGTCCTTCTAACTCATCTTCCTTTTCTTCAAGTTCCTCTTTAATTGCATCCATTTTTTTTTTCTCCTCGTGGTCACCCTCTCCTATGTGTTTCATTACTTGAAGAGCTCCCTTCAACTGTTGAATGTCCAATTCCAATGTTTGTTTGGCATCAAGTTTTTTTTGTAGTTCAAGAATTTTTTTATGCATTTCCTCCTTTTCTTTCTGCATTTCAAACACAAAAATGACTCTGTAAAAACCTTACTTGGATACATACAAAGGAATTAAATTAATTACTGGTACAAAGATGAACACAAAATCGGTGCCTTGTGTTCTTCTGCCAAATGCAACACTCTCTCATCCGCCTTGTTTTGCTCCATCATTGCCATATCATTCTGAACAAAATAATCACTCTTCAAATTATTTTAAAAAATGCAGCATAATTTGCACTTCACAAAAAAAAATGGCCATATTCATAATTTTAAGCAGCCAAAACGATTACGTTTTTCTTTTCAAGGTAAAGTTTTCTTCTCTCATTATCATTTTGCACTTGACATCTCTGAAGATGCTTCTCACGGTCCTCTAGTATTTTCCTCTGAGCACGCAGATCCAATCTGGCTTTTCCATGGGCCACATAAATTTTCTCCAAATCTTTTCGGGTTTCTTGCTGCATTTTTTTCATTTCTAATTGAACAATGAAACACGGAGATACAAAGAAGGATTAGAAAATTTTCACTTCAAAATAAAACAAAAAGTAGGCTATCTGGAAAGAATAGATATGGTCACAACCAGATTGTTTCACCTTTCAACACAGAAACAAAAAATAAGCTATGAGGAAAAATGCAGAAGCAAAAAATAGGAATATAAACAATTCACTTCAAACTTCAACTTACCACTATTATATGATTCCATCATCGCTTCTTTCTCATTCATAACCCTTTTTAGGGTCACATTAACATCATCATAATTGATGCATACTTGTTCCAACTTCTCATTTTTCACTTTCAAGGTATTAGCTAAATTAGAGACAAGCAGTGAAGCTCTCCTTTCCTCCTCGGCCTGTTTTTCAGAAACAGATTTCAAATCTCCATTCTTCCGAAGGTAATCACCGATTATAGTCTTGGAGAGGTAGTCATCATCACGGGCTACCCATCCATACAGTTTATTCCCTCGGTTTCGTGAAATGAAGTAATCTCTCTTACCACAGTGTTCTGCCTCAAAACTTCTTTCAAAGTTCATTGCATTGGTGAAACCCTTCCAATCTTTAGTGAACTCCACAATCGCAAAGCCTGAATGTCCACACCGGTTCCATAATGGATGAACTCTGGTGGGATGAAATCCTTTCAGAGTAAACATTTCCCTCAGATTGGTACCACTTTCACCAACACGTCTTCCGTCTTTGAATTCAGTGGCAATGTTTCCAACAATACCAGCCCAAGGCCAGACAAATACTTGATCTTTGGGAACATTTTCAGATATATCATTGACAACATTTCTTAATTTATCATCACGCACATTTCCTGATCCATCAAGGACGGCATTCCTTGGCTTATCAAGAGCAACTTTTTCAGATCTATTATTGACACCAAGATGTCTCTCAATGTATATTCGAAGTGCAGAGTGCTTAGCTAACTCTTTTATCCTCATGGTCTGTGAATAAGTTTCAAACCTTCCTGCATGCTTCAAAAGTTCATTTAACGAGTAATCATTATCCCGGCAAAAGGGACACCTATACAATGACTTGGATTCAAGTCTATAGCAACCATCCTTTAAATCTTTATAATACTGCCGTTCATAGTATTCAAAGTCAGACTCCCGGACTCGTCCTGTTTTTTCGGACATCTGCAAATGATAAATTTAATATTAACCCCATGCATAGTGCCCATTAAACTTAAAAAAAACAAATAATAGCTTATTCTGAAAATAAGTCGACCCACACACGCAAGAGATGATTAAAATTAAAATCAACACAATATGTATAAAAAAGGACAAAATTTTGAGTTTGTCTATTTATTCAACAATATATTTCCCATGTTGCAGGTGACCAACTTGCAGAGTACGGATAACACGGATAACGCATGTCACTGTTTTTCTATTTTCTATTCTCACTCATTCTCGAAGCTTAAACTAAAAAAAGCAGAATTTTCCGAGCAAGAAGAAAGCCTAGAATGCAATACCTTGGGCTGGAAGATAAAGCAGCAGTCTTGGCAATGGAGTTGACGAATTCTGACGTGGATCAAACCTGAAGACCAGATGAGAAAATCAAGAGACTATGTTAGAATAGGAATGCAGAAATGGACTATGAAACCCTTAACCCTTTTATGACAAAACAAAATTTTGCTGAGTAGAAAAACAAAAATTTTAATGATCAACAACACTGTAGCGGCGAAAACATTGTTACCGTTAGGCTTGGCCACAAGCGCAGAACATTAGGGTTTGTAGTTGAAAATGAAAGCTACAGAGATTGAGAGAGAGGGAGAAAGGGGTTTTCCAACTGAATTGTTGCAGCAGTGCATGCACACCGATTGGGTAGCGCCTTCTTTTTCAACCAGGCCTCCATTTATTTTCATTTCCAAGAAAAATCGATAATAATTGTTAATTTCTTTTCATTTCCAACAAGAATTGATAAAGAAAAAAAGTGTTGATAATGGTTATTATATAATAAATAATAGGTTTTTTATGATGTGTTATAAATATAGATTATGAATAAATGTAGATAGTGTAGATAAGATTATGTAGTAGTCAGTTAAATAGATCTTGCATTAAAACAAAGTATTTGTTTATTTATATGTGGTTGTAAATAATGATAAGAATTTTAATAATTATTTTGTATTATTGTTATTTATGATGGTTTTTTAAGTATCTATGAGTTGTGCATTTCCAGTATAGAAAAGGAACTCAGCTTTAATTGTGATAACATTAGGTTCTTTTTATTTTGGTAAAATTATGTGAACATTAAATACATCCTCCAATAGAATAATTAAAACTCTCTCTAAATTTTGAGTACATTACACATTTAAAAATCAAAGATACCTGTGACATAAAATATCTGTGTCTTTTCTTTCTTAATCATTATTTTTGAATGATTAAAACTGAAATACACTTCAATTCAAATTTAAAATAAAAATCTGTTTCCTAGCTTGTGAATTAAACATAACATCCATCAACGTTTCAAACGAATAGTTTTAAAAATATTGCTCTTTTCTGTTTTATTTTTTCCATCATTTCTTCTTGGAACCAAAAGTAAGGTAATTATCAAATAAAAATTTTGATAACATTAAGGTGAAATTTTCATAATTTCTTAAAGATCAATTTACTAATAGTAAAGCCATTAAAAAAATATTAAATTTAAACATAACATTCTATTCAGATGTCCCCAATCATTATTATTCTCATTCCATAACTAAATTAAAAACTAATAAACTAAGAAAGTTAGTTTGGAGACGATCAATTAGAGAACAAGATATAAAATAAAGATATAATTTTGCAGACTGAAAAAGACAAAACAATTTATCAATGTGAGGACGAATAATAAAGATGAAGTACCTTCGCAAGCCTAGTTAATCTGCATGTATCACTGAAGTAGAAGATAAAAGAAATATACACAGAGTGTTATTTTCATGTCATTGAAATTATAACAACACAAATATAAAATAAAACAAATTATATTGGTTTGGAAACTTATTAAGATATAAAAAGGATTTAAGAGAATATGAATACAAGGTTTTTAGAATGAAACTAATATTAATTATATGATTTTATCTTTATGATAAAATCAAATTATCATCAATTATGTTTATTTATTTTTATGATATTATTATATTATAATTATTTGATTTCATTTTCTTTATTTAGTTATACCTAGAGTAAGGATACAGTACTTGTATATATTCAATTTTTTATTTTTGATCAAACATAGAAAAACAGAGAGAATATTTTCATTCTTATATCCTATGTTCATTTTTGTTCATCTTTTTATTTTTCATAATGAAATATCAATTATCAAAACAATGAGTAAAATCATTTATAGTAAAAGATTATCTATGGCATTAAAAAGAGCATTATAATAAAAAGAAAGAGAAAAACACATCATCAGTGATGGAAAAAGAAAAGAGAAAGATGTATTAAAGGTAAATTTTATTCACTTCTTAACACTGAATTTGTTTATAGGTAATCACTATTCAAGTACATAAAAAATAATGAGAGTACACATTTGGTTCAAGTCATATTTGAAACAATGTAAAAACTAATTTACGAGTGCACTCATGAGACTTCCTCATTGGTGTGAGAAAAATTACCTAAGTACTTATCTTTTATTTTTCACTATGCATGGTAGAGGTTTCAGCCCATGCTGAAATTCTTGCACTGCAAGCACATGGTTCCAGATTCGTTTGTTGAACATGATAGCTCAAGGCATTGCATAAGGCATTAAAAACTCATGCATCATGATGATCAACAAGTGTAAGATATTTCAGTAGAGTCCTGATCGATCATGTTGGATGCATAATCGATGTCAGATAATCGTAAACACATGATGGATAATGTGTTTAACCATGGCCGACTCCGACTTTGTAGCCAAATATAATCGATTAGACATATGTAACTTATTATAAAACTCTTTATTCATTTTGAGCACATAACGTCTTGATTTAATTTATGTAATATAATATAATATAAAATTTTCATTTCATGCTTGGTTTAACAAAGTACATACTTTTATATTATTTTTATATTTAACTTAATTTATTTTACACGTAAATAATCTTTAGTATTTTTATAAAGACAGATTATACATTATGTATATATGCTCATATTTTAAGTCTTTACGATAGTAATTAAGAATAACGTTCCTACACGATAATATATTCATGATGTGGGTAATCAAAATGTAATAGCAATATCATTCAATATATATAAAAGTGCAAGACAAATGTCACGTCACTCATTTTTGTAGTCGTATTCTTATGCATGTAGATTGTGATTTGATTTTAGAAGTAGAATGTTAAGTAGTTCATTATAATTTTTTCAATAAAAATTTTTAAAATATATTAAATACATTCAATATAAATGGTGCATGAGAATAAGAAATCTTAAAATATATTAAATACATTCAACATAAATGGTGCATGGGAATAATCCTAGGATTACTAAGTCAAATCTCCAAATGATCTTAATGAAAAACATCTTAAATTTGAAATGAACATTTCGGTCTTGGACTACATAAATCATTTGTTTCTCAATATAAGATAACATATTAAACCAAATATAGAATGACATTCAAAGACTGCAATAAAGTACAAGACCTCTAATTAGATTTGAATATCATCTTTCAAGATCTTCGTCATGATCTAGAAATATGTATATCAATACATTGATACGGCTGAAAACCACATTAAAAAACTTGTGAATAACATAACATTATTTATCTCAGTTTTAATTTGTTATGATATAAAAAACTTGTGAATAACATAACATTATTTATCTCAGTTTTAATTTGTTATGATATAATGTATTTGTTTTCCAATAATTCAATAAACAAATCTTAATTTCATGCATAATTTATCACTGTATAATTGTATTTAAATTTTATTATTTCATTTATAAATCAAATTTAGAGTCACAACTTTTTTAAATTGATTATATCTGTATTAATAATATAATTTCATCATCATTTCCAACTCTCTCTCTCTATATTTATATATTTAAATATTTAATTTCAATATTATAATACATGTTTTTAAATTATTTTCCCCGATTATTCCAAAATAATTATTCCAACATAATTATTCACTATTCAAATGGTATTTAAACATATTATTTTAAAAAAAGTATCCAAAGACATATTAACAATTATTAATATAATAATTTTTCAGTTACAATTTTTACAATATTGGAAAAATATTAAATTAATGATATTAGTTATGATATTCTCACAAATATTATGACTAGATGACTTTGTTATATCATAAATAATATGTCAATAATTCAAAACCCTCATTGGAATAATAAGGGGTGGAAAAATAAAATTTAATAATAATGTAAAATATAAAATATGATTAAAACATAGATTATTAAAAGGACTCTCAATAATAAATATGATTATTAACACACAGTGTTAAAAGAGAATCAATTTCGATGATTCGTTTTTTAAACTTTTTTTTATTTATTTTCATGAATAGAAATAATATTTCAACTTTAAATTGGCTAAAATATTATTATTATTAAGGTAATATCTATTTGAGTTAAACGATTTTATCGTAATTTTGTCTTTAACATATATATTATTCATGAGAAATATATATATATATATATATATCTTTAACTTCGATTTATAAGTGATATAAAACATCTAGCATATTAAAATTTATAAAAATAAAGGGTGAAAAAAAAAGAGATAATTAATAATGTTATATTAAAATC
>Ga0209700_104744_pt1 | contig 23982 bp, 10 predicted proteins | sample SiratroredBW_FD_187528 | JGI IMG/M metagenome (GOLD analysis project Ga0209700, IMG submission 187528) | Root nodule microbial communities of legume samples collected from California, USA - Siratro red BW (SPAdes) (version 2) | ecosystem: Host-associated > Plants > Roots > Nodule | place: USA...
TATATTTTATTATATATATATTATATATATATATATATATATATATATATATATATATATATATATATATATATGTATGTATATAGATTATAAATACTAGCAAAAACATATACACATGATTTTCATTGTATTAAAGTTTATATAATTTTATTATTTTTATAAATAATTAATTAGAAAATAAAAAATACAATTTAAAGTATATATTTGTATAATTTTATATAGCCAAATTTTTTTAAAATTATTTAATTATTTAAAAATAAAAAAATATTTAATTAGTTTTATTTTATTAAATAAATAAATAATTTTTATTTATTAAAAGACAAATTATTCTATTTTACCTATAATATATATTATTGTTACGTCATACTTATAAAAAATATTTATTTTAATAAATAACGTTTTCATAGGGTCCAATATAATCAATTAGATTGAATAGAAAAATAAATTAAACTCCAGCCAATCATAACAAATTACAGCTAGAGAAAACAGTTACTTTTCAACGGTTTACCTCTTTGAATTCATTTTTTGTATTTTTTAAATTAAATATAGACATTGTTCTTGTTCTGGATTTTCTTTTTCCAGTATTTTCTTCATATTATATTTGGACGCGCTTCCATCTAGAGTCTTCCATTCCATATTCCAACACCACTCTCACGCTATTTTACTCCTTCCGCTTCTCCTCTCTCTTCATCTTCATCTTTCTTCATCTTCAGGGATCTGCGTTTCCTCTTATCGTTTCGTTCTTCACTTTCTTCTCTCGCAATTCACTAATCTTTTTCTCTTCTCGTTGTTCAGCGCGTTTCGCCTTCTCCTCTTTTTCACCTTTGGTTTTTCAACAATCTGTGGAAGCATGACTCATATCCTTTGATATGGAGCGTCTCCTTTTTTTTTTTTTTTTTTTTTTTTTTTTTTTTTTTTTTTTTTTTTTTTTTTTTTTTTGTTTTTTTTTGTTTTTTTTTTTTTTTTTTTTTTTTTTGTGTTTTTTTTTTTTTTTTTTTTTTTTTTTTTTTGTGTTTTCGTTTCTTTTTTAGTTGATTGTGATGGAAGTTAGTGGTTTTTTGTTCACTGAATTACCTTGTTTGGACTTAACTGAAGCGAACGCGGTAACCAGAGGGACCGAGACCGTGAAAGGGCTCAGGCAAGAGCTGGTGGAAAAACCAAGCAGCCTAAGAATGACGGCTTAACTCCTGAACAGCGCAGGGAAAGGTTGTTTTTGTTCGCTTTCTCTGTTTAAGCTTTTGTCAATTGCATGTTAAAATTTACATGAACAATTATTTTTGTTGGAATCATGTTCGAGAAAATGACAAAATTGTAATTATAGCGTATTTATAGTATATGCGTCAGAGAAATATTATATAAGACATCGCATAATTAATACTCCGAGGATGAAATTGAAGTCTATGATGAGTTAAAATTAAAATCAAATTTATTTATTTTTGAAGGACTAGAAAATATTTAAGCGTATTTGACATCTGTCAGAGGCTCCACAATAATTTAGTTATTTAAGCGTATTTGAAGTCAATAAACATATTTGCAAGTATTCATGCAGGCACAATAATTACGAAAGTTGGTAGAATTATCACCAAATGCTGCGACCAATTGTGGATACAATTTGGTTGTAGAGAACTAATTACTGTAATGTTGAGGGATGATGGATTTTGAAGCCTTGATTTGACATTATGTTTACTTCATGTGCAGGGATGCGAAAGCATTGCAGGAGAAAGCGGCGAAGAAAGCTGCTCAGGCTGCGGGAGGGAATAATGCAGGTGGTGGCAGAGGAAATAAATAGGCAAGATTGTTGAGTTGGGGGAGGGGAGGGACTGTATACATGGGAGAAATTGTATTGCTTATTATAATATGGGCTTTTACTTGAGTCATCTGCGTATGTCATTTCAGATAAACAATTGAATAACTGGTGTTTAGCTTGGAGGGCATTGTTGTTGGCTTTTAATCCTTTGACTTCTATATATAATTTGGAATGCAATTTTTCCGTAGTTTGTTGTAATGATCTTTTGCTTTCTTTCTAATTTTATTGCCTCTGAATGGATCAGATCTATATGTGTGCATGCTGTTGATTTATGTAATTTGTCAAAGGCACTGAAAGGGTCTGTTAGATCCTACATGTATAAACGATATTTAGAATGGTTAGTCGGTTAGAGAAGAGAAGATGAATCCATTAGTTATTTAGAACAGTACGAAATAATAGGAGGAAAAAGATGTGGGGTCTTTTGGTTTGGGAAGGACAGCATGAATATTATTAAGACTTATGTAAACTTGTGTATCACAGCAAATTGTTGTAGTGTGAACACAGTCCAAATTATTACATTTAAACATTTCGACAAACCTTACATTTAGAAGGTGAACACAATCAGTTATTATGAACTGAGATTACTTTATCTCAGATGCTTCTTTTTGTCACTGTCACCTTCAAGCCATGTTTCATATGAAGGACAACGGAAACCCTGGGGGATATAGCTTGGCCTTCCACCAATTGAAAGCGATAATTCCACAGCATAGCAGCAGCAATCATCTTTATCTCGGTGAAGCTCATGTCTTTACCCAAACAACTTCTTGGTCCTGCGTTGAATGCAATGAACTTGTAAGAGGGCATGTGAATAATCCCTCCTCTGTTGGAGATCCACCTTTCAGGTCTAAATTCCAAGCAATCTTCACCCCATATTTCCTCTGCCCTTCCCATGGTGTATAGAGAATACACTATCATGGTATTTGAATTGATCCAATGACCACTAGGAAGCATATCAGATTTTAATGCACACTTGTGCTCAAGTGGTACTGGAGGATAAAGCCTTAATGTCTCACTTATTGCCGCATGCAGGTAAGTTAACTGCCCAAGCCATTCCACACCTAAATCCTTCCCATTACCTTCTCTTGACGGTAACTTTTCTCGGATCTCTTCCAGAATCTTAGATTCCACAGATGGGTGTGTCGCCACCAACCAGAAAAACCATGTGAGACATGCACTAATGGTATCTCTGCCAGCTGCAAGGAGATTCATTGCTGTGTCTCTCAGAAACTTGTCGTCCATTTTTCCCATTCCTACTTCACGTATAAGAACATCTAGCAAGCTAAATCGTGGCTCCCCTTCTGGTCTGCTGTTGCCGCTGCTTTGGCCTTGCACTTTGCGCTTAGATACGATTTCTTCATACAACATTTGGTCAATAACTTCCTGGTTTTCTTTCATCTTCTTCTCATTTCCAAGTTGAAGCCAGTATAGCAGCTTCCATAAGCATCTTGGCATGACGTGTCTGTAGAAAAGAGCATCCTCTACTTCAGTGAAGGCTTTCTCACATGCAACTTCTGGGAAATCAATGGAAAGGCAAGTAGGATCATATCCTAAAACTATGGAACAAATGACGTCAAAGGTTAACCTTTGAAAAGCTTCTTGCAGGTCCACTTCCTTTCCTTGTTTGCATGCATGATCAAGAAATGGAAGCAGACAACTCTCGATCTTGTTCTTGATTGTTTTGTGACTAAACAACTGAAAACTAACCTGCTTAAACGTTGAATGAAGAATACTTCTGTTATACTTCCATAGTTGGGAATCAGACCTGAAAATCCCGTCTCCCAGAATTTCAAAGATCTCTCTGAAGTCATCTCCCTTGCCGTAGTTTTCAAACTTTGTGCTTGTAATGTGTTGGACATTCATAGGGTCGCTGGTGACGAATATGTTCATGTTTGATAGCCAAGGGCCTTCAAACATGAAATTACCTCCATAGTGTTTCAAAACTGTAGTTGTATAATCCAAGATGATGGACAAATTGAGGAAGACTCCGGGTAGCATGCCAAGCACGGGCCAGTTCGTGATGGGAGCGTGCCTGTTAAGCCTCCAGTAGTAGATGAAGACGAAAAGAAGAAATGCCAGAAGGAATTCTCCAAAACCAAGCACTGCCATCGATATGATAGTATTTGAGAACTAAATCTATGTGTCGGTGGTGTGCTGGTGGTGTGCTAGAGTTGGGTGTTGAAGCATATAAGAGCTCGTGGAATTAGTTAGCTGTGGAAGCATTTAATAAAGTTTCTTAAAATTTGTCTCAAAAAGTAGTTACGCCTGTCGTTGGTAGATGTACTACCACTTCCCAAACATATGAAACAATAATACTTGACCGAACAAAGCAGTTATAATATCGCATAAATCTCTACACATTCGGATAATCATTTAGAGTTCGAATAACACATATCAATTGAAAATACAAGACTTAACAACTCATATTATGAACGAAATTGATATAATATTACATAAATCTCTATCCTGTTGAGTAATCATGTAGAGAGTTTGAATAACACATATAAATATGAACCAAACTGTTTAGCTCATAATATGATAATCACTTATCACGTCTAAACACCTATAAATACAATTTCATCATTAAGGAAGTATCACTCATCTCATATTGACTCGCAAAATACTTTATAGGTAAATTTCTATTTTATGTCTCATCAACAAAGTTTGGTTATTATCGGGAAGGAGATTTTAGTTTAGTTAAAGTTCATAGAGCTCAAAGTCAAGCTTAGATCACCTTAAAAGGTTTTAGTTGTATTTTGGTTAGAAGAGTAGTATTAAATCAATCTAATCAATTTAATGAGATGCAAATTGAACAAATCAGATACAAGTGTGGATTCATTTTTTCACTCTAATTTATATTGCATCAAATTCCTTTATCAACAAATCAGATATAGGTGTTGATTCATTTTTTTACTATAATTTATATTGGATCAAATTCGTTTTCAAAAAAATGTTTCTAATTTAGTTATGAATAAATGAAATAAAATATCATATTAAATTTAAAATAAAAATAAAAAAATATAAATTTATAAATATTAAAATATCACTTTTAAATCTATTATAAAATGTATACCATATTATGAAATGAAAAAATAGATAAAAATGAACAAAAGATATGAGAATAAAAAGATTATCTTCTTTTTACTATTAAAAATAAAAGTAAAGAGTTAAATATATACAAGGTCTAACTAAAGAGAAAGAAAATATTACATTCTGATCTTGGCATACAAGACAAAATGACGTAATTGATGATAATTTGATTCCATTATAAAGACAAAATAATATAATTGATATTAGTTTTCTTGTAATAATATTTGTATCCATATCTTTTGAAATTTCCTAGCAAGCTGAGAAAGAAATATTGATGAGACCCAACTTGTAACAATTATTCTTGAAAGAATAAGAACTTAAGGCTTTGGTATAAATATCAACCAATTGCTCTGTGGTGGAAATGAGAAGTAGATGGATGAGACCCTTCTTCACTTTTTTTCTAAAAATGTGACAATCTATTTTTATGTGTTTCGTACGTGAAACAATGGATTTGCTATAATGTATCACACTAAGTCATTGTCGCAGTATAAAAGAGATGACTGCTCAAAAGGAACTTTGAAAACTTGAATAAGATAAACTTGCCATTAAATTTCACATGTAATAGCGGGCATTGTCCTATATTCATCTTCATGGGAACTCTTTGACACTGTTTCTTGCTACTTTGATTTCTAAGATATAAGGGAATTTTCAAGATACACACTAAAATTAGTCACTAATTGTCTTGAATCACTACAGGTGTCATAATCATTATCACAAAAGGCTTTTAGATGGGCAGAAATGCTTGAAGAGAAAAATAAGCCAAGACTTGAAGCCTCTTTAATATATCTGAGAATTCTAATTGCCGCATTATAATGAGCAATTATAGTCTTATCAAAAAACAAAGAAAGTTGGTAAACATAGAAGCACGTTTGCAAGCTAAAAAACCTGTATATGTTAACAATTTCAATGCATATTTCCTTTGATTCATCATTATTCCTTTTTTACTTCTTGCTACTCTAAGACCAAGAAAATATCTTAAATTACCAAGATCCTTGATCTTGACTATCTTATTTAATGCTTCTTTGACTCGGTTAATCTCTCCATTTACTGTCAAAATTATATCATCTACATACACTAATAACGTTGTAAAAGATCCTTCAGAAAAAAGTAATAACAAGGAATGATTATTCACTCATTGAAAAAAGGATGACAACTTAGCAAATCACTCCCTACTGGCTTGCTTAAGGCCCTATAAAGTCTTTTTTAATTTACAAACTTATCTTGGTTGAATAGAAGTCAATAAAGGAGGAGTGACCATGTATACATCTTCTTTCAACTCTTCATCTTAAAAGGAATTATTTATGTCTAATTGTTTCAATTCCCAGTTATATATAGAAGTTAGAGAAAGAAACAACCTTGTAGTGGTCATCTTTGCTACTGAAGAAAAGTTTCAAGGTAGTCAATGCTCCATGTTTGTGTGTTTTCCTTGGCCACTAACCTTGCTTTATACATTTCAACAATCTTATTATTCTTATATTCTATTTTCAATGCCTGTTTGCAACCTATGACAATTTTGTTCTTAGGCGAAAAAACAATCTTTCATGTTTAATTGGACTCTAAAGCAGATATCTCGTAATGTATAGCCTTTCTCCAGCAGTCATGTCTCACAACTCAGAATAAATGTTTGACTCATCTTGTGAAGAAAGAGACATAATACAAGATTTATAAGAAGGTGCTAATTTAATATAAGACAAAACAAAATTCAAAGGATATTTAACTTTAGAAGATGTATTTGAACATTGAGATTATGATGATAATCCTTTAGATTAGAATTGATTGTGTTGTTTTATGATTTTCATTGAAGTTTTGGTTTATGGGAACAAACTTCTTATGGAACCTGAATGTCTGATTCATGGTCATTTTCAACATTATCACAGGGTGCAACAATGACTTATGATGACTGACTCAAAACATGTTGATCTTTTGATTCATGGTCATTATTAATGTTATTTTCAACATTATCACATGGTGCAAAAATGAATTGTGATGACTGACTCAAAACATGTTGATCTTCATCATGAATGTTAGGATTATCAGTTTCATTGGTAGTATCCTTAACCCTTTGGTATAGAAAAACATGTTTATAGTAGACAACATCCCTAAATACAATTTTTTTTTCTTGATTGAATATTCAACAAAATATTTCCTTTTGTCTCTCTTTTAAAACCAATAAAAGCACATTTTGACGCCCTTAGATCAAATTCTCTTTTATTTGTTGACAAAGTGTTAGCATAACATAAATATCCAAATGCCTTTAATTGATTAAAACATGGGGTAGTTTTTGTAAAGCATTTTAAGAGGGCAAAAATAATTTAAAACAGATGCGGGAAGCATGTTTATAATATGCGTAACATGTATCACAAAATATGATCAATAAATTTTTGGTAAATGAGATTGTATATTGGGAGTTCTTGCTACATTTAATAAATGACTATGTTTCCTTTCAACTATACTATTTTGTTGTGGAGTACTTACGCATGACGTTTGATGTATTATTCCTTTGTTGATAATAAAATTAGTCATGAAAAATTCAGTCCCATTATCACTTATTATTTTTATTATTGTCTCAAATTCTGTTTGAATAAAATAAAAAAATTCATAGTCTAAACAACTTTAGAGTTTTGTTTTAAAGGAAAAACCTATGTGTACCTTGAATAATCATCAACTATGGTCAGAAATATTTATGATCATGAATTGATAATACTGAGTATGGTCTCCACAGATCAACATGAATCAAATCAAAACATTTTTTAGATTTAGATGCACTAAGAGGAAAGGGAAGTATTTTTTGCTTTGCAAAACGACAAAGATCACAAACAAAAGATATGTTATATTTAATAAAAAGAAATTTATTTTTGATAACATCGATGCATTTGTTGAAGCATGCCCTAACCAAAAATGCCAAAGGATTTTGAAATCACTAGTAGTAGAATTGATATGTGAAGATTTGATAGCTTTGATTTAAAGTTTTTGATAAGAAGGGACCTTAAGTATATAAAATCTATTTTACATCTCAACTGAATCAATCATTTTCAAAGAATTATTATTGTGAATGTGACAACCTCTAGAATCAAATGTAATCACACAAAATAAATTTTCAATGAATTTTTGTTACTGAAAGAAGATTAAAAGTAAAGTTAAGAATATATAGAACATTATCTATGATAGGATTTTGATTGAGAAAAGAATTTCCAAAATAATTGGCAATGACTTCATCTCTATTGGTAATTTGACACTTATAGGATTAATTTGATGATATGAAGTGAAATGAGTCAAGGATGACCAAATTTAGTCAGTAGCACCACTATCAATAATCAAAGAACTAAAAGAAGAAAAAAATTTGTCACCCATGTGTGTTTTCGTATTGGAAAGAATAATACATATTTGATTAGAATTATTACCACTTGATTTAGACTATTACAAAAGGACTTACAATGTTTGATATTGCTCAAGAGTTAAATCAATTTGCGGAGAATGTACTTCTGACTTTGAACCTTCATGATTATGCTCATTATTATTAGAGTCTGTTTTCTAATTTTTAAATTTGAACTGAGGTAGAAAACTATACTTTCTATGACAAGTCTCAATCATAAACCCTGTATTTTCACAATGATTGCATACTTTAGAATTATTTCGTCTTCTATAACTTCTTTTGTTAGTATTAATCATTGCCTTGGAATAATCACCAAAAATTTGTCTCTTTTATCGAGTACCAAGAGAACAAATCCTATTCGAGGATGACAAAGAGTCTCGTTAAAGATCAACAATTTCAGTCATGACTAAATGTAGCAACCAGAGCTCTTAAATTAGTGCTCTGATATCATATTATTGAATATATACCATATTATGAAATAAAAAGATGAATAAAAATGAACAAAAGATATAAGAATGAAAAGATTATCTGTGTTCTTCTATTGAGTCTAAAAGTAAAGAACTAAATATATGAAAGCAGTGTACCGATTTTAGGTCTAGCTAAAGGGAGATAAAATATTACACTTTGATGTTGTCATAAAAGACAAAATAACAGAATTGATGACAATTTGATTCAGTCATAAAAATAAAATAATATAATTGATATTAGTTTTCTTCTAAAAGTTTTGTATCAATATCATTTAAAAATATTTGTTAAATATCCGCACTCAATTGTTATAGTCTCTTTATCTAACTTTATTTGTTTATTATTAAATATTTTATTTGAATTAAACTGAACGCGGGTTGAAATATTAAAGTTATGCTTTTTATGTTGAAAATTAGTTGTAGGAAGAATTTTTGTGAGAAAGGCTTTTCGTAATCTTACAATTTTTACTTTGATCATGTTAAATATATTGATTCTTTTTCGCGAATAAAATTTTGCAAGAAAATTAATAAGAATTTTAAATTGTTTTCTACGGATTTTCTTATGAATATAAATGCACATGAAATGTTTAATAATGTTTTAACTAGTGGCAATTAATTTTGCAGATAATTTTTCATGAATTTTTTGTTTCAAATTACTTTTCACCGACAAATAAAATAAATGTTTTTAACTTTTTGTTGTATTATCTAACTTTGAGATATTTGGAGTTATGAGAGAGACCTATCTCCAATTCGAACAATTTAGTTATAGATAATAATTAATTTATAACTGATTCAAAGATCCACTATTTAGTAATAAATCTAGACTTTAAACCTTATAATTAATGGTTTATTTAAAAAGAAAATACTTAGTCAATTTTTTCACTTTTTTTATATATTCATATTTTTATATTTTTCTAGCTCTTACTAATTTGAGTCTCAAAGAATCATTTGTAGATAAATTTTCACTAAGTCAATTATAGCTTCTTGGATACATTTTATGCTGCCCGCTAGCCAACATGGATGAACTTTATACCCAGGTAGCCAAGTATATCATCATGGAAAAGAACTTGATTTCAGAAATAAGATATTGAAAACTCCGTTGTGACCTCTACTTCTCATACATAAACCTTTAGAAAAAGGTGTGCTAGGAAGTACAAAAACTATAACCCCATGAATTTCGATCAAGATGTGTCATCATCTCATAAGCATTTAATGTAGAGCTGATTCACCTTCCTCAGTCTACACCCTCACCACCTTTCATTGATTCAACCACACAATGTAGCTATCATCAAAACCAAGGTTACACCACAGAAGAATGTTACAAAATACGTGACTTTATCAAATATCTCGTCAAATCGTGGGCCTTAATTGTCAAGCTAGATGAGGTTGAGGTCGAGGAGGTTGGGACAAAGGTTTCCGTAATGTTTTTGAAGGTCAGTTATAGAACGTCAATAGGAGGGCCATGTCATAGTGCCTCAGCGTGAGCAAAGACATAGGTAGAAACCCTAGCAAAATCCTAGTGATGTCAAAGGTATCATGAACATTACTGCTGAAGGATTTGTTGGGGAACACAACTCAAATGTAGAAACAAAAATGAAATTTTGAAGTATAACTACAGAAGCTTGCTACCATTACATTCACGGATGAGGACTTTTGCACTAATGATCTTGAACAAGATGATCCAATCATTGTTATCACCACTATAGCTAATTGACAGGTTAGGAAATTTCTTATCATGAAAGTTTTGCTGATATATACTAGTCCACATTTGAAAACTTCAACATCCCCTCATTTCTATCCAAACTTATTTGGATCCACTACTAGGACTTGTTGGGGAGCGGGTACATACCCTAAGTTATGTTATTGTAGGCCTATCAAACTATAATGGTTTGATACATCCCAGGAAAGGTTAACACTTCATACAACATTCCATAGTTTTTACACTATATGGAGATGAAATTTCGTGTTAAAGACAATAGAATTATTATAGTGAAAGTTGATCTTAAAGTGACTAGAGAATGTTATGCACTAAGTTTGAAGATTAACTCCAACAACGATATCTCTAGGACTGACTAGGACCGACTAGATGTTAGAATTACCAGAAGAGTATGACATAATTCATTAGTGTCATAATGTTGAAGAGGTACTTCTAAATCCTTCTCCCATTGTTGACTCAACCCTTGTTCTGAATTGAAAGAGAACTGACCTTCTTTTGATGAGTCCAGGATCAAAATTTAGCTGGGCTTTTATCCTATTCGGTACACAAGGGTGAGTAAGACAAATAATTGTGTGTTGAGATCTAAAGTAGACTATGTTTTAATACATAATGTAGGTCTCTTTGCATGGAGCCCAATAGACATGTCCGATATTGATTCTAATATTATGTCGCATAAACTAACTATTCTCTCTCAAGTTAAACTAGTAGTCCGAAGAAAGAGGAAGCTCATAGAGAAATGACACATGGCCATCAGTAAATTGCTTAAAGTTGACTTTATAAGGAAAATTGTTCTCATAACATGGCTTGCAAACGTCACTATGGTAAAATGGTCAAATGGCAAATGAAAAATATACATTAACTATATGTGTCTCAAAGATACGTATATTCCGCCAAACATAGATTAAACCATTGATAATACAGGTGGCTATGAGTTTTTTGAATGTCTATTTAAGATAAAATAAAATCAGAATGTGTCTGCCTAATTAAGATAAGGTAACTCTCACTACAAAGGGAACTAATTTTTAGTACAAGGTGATGTCTTTTGGTCTAAAAAATGTTGGAGTCATATATCAACATCTCATAAATAAAATTTTTAAAGATCTCATCGACAACATCGTAAAGGTTTATATATTGACAATATAATGGTGAAATCAAACAAGGTTAAGAATCATCCTCTATATTTACAAAAGTTTTTAACAAAGTCAGAAGTATAATATATGGTTAAACCTACAAACTCAATAATACGTGTTTATATTATTATATTTTGTTGAATGTTGTTTCGATAGGTTGATAATTCAGTAAATATTATTTCTATTAACAAACACTTTTTATATTATTATACTTTTATTTTATTTTATTTTTAAATTACTTACATAAAATTATATACATAATTAAGTTATCACAAAAAGATAAAATAAATCTTTGTGGAAATATATTTCAAAGTTAAGCAAAACTTCCGGCTGTGAAAATAATAAGATCAAATGTAGTGTGATTTTTCATTCAATAGATTTACACTTGAGTAAAGTTTCATTTGTTAAAAATTATAGAGGAGAAATTAGAATTTGTCCAAATGTGAACTATCAAAACTTATTGAGTTTAAAAAATTAGACAATAAAACAACATTGAAAATAAAAAAGAAAGGTCTTTCTAGTATTTGAGGAAGGAATTAGACAAGCAATTGTGTTAATCCAAAATTTAAAGGTTCTTTACAAGCTTCTTTCAATATTCAAGTGAGAGATACTCTTGATTGTGAAATTGTGAGGATGTTTTATTCTTTAGCACTACCATTTCATTTAGCAAGAAGTCTTTATTATAGAAGTGTATTTTCTAATGCAACTAGCACTGCTAATCTTAGTGAGTATGTACTACCAACATATAATAAATTGAGAGGTACTTTACTTTTAAAAGAAAGGAGTCACGTAGGAAACCTTCTGCAAGATGTGAGAAACTAATGAAATTAGAAGGTTGTAACAATTGTTAGTGTTGGGTGGATAGATCCTTAAATAAGACCACTCATAAATTATATGGCAATCACTAAGAGTGGACAAATGTTTTTGAAGTCAATAAACATGATAGATAAAGGACAAAATTTGTATTGTTAAACACATGAGAGATGCACTTATAGAGGTTGGTTAAAAAAATGTGGTACAAATTATACTTAATAATGCATCTGTATGGAAGACAGTTGGTATGCTTATAGAACTCAAATTTCCTTTAATTTACTGGACTCCTTATATAACGCTAACCTTAAATCTTGCAGTGAAAAATAGTTGCATAGAAAAGAATACTAAAAAAATAGTGATACTTATCAACAATGTTCTTGGATTTCACAAATTGCTGACGATGCTACTTTATTGAAAACTATTGTTGGACACAATAAGATTATCCATATTCAATAACTTCAACTCGTTGGAGTTGCTTTCTATTGCTCCAACAAGATTTGGTTCAACCATAGTCATACTGAAAAGGTTTAAAAGTTTGAAAAAAAGACTCTACGAAAGGATTATTAGTGATGAATGGTCTTCTTACAAAGAGGATAATGTGGATAGTGCACATTTTGACTAATAGTTGGTGAATGAAGGTTGGTTACATACGTTCTTTAAATGCTCTTATTTATGATGTTCTCAGAAAAACATATACGGATATGACTACTCTTCACTTAGTATATGAAATGGGAGATTTAATTATTAAAAATGTGAAAAAGGTTATACACCAACATGAAAGAAAAACGAAAATTGATTTCATCAGTTTTTCGAGATAGTAAACTCAATATTAATTAACTGTTGGACTAAGATTAACACATCTCTTCATTATCTTACTCATTCTTTAAATCCAAGGTAATACATTATACAATTAAATTATTTTATGATTATATTTTGTTATGCACATCTTATTTATAATATCATAAATTTATAATATTATTTTTAATGTTGTAGATATTATAATTGAATGGTTAAATGAAGATTCACCAAGACTTACCCCACATCAAGATGTGAAACTTACTCATGAAAGGAAAAAATGTTTTAACATGTACTTTTCAAATATAAGAAGACAAGTAAGTATAAAGTTTGCAAACTTTTCAAATGGAAGAGAAGATTTTGCTAATATTAACTTTTTAGGGATAAAAGTAAAATGGATGTAAAAACATGGTGGATTATTCATGGAACTAATAAACCAATACTTCAAAAACTAACTCTTAAGCTACTTAGAGAACCCTATTCTTCTTGATTTAAAAGAAATTGGAGTACCTACTCTTTTACATATTTTTTTGAAAAAATAAAATAAAATGACACCTAAAAGGACATAAGATTAATATTTATCCATAGTAATCTTCGTCTTATTGAAAAAACTTCTTAAAATAAAAAAAAAGAAAAAATAAATTGTAAAATATTAGAAAAGATACATTAGATGACAATGAAATTCTTGATATTACTAATTTATCTCTTGGTGAACTAAAATTAGAAGTTGTATTTTTCAACGAAGATGAACAAATATAAAATTCAAACATTATGGTTTATATAAGGTTCTCGTGTTAGACCTTTTTATAAATGTTTCTCTTAATTTTTTTTCAAATTAAGAAATGTACTTGTATATTATCTTATAATTTTCAATTTAATTATAACTACGTCTAACATCATCATATATCTAAGGCTTATTTTTAAACGTAAGGTAATTTACACTTAAAATTAGAATTTGACTAAATGAAAATGCAGTTAGAAATTCATCAATAATCAAAATGGAATATGCGAAAATAATAGTCTCATAATAAGCTCGCTCTACAAATACCAAGGAGGAAAAACTTTAAGCAATAAGCTATAAATACCAATGTTTACACAAATAGTAACAATACAAATATGTAGGTTCAAACCATTCATGGCCTTAATGTCATTGCCAAATTTTCATATTCAATTTAGAAAAACTACAATAAACTCAAAATGAACAAAACTAAAAAGACAAGCAAAATGCTCTATTTCAACCAACATGAAAATTTACAAACCCCCTTTATAAAGTAAGGATAATTCTCTCGATAATACTCTAACTACATTTATTTCTCCATGAAATATTGCCTCTAAATCATCATTGCATAACCAATCACACTACATAGAACTATAAACCAAGACTTAGTTTCATGTTTACTTTTTGTTTCACATAGAATCAGAACAAACCAAATATTTCAACCAAACAACCAAAAATCGAAAACAAAGCACAAAACATACATTCAATATTCATTATTTTTATTTTCAAAACAAGATGCCCCAGATATAGCATTCCAATTTTCCTCAAACATTTAATATAAGGAAACGTTTCACATTAAAACCTAACAGATGTCTAATATCAAGTTACACACAAAATATAATTAATCATTCAAAACATATCCTTCAATTGTACATCAAACTGGTAGGATTGAAATAGAAAATCATCTTCCTCTACTCATAAATGTGCATCCTCCCAACTTTATCAAGATTCTTTTCTTTCTTAATACCTTCATTTTCGTTCACAACAATCATTTTGACTCAAACATAGACAAAATTTAAAAAAAAAAAATCTTCACTAAACATTCAAGTAGAGACATTTTAACTACTAATTAAAACTAAACTTTTAAATAAACATTAACAAGTAGAAGAGCCACAACAAAGCCATTACCCTCAAGTCATCTTAAGGACAAACTGCTCTGATGCCATAAATGTAACATTCCTAAAAATTTACCCTCTAAACAGTTATAATATGCAGATAATTAATAAATATAATATATACATACCACATTCAAAAAGTAGTTCAAAATATAAACCTATTCATAATACATTTACAAAGTAAAACAAAAGTAAAACGCATAAAAAAAGTAGATCACGTGCTTCATCAACTCATGGAGAACTCTCAATAAATGTCAAATCCTCTACTCTCATATAACACATGATCATGACAAGTTTAAAAACAAAACAAACAATATATTGAAGAAAAGAGTAAGCTAGAGACTTTAAAATATAGAATTATAAAGTTTAAATTTTCTATATTAACCAAAATACCTTAACTTAGGTACTCATCAATCGTCTCATACATCACTCTACCATTCTCATTTCTATACAATAATACATGCTATACATTGTTGTAACTGGGGTTACGATGGGAACAACGATCCGAAAGAAAAAGATAAAAAAATTTAAAAAATAGTAAAAAGAGTCGTTACTATAGTTTATCATGAAAAACTATAGAAAAATTGGAAAAGGATAAGGCAAGTCTGTAAAAACTGGATTTTGGGTCCTGGAGTCAAACGTGTGGGGAAGGTATTAACACCCCCACAAAGTCCGTCTTAAGACAATACCTTTAATTAAATAAATAAAATGAGTGTAATTTTCAAAATTTTCATTTTCCCAAAAAATGAAGATAAAAAATAAATAAAAATGTATTTTTTATTTTTTGAGAGGTTCGACAAAGTTTGACCTTGCTCCTACGTATTTCCATCAGGGATGGAAAATCAGGATTATGTAGTTCTATAAAGAAATTTGATTGTTAATCCAAACAAACTTAAAACTTTTCGAATTAAATCCATATATGACGCGAGCGATCATTTATGAATTAAATCAAAAATTTATAAAAAATAAAACACTATTTTTATTTATTTAATAACAAAATAAAATGAAACAAATGTAAACTCACATAAAAATAAAAATTAAAAAATTCAGATGTGAAATAAATCAAAAAATTATTTTAAAAGAAGATCTCATATGACACGTATGACAATTTGAAGGTTTAATTGAAATTTATTTATTTATTAATAGAGCTAATAAAAGGTTTTTTCCTTTTTTAAAACAATTGGGCTAACTCCAGATTGCTACACCAAACTCTGGACAGCTTCTTCCTAAACCTCCATACCTTCTTTATGCGCCTCCATTCATTTTTAGAATCTCAAAATTAACCTTGAATAAAGTGTGCAAAGTCCCAATTACCCTTACATAACCTTGCACCTTTGTATCTTCGTTTCCACCTGACCCTTGCAGTAAATATGCCGCCACAGTGAAGGAAGAGCCTCTGTCGTCTTGTGAAGAGCTGTCGTCGAAAAACTGTTACCGTTGTCCGCCGTTCACAGGCGTCATCACCTGTGAAGATACGTCTACCAATGTTAATGGAAGGGGAAGATAATGGAGAAGGAGGTGGGTCACGTCCTGCATCGCATTTTGGATTTGAATTTAAGTTTAATCCGAAAGTGTTTTGGAATTGTAGTTCTATAACAGCCTATTCCAGAATTCTCACCCCACTCAAACTTATTTCCGACAAAAATCTTCTTCTACCACCTCTCCACCACCACCACCACCACTAATATATCATCACTGACCACCGCGACCAACCTTTCACGACTACACAGCTAGAATTACTACCACCACTACAGTACACCAAAAATTACAACATTGTCTTTCTTCACGCATCTCCATTCTTATCTTTTTAAAACTTGCACATATCTTTATTAAGGGTAATATAGTCTTTCCAAAATGGGCAATCTAAAAAATTCAAAATATGTGGAAGTGTAAGAAGAAGGTATAAAGGTAGAGGAAGAGGCTGCCCAAACTCTGCCGCTCTCCTCTTTTCTCCATAATGGGCCCAACCCAATTTGTTCACGTTTGTTTTTTCAAATGGGCCGAACCCAAACTTACCTACTGCATCTCTTCACAACTTCACTATAGGCTTAAGTTCTTTCAACACTCTATACTAACACAACGACGAATTCTTCTTGCACCTCCATGATCTCGTCCTGCACCTCCATAATAGACTTGAAAAGTCTATTATACCCTTAATTTAATATTGTAAAACCCAAATGTACCCTACACCCACTTCACTCAATTCATTGTGTCTACGTTTTATTTGCAAATATCAGATGACACCTCATTTGGTTTACATTTTTAAAAGTTATATAAATCGGATGGAGTGTCATCCGATTTACATCCTCTTTAGAAATATAAACCAGGAAATGTAAATCAAATGACACCCCATTAGTTTTATATTTTAAAAAAATTTTATATTAAACCTACATCTCAGCTTCGTGGTAGGTAATATTTATCAGACAAAAAAGTGAAATCGTGGTAGGTAATTGTAATCTCTTTCTTCCTTCTTTTTTCTAAACAAAAAATTGATTGCCATCAAGAAATCAAGTTTTATTATAACTTGTTAAAACAAGATGAAAATAACGTTATGAACAGAGTGAAAAACCAAAAAGAAAAGAAAGCTAAGAGATAAAAATTGAATCACCAAAGTTCATACCTGGAGACATATTTCACAGGTTGTATTTCCTTTCTCGTTGCACCATCTTTTTATGCAATCTCTATGAGCAAATTGCGTAACAAAACGCAGTTATTGATGAGAATTAAAATAAACAAAAATAGGTCTTTAAGATTAAGAAGTTATGTATTTTTGTATTTACCTTCACGGTTTCAAAACAAGCAGAAGGTGCTTCCAATGTTTCTATGTTTTCAAACTCTTATTCATGACAAATTCTACAACGAGGAATTGCAGCAAGCAATTTCAAATCATCGACCAGCAGAACAACCTCTGCCATATATTTCACACCCAGTGATTTCTGTTTCTTCAAATTTCAGTCTTTGTTTTCAAATTCTATCGGGTAAATAAACAAATCATCAAACCTAACAATTTGAAATATCGTGCGTTTGTAGGTTAAGTGTGACCTTGTGCATGCATGGGGTGTTTATTTGTTGAAGGTGATGTGCGGAGGGGCATGGATAAGAGGGTGAGGGTTTTAAGGGTGTCACTGGGAGGTGGTGGCAATGAGGTACACGTAAGTGAACGTGGTGAAGGGTAGGACGTGCATGTGAGTTAGATGGATGAGGGAGAAGGTGGTTCTAGTGAGGTGTAATGGAGGTTTTGGTGAGGGAGAGAATGAGAAGTTCATGGGAGGTGCAAGACGCTTGGTGTATGTGGCCTGCATGGGAGGTGCGTTTGGACTGTTGGTGATGGGTTGCATGCTTGGGAATTGGGGCTTTATAGAGGTGGATGGTGGTAGCATGGTGTGTTCAATGTAGGTGAGAGAAGATGTGGGTGAATGTGGGAGGTGCAGAATGCATACAATATCCCGTTATGATGTGAAGACTAGAGAGGAATGAATATTTTATTTTACTTCATATTTTTTAATTTTATTATTTATTATCAGGAAGTGAGGAAGTTCAACACCGAAAAAAACAGTTCGAAAATGTTACCTTTTATTATTTTATTGTTATTTTTTATTTATATTTTATTTTCTTTTTCTTTTTTATTTATTTATTATGAAATGAAGAACGTGTAGTGTAATTTTTAAATGTCTATATTTTTTTGTTATTTATTTTTTAATTATTTTTACTTTATTTTTTTTTAAGATAGATATTTTGAAATATCTCTTTATCTCTTCTTTTACTCTTCTTTATCTTTGGATTAATCTTTAACCGTCTTTAACATAGAATTCATAACATAGAAGAAAGTTTTTAGTCACATTATTATTCTTTTAAACATATTTTTGTTTCTAAATTTTACTTATTTATTTATTTGACGAAATTGGTTGTTGACATACATATATTGACTCATATACAAAGGCACTTGCCTATACTTCTGGAAGACTCGTGCATTAAATATACATAGAGCTTTGGACCCGTCATAGAACTCCAAACATCCACACATTCATCAAATCAATCAATCAACAATCTTGTATGACAATATTAGTCTACCTAATTCTGTTCTTATCAGTTATATTTTAAACTATAGTCACTCAATTTGAATCTCCCTCGACTCTCACCACACTTAATAATTTTCATTTATGTGATTCCAATATATTAGTATAAAGTTTAGATACCTTCTTGTAGACAAATCTGACAATGTACAATCCTAGACATCTCAACACACAAACATATGTTTTCTTGAAGATACTATGTCTAGATTACAAATCATAACATCTCAATATAATACCATATATTATTCATGATAAAACTAAAGCGAATTATCAAAACAATTCAAGTTAAGTTTAATAACCAATTTTAGAAGATCAATACAATATCAAATATCAAGTTTCGTCATCTATGATATATCATGTGTGTCTGTACTTTATAAGGATTATTCCAATACTTAGATGAAGACAAAACAAAATATGTTTTAGATGAACTACATAAAAAAGTAGAATGTATCTAATTTCATTAAGAATTGCATATGATATCCAACTCATTGTCATCCAACACTACCTCCATACGAATTGAATATGATATCAACCCATGATAATTATGTACTACTTCCATAAGAATTGGATATGATATCCAATCCATGGTCATTCAACATGGGAATGGACGTCCTTGACCTATTCCCCCTAATAGTTTGAGACTCAAACATTATTAAGAGTTACGTAAACTTGTGTATCACAGCAAATGGTAGTGCGCAGTTGCGGTGTAAACACAATACCGATTATTAAATTTCAACATTTCTACAAACCTTACATGTAGAAGGTGAACACAATCAGTTATTATGAACTGAGATTACTTGATCTCAGATGTTTCTTTTTGTCACTGTCACCTTCAAGCCATGTTTCATAAGAAGGACAACGGAAACCCTGGGGGATATAGCTTGGCCTTCCACCAATTGAATGCGATAATTCCACAGCATAGCAGCAGCAATCATCTTTATCTCAGTGAAGCTCATTTCTTTACCCAAACAACTTCTTGGTCCTGCATTGAATGCAATGAACTTGTAAGAGGGTACGTGGATAATCCCTCCTTTCTTGGAGATCCACCTCTCTGGTCTAAATTCCAAGCAATCTTCACCCCATATTTCCTCTGCCCTTCCCATGGTGTATAGAGAATACACTATCATGGTATTTGAATTAACCCAATGACCACTAGGAAGCATATCAGATTTTAATGGACTCTTGTGCTCAATTGGTACTGGAGGATAAAGCCTTAATGTCTCACTTATTGCCGCATGCAGGTAAGTTAACTGCCCAAGCCATTCCACACCTAAATCCTTCCCATTTCCTTCTCTTGACGGTAACTTTTCTCGGATCTCTTCCAGAATCTTAGATTCCACAGATGGGTGTGTTGCCACCAACCAGAAAAACCATGTGAGACATGAACTAATGCTATCTCTGCCAGCTGCAAGGAGATTTTTGGCTGTGTCTTTCAGAAACTTTTCATCCATTTTTCCCTTTCCTTCTTCACTTATAAGAATATCTAGCAAGCTAAATCGTGGCTCCTCTTCTAGTCTGCTATTGCCGCTGCTTTGACCTTGCACTTCGCACTTAGATATGAATTCTTTATACAACATTTGGTCACAATTTCCTCATTTTCTTTCATGTTCTTCTCTTTTCCAAGTTGAAGCCAGTTTAGCAGCTTCCATAGGCATCTCGGCATGGCATGTCTGTAGAGAAGAGTATCCTCTATTTCAGTGAAGGCTTTCTCACTTGCAACTTCTGGGAAATCAATGGAAAGGCAAGCAGGATCAAATCCTATAACTATGGAACAAATGACGTCAAAGGTTAGCCTTTGAAAAGCCTCTTGTAGGTCCACTTCCGTTCCTTGTTTGCATGCATGATCAAGAAATGGAAGCAGACAAGTCTCAATCTTGTTCTTGATTGTTGTGTGACTAAACAACTTAAAACTAACCTGCTTAAAAGCTGAATGAAGAATAGTTCTATTATACTTCCATAGTTGGGAATCAGACCTGAAAATCCCATCTCCCAAAAATTGAAAGATCTCTTTGAATTCATCTCCCTTCCCGTAGTTATCAAACTTTGTGCTGGTAATGTGTTGCACATTCATGGGGTCGCTGGTGAAGAATATGTTCATGTTGGAAAGCCAAGGGCCTTCAAACATGAAATTGCCACCATGGTGTTTCAAAAGCTCAGTTACATAATCAAAGACGATGGAGAGATTGAACAAGAGTCCAGGTAGCATGCCAAGCACGGGCCACTTGGTGATGGGAGCATGCCTGTTGGGCCTCGAGTAATAATAGATTGAGACGAAAACAAGAAATGCCAGAAGCAATTCTGCAAAACCTAGCACAGCCATTAATATGATAGTCTTTGAGAACCAAATCTATCTTTGGGTTGTGTTCTAGACTTGGGCGTGGAAGCTTATTAGAATTTCCAGATTTAGTTGCTTCTGATGAAATCCTTGTGCATGAGGTTGGGCCACCAAAGCTTATTAATATTTCGAAATGAATGTCTAACCGTTTGGTTTGTGAAAAAGTCAGATAAGACGGTGGATTTACTTTTCTGAATTCAACCTATACTAGTACGGGACCATGCTTGCAATGCACGGCAATCATCTTAAATGCCTACAACAAAGAATGATAAATTGAAAAGGACTTTCAAGGACCAATTTCATAAATCAGCTTAAATTATATATCTTTTAACTTTTAAAAATAATGCTTAAAATATAGAGAAGACATCCATAACCACATTTCTTCTTTCATGACAAATTTTCTTAAAACGGTCACTTCGTAACCAATCATATTATATAGAACCATAAAACTATAAATCAAGATTTACTTTCATGATTACTTTTTATTTCATACAAAATTAAAATAAACCAAATATTCCAACCAAACAATAAAAGACTAAAAATAGAACATTAGGCACATAATTACTATTTATTATTTTATTTTCAAAATAAAAAATGTCCTAAATATAGCATTTTAGTTCCCTCAAATATTTAATATAAAAAAATGTTTCACTTTAAACCCACCACATGTCTAATATCAAATTATACAAAATATAATTAATAATTCGAAACATCTTTTAATTGTATATGAAACTAAAATAGAAAATCATCTTTCTTTAGTTATGAGTGTGCATCATTTCAACTTTATCTAGATTTGTTTTTTTAATACTTTCATCTTCATTCACAATAATCATTTTAACTAAAACATAAACAAAGTTTTTTTTTTAAAAAAAAAAAAACCTTCACTAGACATTCAACTAGACACATTTTAACTATTTCTTAAAACTAGATTTTAAAATAAATATTAAGAAGTAGAATAACCACAACAAACCCAAACCCACTACTCTCAAGTCATCCTAAGAACAAACTGCTTCGATACCATAAATGTAACATTTTTAAAAATAGTTCAAAATATAAACCTCCCCATAGGGGTTTTACATTTATAATACAAAACAAAAGTAAAACGTGCATAAAAAAAGTAGATCATGCGCTTTATCATTTTATGGAGAAATTTCAATACCTGATCCTTTGCTTACGTGAAACACATGATCATAGCAAAATTAAAAACAAAACAAACCACATACTAAAGAAAATGGTAAGCTAGAGACTTTAAAATGTAGAGTCATGAAGTTTAAATCTTTTTATATTAACCAAAATACCACAACTTAGACACTTATCAAGCATCTCATACATCACTTTACCATTTTAATTTCTATATAATAACACATGTTATATATACATTGGCTCATACACAAAGACACTTAACTTTATTTTCGGAGGACTCACGCATTGAATAGACCCAGATGTTGGCACTTATATAATTTCAAACTGTGAATCCACATAGTCTCCAAATCAATGAATTAACAATCTCGTATGACAAGGTTAGTCCACCTAAGACTGTTTAGACCAATTATATTTCAAATTACAGACACTCAGTCTGAACCTCCATCAACTCTCACCACCTAGTAATCTTCATCTGTGTGTTTTGAATATACGAATAGAGTTCTGATACCTCTTTCTAGATGAATCTCAAGACAATGTACAATACTAGACATCTTAACATGAGTATCTCCTTTCCTAAAGATATTATGTCTCAATTACAAACTATAACATCTTAGTATAATACCATACAATATCAAACATCAAGTTTCGTCATCCTATCACATACCATGACTCTATCTACATCATAACTACTAATTCTATACAAATCAAGTAAAATAATTTAATTTGAAATAATTCAACCACAGGCCCTGCAAGAGAAATTGGAACTCGGTGACCATGTCACCCCAACATCCAAGCCATCTACCATAAAGTTCTATCGGAAAATAAAACTATCAACTAATAAAATGTGTAACTAGCTTTCCTTACTTGTCTAAGAGGAGAATCACCTATAAAATACTTCAAGCTACCGCTTGCAAGATAACTCAACCTGCAACATACAGTTCAAATCAATGATCTGAACCAACCCTAAGGATCCAAAACGAACAACGACCATTCTTGATGTCTCTAAGACTATATACAAGAAAATGTATGCAATCTTTTTTTTTTTGGAAATCTTAAACCGCTCAAGAACAAGAAAAAATTGGTACTTACTTAAACCAAAATGCTGACACGCTAAACTTGCTCTACCCTACACCGAATTTGGATGGGGACCTTAGATCTTCAATCTGAAGCAAAAGGAAAACTATATTTTTGAAAGAGAGAGACAACATAGAGAACTATAAGATTCTGTTGTCTAGAGAGAGTGATTTTTGTTAAAATGATTTTCAGAATCTTTACAAAACAACTCTAAATTTTACCTTCTAAGTAGTTATAATATGCAGATAATTAATAAATAATATATATATATATATATA
>Ga0209700_104745_pt1 | contig 23975 bp, 7 predicted proteins | sample SiratroredBW_FD_187528 | JGI IMG/M metagenome (GOLD analysis project Ga0209700, IMG submission 187528) | Root nodule microbial communities of legume samples collected from California, USA - Siratro red BW (SPAdes) (version 2) | ecosystem: Host-associated > Plants > Roots > Nodule | place: USA...
ATTTAAATTAAATAAACAATATAACTTCATTCATGATATTTAAATAATAAAAAATCGAAAAGAAAGAATTAAAGTTATTAAAGTATTATAAAAAAAAATCTATATATATATATAGAGAGAGAAAGAGAGAGTATTTAAAATTAAAAGAAAGAAATAAGAATGATTATGAATTATAAATCAGTAATTAACAATAATAAAAAATAATTGAGTAAGAAATTAGTAAACAAGAAAGGAATTATTGTTTTTATTCTTAGCTTGACGTTTATTAAGTATAATTATAAAATGGTTTTTCTCTTATAGAAAACCCTATGTATGGTATATCTTGCATTAACTCTTGCATTTAAGTATTTATTTAAATTTTTTTCGACATATTAGAGGTTTTCAACTCAATTTGAGAAGTATCATTATTTTTTTTTAGAATTTCAATAACTTTAATGTTTTTCTTGAATGTGTTTTAATCTAGATTTTATTTAAAGATTTTTTACTCTCCTTTTTATCATAATCTTTGAAGATGTACTTCATGTAGTTTTAAGACTTCCAAAAATTCATCATTTCGTATGAATTTTTTTAAATCATGTATCTATTGGATGGTTATGACTTTAGGTTTCTTCAATTTTTGTCATGTTACACCACAACTTTAGGTTAATATAAATTATTTTTTATAATATCATTTTATGTAGTGAACGATTAGGAGGGTGACAATTTTCATTAACTAAATATTTTTGTTTCGTTCATAATTTATTTTAAGGGAGTCCTAGACTTTTTTGATGGTTTTCAACTTGGAAATTTTCTTATATTTATTTTAATAAAAGTATACTTGACCTTGTTGTTCAAATACATTTTTTCAGAATGTAATCACTCTTGACTAAGATCAAGTATTCTTTGAAACTTAATCACTCATAATTAAATTGAATATTCTTTTGAACATAATTACTCCTAACTAAGATCATGATCAAGTATTCCTTGAAACTAAGCCACTCGTAGCTAAGATTAAGTATTATTTGAAATGCAATTATCTTACCTAAAGTTAAGTATTTTTTGGAACATAATCACTCCTAGTTAAAATCACATATTTTTTATATCACAGTCATTTCTGGCTAAACATTAGGTTATAATGAAAGTGATATAAAACATAACATATTCACTTTCTAAAAGAGGAGTAACATCCTAAGAAGAATATAAAAGAAGTTCACTTTTTTAGATTAGCTCAAGAACACAAATAATGCTCTTTTTTTACAAATAGGACATATTGATTCTTAAAGATCGCAAGAGCATTAACCTTTCTTCTTCAAAGAGTATCTTTTATTTATAAAGGATTATAAGAAAGAGTTGTTGAGAATCATTTTCTAGTTACTAATATTTTCAAAGAACTTTTTTTTCTTTATATTGCTTTTGTCCATGTTCAAATATAGAGATACAATAAATTGTTTTTTCTTGTAGCATTAACTGCTTATCTCTTTTTCAAGAAGCATTATTATGTACAACATGACTTACAAGACTTTAATTAGATAAATTTTGTCCAAATTAGAATAAAGTACATAATGGTACATGGTTAATGATCTTCATAGAGTTAACATGATATAAAATAACTTTTAGTGCATTCTTTAAAATATCTCTAATGTCGATAAATCTTCGCAAGAACCTCTTAAAATATGAATAGAAAAGACATTATTTGTAACATAAAATAAATATTTCTAATATGAGTTAGCACTATGAAATATTTAATACTATGTGTCTTTATCTTATTAGATGAAAAAATAAACACAAATATTATGATTAAATGAACTATTGCGTTATAAGTATTGTGGTTGTTGTTATTAGACAAAAGGTCTTGATTTAATATTAAGATAAAAACAATCTTTCACATTTTATACTTTGTTTTACCATCCTTAATCAAAATCTTTTAGAGATCTAATGAATTTTTATATAACATATTATCTATGTTTTCCTTGATACTAATCTTCATAGGCACTCAAATTAATTGGTTTTATAGAAATATAGAACAATGTACACCAACAAATAGCACCAACTTCAATAGGTTGGTACGAATGCTACAATTGCCATGATTCTTAGGCTGGTTTTGTGCGTGTATTTGTGATGTAGTTGGGTGTTTGCCCCTAATTCAAGTATATGCAGGTTTTAATTGTTTCCTTGAGGATCGATTAGAGATGTCCGTACCCTCCTAGGGTTTTTAGGCAGTTCTTATTTTATTCACATTTCTCATTTAATATATATTTTTTTTACTATTTCTAATCTCCCTTACTTTTTTTATTTTTTTTAAAAGTTAGTTAGAATTTTATTTTACTTAATATTTTTTAATAGTTTTTAGTTACTCGGGTGAAATTAAGTGTTGATAAATATAAATCTATATTTAAGTATATCTATCTCTTAAAAGATTTGTCATGATACAAATCAAATACTTATTTAATCGATAATGATACAATAGAATGAATAAGTTAAAAAACATAGTTTGAAAGAGATATGTTGTGGTCCCAAAAGCTTTCTTTTTGTATTTCTATCCCTTCTTTTTATCATAAACATCCAAACAGAATAAACCCCTTTTTTCTTAAGGGTGTGATGTCATTTGGGTATATAATTTATAAATATGAATCAGTTTTTAATAAGTCTTTTTAAGACCTTATATGAAGTCTGTATATGTCTCTAAGCTCTATGATACTCAAAATTATATATATTTTGGTTCCTCCATCCTATTATATGATGTATGTGTCATATCAAATATGAATAATAATAATAATAATAATCTCAAAAATAATGTCAAATACATCATGTTTCTCATCTCAATCAATCTTGCATAATAAATACAAAGGAAAAGACTTCTTGGTGATAGACAATGTAATCATCAATTTCAGGCAACTTTTCTGAACCATATCTTAGAATGTTTGAAGCCTAATAGTCCCCACAATTATTTATTATTCTAATTGAGCCTTTTTTTTTCATAAACTTTGCAATTTTTTATATTGCTGTAATTGCGTAATTTTAGATGTTTTTATCATTTCAAATAAAAATAGATTTCGTTAAATATTTAATTTTACTTTTTTAATTTTGTATTAAATATTTCACAAACTAATAGTATAAATAAATCTATTAATTCTTATAGTTCATTTATTTTAAAAATAATTATAATTGAATAAATTAGTTGATAATAAAAATTTACAAAGTAAGATTTCGTGGGGTAAGAAATGAAAGAGAGATGTTGATAAGACTTCAAGTTTTAAATAAACCTATGTGCCATAATAATAAAAAAGAATTTTTTAATTTTAATATAACTTTATCAGTCCATTGATATCTTGAACCACCACTCTTATAATTTAATTATAATTTAATTATAATATAATTATAATGACGCTAAAATAATGTTTGAATATAATGATTAAATTATTTTTTTAATTTCTAAAAACTAAAACATAAATAAGAAATTACAAAAACGTGAGTCTTATAAAAAAAAAAGTAAAACTTGCAAAAATATGTTAAAATAATATGATCCAACTCGGTAAAATAAGATGAAACTTTAAACAAGCTTATATTATTGCAGATAATATCTATTGTTTAATGTAGATTGAATAAATCAAACCCTTAATTCTAAACTTTAAAAAATTATAATCTTATTAACTAGTTACAAGAGTGTGGATTAGGGAATTGATTTGAGAAATTGGTTTTGAGATGATTTGAGATAAAAGTGTATGGAAAGTTTGTTGTTTGAATTAAGAAAAAGATAATAAGATTTGAATGAAAAGTTTGTAAAAATTTGTGAATGATGTGATAGATATAATAAATATTTTAATATTTTTAATATATAAATTATAAAATTACAAATATTATTTAATTAAAAATCAAATATAATTAAAAATATTTTAATATAATTTTATTATTATAATTATTATAATAATTATTTATAATTTTATAATTTTTATTATTATAATTATTATTTTTAATATTTTAATATTTTCAGTTTTTTATGTATTAATATTATTAATAATTATCTTATATTATTAGTATTTTATAAAATTAGTATTATATTTTCTAATTTATTATATTATTATTATTATTTTATAACTTAATTAAGTTTATTATTATTTTATTGAATACTGTTGAATCTTTTCGCAAATCTTCGCTATCAGGGAAGAAAATATTTTCGCTCTTTTCTTCTTCGTTTTTTTTAATAAATTATTATTTTATTCTTCATCTACAGGTTTTAAATGATAAAAGTTTTAGACCATTATTAAATAACAGACTCTGTTATGATATAAGTTTGTCAAGAGAACTTCTTACTACACTTTCATGTCTTAATGATTACACTGTCTTTCATAATATCTTAATGATTACATTGTCTTTCACTAAAGATGTAATTATCTATTTTATTTTTCTGACACTTTCATATATCCCTCACTTTTTCTTCTAGCTCCATAATCTTAAGTTAAAGTTCATTTCCATCTATTATGTCAGTGTTTGCTCTTATTATCATGTATTATTATTAATAGAAGAAGGTTGAATGACTCTCTTTACGATCTATAAGAAAAATTTTTAAAATGATCTATTTCAGAAGTTGTTTTTAGATTTGAAAACAATTTTTAAAATAGATTATTTAAAAAGATTTTTTAGGTAAAAAAAGTCTTTTGAAATAAGTCATTTCGAAAATATTATAAAAGTGTATTTTTTGATTTTGAAATGTTTTATTCTAAAAGTTATTTTCAGATCTTAATATTAAATTATATTTCTAAGACAGTTTATTCTAAATGTAAAATTTAGTTTTTGGAATGGATTATTTCAGAAATCAAATTTTATATTTTAAATTAAGCGATTCCAAAAGTTAAAATATATATAATAAGTAAATAAGTTTTTCAAAATGAACTATTTAAAAATTAAAAAGTCATGGAGGTATAGGAAGAAGCTTTTGTTTATCAAAGAAAGACACAAAGCAAATAAGTCTTTTCAAAATGAACAATTTAAGAAAATTAAAAAGTTATGGAAGTGAACAATTTAAAAAAATTAAAAAGTTATGGAAGTGAAAGAAGTCTTGTTTGTCAAAGAGAGACAAAAACTTCCTCTACCTCATAATTTTGACATTCACCCCATCACAGACAAGAAAATACAAAAATAACTTCACCGTTAGCTTTTGAAAAATGTTTTTTGGAAAATTTTTGAAAAGTATTTTTCAAAACATTGTAAAATGTTTTTTAGAAATATATTTCAAAAAGCCTTTTCCAAAAAATATTTTAAAAAAATGTTTTTTAAATATAAATTTAAATTTTAAAAAAGACTTTTCGAAATATATTTTCGAAAAATATTTTTCAAAATATATTTTTACTGAAAGGTATTTTGGAATTTTTCAGAAATGATGGAGTGCAAGTAAAAAATGACGGGGTGCATGAAGGGTTTACCTCAGAGATCATAACCTTCATCTTAATACAGGATGGATTTTTTTTTTCTGCACCGTTATCACTAATTGCACCTCTATGCTAATATAAAAAGCTAAAATACCCTCTCTTACTACACCCGATGCTGCAATCTTCACTGCACCTCCATTTTCCACCACACCGTTCTCCAGTGCGCTAAGAGGAAGAAGAAGAAAAACTCATTCTGAAAAAAGGTTCATTCCAAAGCTATCATTTATGTTATAGAAAGTTTGTTTTAAAAATTCTGTTATAAAAAACTTATTATGGAGGATATCATATATGTTTCAAAAATTATATTTTGAAAAGTTCATTTTAAAATGCATTTTATATTTTTCAAAAAACTTGTTCTGAAAATTCTATTTCAAAAATCATGTTTTAGAAATTTCAGAAAACCTATTCTAAAAGATTTTCAGCACAGATAATTCGAAAGTCACTTTACGAAAAGTAAAATAGTTATTTTAAAAACTATAAAGGTGCAGTTAGAAATTATGGGGATGCAGGAAGAAAAAGGTATACAGGACCTTTAATGGTTTTAGACGAACAATGGCTTAGAGACTAGAAACTCTGATATTGTATGATTTCCTTTCTTGACATTGCGATGTTCTATTCTTAATTGCCGAGCACATGTTTTTGTATGAGAGTTTAAGCGATGGTGAATTTGTTCCACAACTGAAACGTATTAATGCATCCAGTAACTCATGTTAAGGTTAACCAAGACAGAGGTGACTATAGCCATGTAAGTAGTTGATCCTAAAATTCCCAATTTCAATAGGCAGGATTTTTCAAACCTATATTGCAAATCGGACATATATTGAAAGCAATTTCTGACTCAATCAGAAAACGATGAAGTCAATGAGCCTTCAGAATTGGCTCTAGTTTCCACACCAGAAAATTAGAATTATCAAGTTTGGCCAATGAAATAGGTGAAATTCACAGGAGTGGTAATCGGAATCAAATTCATCAGAGGTTGTTTGAGTTGACAGTTGGGATGTTGGAGAAGGTGATTCAAGCTCAACAGTAGCCAAGATTAGGCTTTAGAAATATGTTAGAAATGAGAGAAAACGAATGACTATCATTCAATCAACCAGATGAATACAAAGAGTTTCTCTCATATAGAGCCAAGACTACTACAGTTTTATCAGAAACCTATGCACAAATATACTCTAACAATATGACTAAAGAATAAAATTCTAAAGAGTTTTTTATTTAAAGGATATTTATAAAAATAAAATAAGTAAAAGATTAAAGCACTAAATATATTATAATTTATCAGTTTATTTCTTTTATTTTATAATAATTAAACTAGAGAATATTTATTAAAAAAAGAAAAACCTGTCCTCCCTTAGTTATCCCTTAAACCTCAACTTTCAAACATTTCAGAAGCCAAATCCCCACCTATACACCATATAGCATAAATCTGTATCCTGCTCCACTATACTAATATCACACTTCCGAACATAGAACAAGTTCATCACAGCTCTTCAGCACAGACCTTTCTAGCAAAAGCATGATTTTTGTTGTAAAGAATTTGAAACCAAAGATCAAACTAGGCCTTCTAGTATCGTCAAGAGCCAACAAGAAATAATAGAAATCTGATACTCGTAGTACCTATTCAGAATAAAATTCACGGTAAAAAATCAATAATTTACACTTATCAGCAATTACAATAAATATTTCTCTACTGTTATTACATGGGAAACATTGCCACAAGCATTGGCAACACAAAATTGCCACATTATTGAGAGACTGCATTATCAACAGCTTTCCGGTACTTACCGCAGTAAAATTAAAGGATTGGACAAAGCTAGGGTTTAAACACGATTCACTATTTACAACAAATAAAGGCATTATACATAAATATCAATATTTTCAAAGAATGATATTATGTACATCTAACTACATCAATTGGGTCATTATACCTACAATGACAACCGTTTGAATAAGAATAAGATTAACAAGCACCACCCATATTTACAATATATACAGTTATTCAGAATCTCTGATAGAAAAGAATCATCTGACTGGTTCCGTAACTCTACATCTGCAGCCAATGCACATATTTAGAAGAGGGAAATGAAACACAAGAAAGACTATAAGCATAAATAAGAGCTCAATTTACAGCATAAGACAGAAATCTGATTCACAGATGATTTTATTAAATAAAGTGCTATTTCGAAAAACAGCGTTCAGGAATCAATGGCTATTGTCAAAAGGCATCTCATACATTTTACTGAAGTCGATGCATAATGAGAATAGTATGAAGAAATATCAGTTTCATAGCACCCATCTTAGAGATATCATTCAAAATTAATAAGTCACCAAAGATTCCTTTTTTATGCACTACTTCAATTGATAGAGTACATTTTTTCTTATCTTTTACTAAGAATGGAGGCTCAACTCACATGATACACGAGAGACTACCCAGCAAATTAAAGAAAGGCTCTTCTGAATCTGCTTGGTAAGGGAAGCAAGAGTATCAACTAATCAATCCTCACATAACAATCTGCATAGAGTTAAAAATATATATTAAATATTAAATTTCTAATGTCAATTTAGCACGAAGACAAAGTAATGTCACTAATGGCACCATTAATCAGTCTTCTTCCCAGGGTTGTGCTGGACAATATTTCTCCATGGATTCCTTTTTACGTTCCGGATCAAGGCTGTAAAGGGGGAGGGGGAAAAACACTGGTTATATCCAATTTTGGAAAAGTCAAGGAATTACGGAACAACCAAAGTTTCCATTCGACAAAAGAGTTACTTAAAGTCAAGTCAAGTCAAGTCACAGACCTATTTCTGAATCCAAGAAGAGCACAGTGTACAGCACTTGCACAAGCTGAAGCGGGGGCTATGGCAGCAGCAGGAACTGCTCGAACAGCAGCAGCCAAGGCAGGTCCAGCACCTGAACCTCGCTGAAATTTTTTTAAGGGGCTCTGAACTAACACAGCAGCAGATTTTCCCAAGCCATCGCTAAGACTCTCATAAGCCTATAAAATCAAGAAAAATAACCTTAATGTAGCCAAGGAAAAAAATTAACACAACGAACTTTGGTGATTTGTACAAGCATCCATGATCCCTAAGAGAATGAGTAAATAAATCTAAACATAGATTATGTGATGCAAGCAATTAATCCAAATGGTTTCAACAAGTCTAATTATAATTAAGAAAATAAATTAAGTGCTACAGGCATCTCCAGATCAGATTATTCATATTGTGTTTGCGGAAGACGCATTCTTTTCTGTCACTTAACACGTGTTTAAGAAGTCAGACATAGACCGAGACCAACATATCATTCTCAATAATTTTGACATTTCACCTGTTGAATTCCTTCCTGGGCATCTTTAGGTTGATTGGATCGAACATCTGTTTTTGATTTGTCTTTCACAGGCAGTGGAACTGGAGAAGGTATGCTTGAAAGAATATATTCTGCTTGGAGGAGAATGTCATGGGCTCCAGCAGCTAGATGAACTCCAAGTCCAACCGCTTCAAGAGAAATGCTTCGAAGAAATGCAATTGTACCTACAAAGATTTGTTAATAATGCAATGAAAACTGAGCCAGAGTAGAGCAACTCAGCATTAGAATTTATGGTCCAGAAAACTACGCAAAAAATCCTATAATCATTCAGATGGATTTAGAAAACTGAATTCAGCAATGGAAGCTTCAGAAGTGCCAACTGCCAATATAAGGAACACTGAAACTGATGGTATAAGTTGTTGCAACTGGACACTATTTATTTACTAGTGAAAGATTATGTACCAACAACAACAACTATAGGGCCTAACATGCCCTGCAACACCAAACCAAACTTTTACAAACAAACAAACAAAAAAGTGTAAATGATGCGAAATATTATTTAAGAATAAAAGAAGATCTTAGCAAAAATATTTATAGTTTAGCGACGACAAAGAACTAGTTAAGAATAAGTAATTAATGCATGGTTATTAAGAAACCACTTATTATCTTATAAATCAAAATAGTTAAACTTTAAACTTCTCAAAATGTAAATAAAAACCCTTTTTTGATATAACCTATGCAATGAGGAAATCCTAGTGCAATTAAAAAATGTCCAAAAAAATTTATAATGAAACTCAAATTAATAAATATGTAAATGAGCGTTAGTTAAACAAGAAACTCCAAAACTAATTCAAAAATCATGAATCAACTAATCCCTAATTCTGATGCTGGGGATTGGAATCAATATTCAAAACTAATTGAAACAGGATACACAACTCCATTCAACTATACCATTCACTCCCCGTTAGATTCCGCGAAGCTAAAGTCTGTCGTACAAAAATGTAGAAAACTGTTTCATCATGAAAACGTTTTGCTAAAAAGAATCAAATTAGGATATTGTGAACCAGCCTTAAGCGTAGATAGGTTCCAATTGCAATGTATAGGTCTTGAATCACGCATTGAATGTATGGGATTCACAAGACCTCAAGCTCTACAACTACAATGGTTAGGTTTTATAGTATGATTCTCCCAAGGTTATTATCAATTTGTAACAGAGTTCTCCACCATCTCTGTCAATTGCAATTGAGTAGCACAGGAGGTGACACCAGTATTGCTGGGTTCACTTGGGATTTTAGTCAAATAGCCGGTACACAACACGACCTTTGGGTGATCGGATGTAAAGATCTAATTGGAAGATATAAAATTGGAGTCCCAGATTGGAAGTAAGGGTAAGCGTGATGTTTATAAACCTTTGGGCTCTTCAACTACAACAGCTAGCTTTTGTGGTGTGATTCTTCAATGTTAGTATCATGTTCAATATCTAAATAAATTGCAGAAATGTTAGCACTACCAACAGATACCTCATAAATATTATGATGAATTCTACTGCTGTAGTTGCTTATTTTTTATTATCTCGAGCATAAATCTAAATTATACAGGTAAAACTAGCAGAAAAATATCTATCAACAACAACCTACCTCTCTGCACACCCTTGAGCACTCTCCGCTCCTTCTTGTAGCTCTCTACTGGTGATGAAACCAGTTTAGCAGCACCAGCCCCGACTGCAATCAATGATCGCACAGTAGGAAGCCCCCGGAGTATTTTATGAATCTACATTTTGAACATACATATTGAACAATGTAAATATTATAAATGAAGAGAGCTAAAAAGTAACCCTGACATTTCCAAATTATATAATCCAAGTTATAATACCTGATTTTGAGATATATCTTCCAACCAATCCCCTACAGCAGTTTCACAAACACTGGCCCAACCGTAGACACCAGAGGCATGAACATGTTTCAGGTTAAGCTCAACCCCCTGAGACAACACAAATCATTTATATTTACTTTTTCCAACAAATAGTTTCTTTTTTGCACTAATTATTGTAAATAAAAAGGGTCAACAATGCTTTTTATGTGACTTTCAGGGTGCACAACCAGGAGTGTCATTGCAACACCATATAATAGGCCTAAATGAGTCGACAAACACATCAAACTCTGTTTAAAATATACTGGTCTATAAGGGTTATTTGAAGAATATCTTGAAACAGACAAATATAAGGAAACAGAGTTGTCCTGTATATTCTTTGTGGCTTGATAAAAACAACACCTATCTGTCAAGTGTACTCCCCCCCTCCCCCGCTAAAATAGCAAGCATTGATGTTATACTGTTTAACAATTAGCTCACGAGGTGATAATATGTGTAATTATAACACTAAAATATGAAAGAAAAGAGGACAACCTGGGGTACAAAGTCGGGCTGACTTAATCAACAATAGGAAAATTAAAAAATTGAAGAAATTTTACCTTCCAAGGGACAAGATTTACAAGCTCTACATACTTTCCATGCCTTAAAGCTGCTAGATCTACATGATTTGGACTGTAATCCACCCGAACAAGAATAGGCCATATATCTAGCTTCTGAAACCAAAATAAATATGTGAATACATTAATATTACCAGGTAGAAGAAAAGCTTATCAATTAATATCTTATATATGCTTTAAGATGGTGATTAGACCACTACACAAGTGTTTCTTCAACTTGATGGGAACAACAGTTCAATTCAATACACCAGTTCTTCAGCTAAGTGAGGAAAACAGATCGATAGATATAATAATTGGGATTTCCACATTTCTTTAAACACTTTATGTTGCAGTACAGAACACTGTACAGTCCAAAAATATACCAAAACAAGAAATTATAATAGAACACAACTCACCTGGAAGTAGGGAAGCAGCGCCTCTGGTGCAATTGAATGAAATGCATGATCTTTATTTTTCTTAGTCTTCTCAGGCAATGATTTTGAACCCTCCAAATCTTGACAACTATTAGAAAACTGATCCTTCAATGTGTTTTTTCTCCCAAAGAAGTCAACAAAAAAATCAAGCTGGCATTGGTGGAGATGTAACAACAAAGGTAAAATAGCAACATTTAACCTGAAAAGGAGAAAGAAAAGCATGTAATATATGACATACTTCATGCTTAATATTTCCTATATATTATTTGAAGTTTTAGGGAATGCTGCAATAAAGTGGACTTTAGTTGTGAAGAAAGACCAGGATATGTAATATCGCTGTGTATATTTATTAAAAAAAAAACATAACCATGAAAATTGTGAAAAAACAATGTAACTGCCATGCCATTAAAGCTATGAGAAAACTAGAAGTCAAAAATCATCACCATGATATTATATTGTAGTCAAAATGTCCTAGTCACCTACTAGTTGAAGCAATTCCCAAACCAGTCAGCGTATTTCAGTCACAACTAATGGTAAGTTTTACAAAGGGGACACCATCTCCAACAAAAACAGTTAGAATGGCACTTTACCTGTACTCCTCAAGGGGAGTAAGAGGATCTGGTCTAACTGCATCCAAGTCCAATTTAAATGCTTTTGAAAATGATTCCCTAGGATGACCTTTTGAGTGATAATATCCTAATACCTTCCAATTTAAAAAGAGAAATATTAAAACCTATAATTTGTAAGTTTAAAGATGTTTGATGTAAAATCACGTAATTTAAAGCAACTAAATTTTCAAAATTACCAGTTTCCAAGGTGCATCATGGCTTCTGTCATACAGATAAATATCTTGAACAGACACAGACATGTTAGAGACATTTAGTCCAACTGGAAATATGTCATACTGAAATTTCATCCCAGATAATGCAAGTTCCATGCAAATAGATGTGTCTCTCCCAGAATACTCTCCATTTTTCCCAGAGTCAAGCCAGTCAGAACCACCATACATTCTCCATCTTATATCAATTTTCTTAAGAATTACACGTCCACAAGCCTCACCATGTGATGAACTATCGTCAGATGAAAGCATGCCTCGATGATCTACAGCCTTTTTCAGTACAGATTGTTTGCTTTCCTCTGCAATGTGGTTTTCTAATACTTTCAGAGAGGTGCCTCCATACCATCTACCACTTCCTCTTTCAATCTCTTTATGTTCCACATTCCTCAGTTTGTGGCTAGAAAGCTCATCACAATGAATACCCAAAGATAGCTCGGACAGAGGGCGTAAGTCAGACAAACAATAGCTTTCTATAATCTCTGGAAAACAACCCTCTTGCAGAAATGAAGTATCGCTACCTTCTGGTCCTAGCACACTCACTGGCTCAGTCAAAGTTAATTCATGAGAGAGAACTTCAGGCTTATGCAAATTCATCTGACCAACCTCAATTAAGCTTCCTTCAAGTGGAATCCTTGATTCAAAAGCATAAGATTGGGGTGCATTATTGTTATTTACTTTAAATGCATCTTCACATATTTCATCCATCCAGCCAGCTATACTAGATCCATCCGTTGAAAATGTTGGACGGGAGCATTGTTCAGAAATCATCGAGTCAAATCTGAGATTCTTATTTTCAGTTTTAAATTCATTCCTTTGCTGTGCCTGTTGAACGTTATGCCACCTATTCTGCAAATGCACAATAGATTCCTCCACATCAGGAGCAAATAATTGCTGAAGTTGTGCAGCCAAACGAATCAGACTACCAGTTGTATCATAGCATGTTTCCACATTAAGGTGAGATTTAGATAATTCCAGTTCCCACAGAAGACTACTTGTACAGTTTGTTTTCAAAATCGCCTCCATAAAAGCCTCCTGAGCAACTTTAACATAACCAGCTTTTTGAAGATGTTCAACACCATAAATGCCAGGCAGAGAATTCAGTTCTGATATTAAATGAAGTAGAAGCCCCAAGTCATGCACTCGGATTTGGAAAACACTTCCAACTGTGTCTGCTGAAGATGAACTTGACAGAGTTAAGCTGGATGCAGCCAACAAACAGGAAACACATTGTTCACTCATATCTTCTTCGATAAATGAACATCTAGACTCTGAATTCAGTTCACTCTGAACTACAGGAGTCTTCACATAAGGCTCATAGCTCAAAGCAATATCAATCAAGCACAGAACAAAATAAGTTGTGTAAGAGACATTCTGTTCCTTCTTTGAAATATTAGTATCTCCTACCCCTTTGGTATTAGAAGCAGGCAAGCAGAAAAAGGATGAAATTGCATCAAACCAGTCCAAACGACCACCTACAGCAATAACTGTACCACAACTGACAGTAATGGATGTTACAGTGTTAGAAATCTCGGGGTCAGAGAGACAAATGACTTCAGAACCAGCACATTTGGAAGACAATGCATTAGAACCTCCTCCATCACCTCTTTTCACAGAGGAGTTGCTACAGGTAATCAGAAGAAACTCATGATCAGGAAGTTCTGTGACAAATCCCCACAACTTGCCTTCACCATGAGCTAATCGGAAGAAACTTGCAGCCTTAATGCCGCCAGTATTGGTGACCGACAGCACCTCAAACTTTTGAACTTTCAGCATGAACTGACACCATATTCCAGGAAGTTCACTCTTGATTGAACTTTTGGTTATCTCAGAGGTATCTGTATCAATAAGAATTTCAAGAGAATCACATTCCAAAAATACTGATGATTGTGAGACAGAAGAATCCTTTTCAACATTGGCTTCCTTAGAAGTCACACATGTCAATGCATTCAGTGTCTGATGTAGAAGATGATGTATGCCTTTATATTGAGAATAATTCACATGAATCACAAGTTGAGATAGATGGACATGTATGAGAAACGATGAGCTTAAAATCATCTCTTGTTGAGTTTGAGATTTCCAATCTTCCAGATCTTTCACTGTTGATGCAGACACAAACTCGTGCCCCCTTCTTCTAGTGTCTTCTTTGTCCCTAGTTTGCTCTGAATTAGCAAATAATCTGGCTTTCTTAGCAATCCAAGGACCAGTCACTTTACCCCCTTGCCAAACAACACGAAAAACAGAGAAACATCCTCTTCTATGAAAAATGGAAAAGAAGCAGCAGGCAGAAAATTTCTCATTCTGCACATCATAGGAGATGATTCCACCATTACCATTACTTGATGTGATCAAGTAGATGTCAAGATCACAGAAACTCAGTTGAAGAGATTGAGCAGATACCGAAGGAAATCTTTTCTTTGAACTTTCATTTGAACTTTGACTATAATCTGGAGTGCAACCATTGTTCAAAGGTGACGATGAAGTAAAATCAAGAGCAATGAACTGTTCCCATGGAAATGAATTGTTATGATCTCCGTCCCTTTCAAAAGGAAAACACAATATCACTCTTGCATTAGAAATTGATATATCACTGTCCAAGCATTGTGTTGTGGAGAAAGATGTCACACAGGGACTAGAACCTTCCTTAATATTACTCTGACATGGTCCACACTTGTTATCTGAGGCTTCACATAGAATTTCCTTTTCTTTATTATGCTTCCCAAGTGATTTCTCAACTTCCTTTAGCATATTCATGATCACATTAATTACTGAAAAGATAACCCAAAAAATAAATGGGGGCAAGTTCAGTGAGAATGATGTCTTTCCCATCAGGCAACCATCAGATGAACTTGATTGCGTTGAAAATTTGCAATTCATGACACCAGAAGTTCTAAACAGTGTAACTTTCAACAAACAATCATTATTTCCAAATGGAAAATCTGTCGCAACAGGCCCAATTAATGAATGTGACTCTACATTGTAAGAGGTAGACGAAGGGAGAGCATCAAGGACCTTAGCTTGTAGGTGTTGAACCAAAGCAGTTTGATTTTTAGCATCAATTCCAATATTCAAAAAACTAGCAACTTCTACACGCTTCACCTTTGCATCAAGAGTCATGCCTTGAGGGCATACCTATTGGGATCACATTGCATTTAAAGTTAGTGGAGGAATTTATTCAAAAACAAGTATCAGAGTATATACAGGTAAATAGGTCTCTCAAAGCAAGCATGAAGCCATGGGTAAAGATTTTGCAAAGGGATTTGGGGAGAAAGCATAGAAGCAAAATTTACCTGCAAAGCAAAAACAATGTCATTGCACTCTGCACCAAGATAATCAATTTGTGACCCAACCATGTGACCAATTTCAGAGTCGGAAAATGTATTCTGTTCATCAACACAGCTAGACAAAACAACTGATACTCCAGCAAAAGTTGCCCTGAAATTGGTTTCCATATGTTGCTGTTCTGTTTATTAATATCATAAATGAACATTAGTGAATAAAACTATCAAAAGGAAACACTATATATTTTGTATGCTTATTTGTTCAGCACGGACATTAGAAATAGTAGTTTAGCTCCCGTATATTTACTTGTGTATAGAGATGAAAAAATGCAATATGCAAGAGTGAAATGCATATAAAAAGTTTAAACCAAACAGATTGAAGATATAAAGTTTCCATTAAAAAATAACTACAAACAATAGCTTGAAAAATTAAGTACCAGATGGAATATGCAAAGATCCAGAAGCAAGGCTGGATGCAGCAGTAATTGCACTAAAAACTGAATATGTCCAATTCCACATTCCACTGTTTCCTAAAGCTGATTGCGAATTTCTCATTCCATCAAAACATTCAAAAAACTGGTCCACACTGCAGAATTCCCATAACAGAAATATCAACAGATTGAGAGTCAATAAAGGCAAGGAAGACCTATAAACTCCTAAAAATACATAATTGATTTAGCTATCATGTGCATAATAGATATCCTAAGGAAGTGATATTTCTCTACATTGTTAGCATTAGGTAAAATTGCACAAAGTATACAAATTATAAAGTTTACCTCGGAGTAACCATAAATTTTAATTGATAATACAGTGAACACAAATTATACTTCCATTTTAAAGTTTTCAGACTCATCTGTAACACATACATCCAGCAGAGATATTTGAATGAATTTCAAAATTATCTACAGGAGAGTTTGTTTTTCTCTTTGAGAGGGAAGGATCAATTGATGTCAAATATTTAATTAGAAAGTAGCATAAGAAATTTCCTATTCAACAACGTGGAGCACAAGGGAAAATTGCAATTTTGAGATTATTACGTGAATTGATCAAACTCAATAAGATTTTCAGAATTGTCATTTGTCAAGGTATCCAGAGAGATTGCCAATAGCAATTTATTTCAATTAAATGTTTCTCTAATAATGATAACATTTAAAAGGGAAAAAGAAGGACCTACCTTGCCCCAAAATCAAATTCTTGAATACCATCTTTATTATGATTTGTATGTGGAGATAATGGTACCCAATCGGATATAAGATTAGCCGCAGGAAGTAAATCATCAGCAAGGGTTTCAGGTTGGATCAAAGAAGCGTATTCAGCTGACAAACTACCGTCGGCAATTATACTCTCACCGGGAACATTGGTAATAGAAACTGAAGTTGATGAATGACGTAACAATGTAGAATTTAACTGGGCAGATCCTCTTACGTCGTGATTTGTGCACCCTTTGCCATCCTTGTTCAGATTCTTTACAGATTCCCATGATTGCAATAGCCATTTAATAGAGCTAGGCTGAAATCTTAACACTATAGGATCAACACGGGCATCAGCATCCACCTTGCAAATGTCCAAGGAACCATTCTTCCAAGGAATACTTAATTTTATACTTCCGCTAAATCCACCTTTGTTCCCGGTCATGACTGGACATGTTGCTATATTTGACCCCAAAACAGATTCATCACATCCTGCTCTTGATTCATGCTGAAAGTAAAAATCCTCATTATCTATTTGGAGAAGCTCGATAACTGCTCCATGAAACTTTACAAAGTTTGTTAACTGGCTTATTCCAAGGACATCAACATTCGAATCAGCATCTTCAGACAGACTAGTTCCACATTGTATTTCAGAAATCTGAAGAACTAAGGCATGACGACAATGTGTCTTATTTTCTACATTATCTAAGGATGGATCAAATGCAACAATTACATTTGTTACTGTAACATGGAAGTTTGTGAGCAACCACTTTATCATTTTTGCAATAGTTTTCACACCTTCGTGAACATCCACTGAAGCCAACTTCTCAGCATCATCTGATATTTCGTGCTCAGTCCTCGTTGAGCTGTGTCTGTGGTGATGATTATCACTATTATCCATGCCACAAGTTACATCTTCACTTGTTGACATTTTATCTGAGCATGGAGAAACTACTAATTCAAGCCCATTCACTTCAACCTCACAACCTTTACCACTCCAAGGCATTTTAATCAACAGGTAGCCAATTGAACCTTCTTTGATCATAATGGATGATGTCTTACCAAACTGTCAAACATTTGCAGAGGAAGGCAATAAGTTAACAAAAAATAAATAAAGAAAGAAATACTCTTGACGTTTTTCAGCTTAGAACACCATCCAATTCTATAAAAACAATCTTAACAGTTTACTTTATGATAAAACAAAGACCCCACATTAAGAATTCAAATTTTTCCTATAACAAAACAACATTTGACGTAATTGGGTCCCATTTGAAAGAGCTTGTTATCCGGCTATCCATAAACTGATTTCAGCTTCTTCCAATAAGCACTCTACGATAGTTTATGAAAACAGCTTATATCTTGTATAAAACAATTATATGAGTACCTACTCAGTGAGAGCTTCATTAAGTTATTTGACAAAAAGGATTCTTAGTCCGTATGAGAGAGGTGAAGCATGTATAAGGAGAATATCAAGTGACAGCACTATATTACCACAACAGATTGACGGAAAACCATTTTTTGAGCCTCAAGGCCTTACCTTGACCCTACTTTACCAACAAAAAAAGAAAAAGAACAAATTGACAGAACCAGAGTAAACCATTAAAGCTCACCAAGCAGGCCAAAACGAGAAGTTACAGAAAGCACATGACTTTACATCCTAACCATGACCATACATACACGACGCGAATGAAAAAGAATTTAATCCTCTCCCTTCTATGTGAGCTTTAATAAACAACTAACTCAAGTTAGGCTTCGTTCTGGGGTGTTGGCAACACACTATTTATGACATCCTCGTACCTTCTCTCAATACTACAACCAATTCATCAAAATAAAGGCGGCGATAATAGCAGGAATACCTTGCTGTTGACGAAATCGACATTGAGAGCGAGATCGGAGAGCTGAATGGTTCCCTGGGAGAGTTGGACGTCGAGCTGGTCGAGGTCGAGGTCGCCGAGAATGAACTGGCCAAGTTTCTTCTTGAGGAAGAACTTGCAAACCCTCTTGAGAGCCCAGCGCGAGAAGGTGGCCTCGGCGGATTTGGCAAAGTTGAGCCACGGGAACATGGCTACGGGAAGGAGAATTGGGCGGAATTAGGGTTGAAAAAGAGAATCAGCAGCGGAATTCGGAGGGAGGTGGCGGCGACGAACCATAAAGCTCCATAACATTAGCACGCAACCACGAGATTGTAGGAGGAACAGGAAGGATGGTTTTAAATTAAATAAAAAAATAAAAATAATAATTCCTACTTCTACTTTTTCCTCCTTTCCACCCCTTTTCGGCCCCCTCTTCCCTGCAATTTTACTTTATCTTTTTTCAAATTCAGTTACTTCTCATTATAAATTCTGTTAACAGTAACAACTAACGGATCTTAAATACTACTATTAATCAATAAATAAATGTAATTAATGGATTTACCTATAATACTATTCATTCTTCATTTAAATTCTCTTAATTTTTTAATTGTTTTATTTGTTTATTTATTTATAATAATAGTAAGAATAATATATATCTTGAATAAGTAATAAAAAAATCATTAAATCGTAAATGTATTTTTATTTTTAATACTATCTTTTATAAGTATAAGGTAAGTACATAACTTTAGAATTTTTAACATACTGCGAACATAAATGTTATATTATTTTTCTTAAATAATCATTATCTTTATTAAAAAAACTATTTAAGTAAAATAATTACATATATTTTTATTTTATAATTATATATCATTTTATATGTATAAAAATGATAGATAACAAAAAAGTTATAATTTATTATGAAAAAATTATTTTATATCAATACTAAATTGTTTAAGAATAGAAAAAGATGAAATTTTGTTTGTTTCAATTGAGTATTTGTTTTTTAATATTTTTATTAGAATCATTTTATTAGAATCATTTTATTTATTTGCCTTAATATAAGGATTTCTTATTAATATAAAATAATATTATTCAAATATAAATGACTTTTGGTTTTACATTAACTTCAATATAATTTTATACTAGCGACAAAATCTCATAATTTTAGTATATAGAGAAAATTTTAATTTATTTTATTATGTTATGGAGTATGAATGTCCTTATATTAGATGGTCCGGTAGTAGTCACGTTTGTTTCAAATAATTTTATCGTGGCCAAGTTTTTCTATATATATATATATATATATATATATATATATATATATATATATATATATATATATATAATAAAAAATATAATTGAATGGAAAATACAAATAAAAATTTATTCTTAGTCTATTTTGGAACGTCACACCTAGTATTGTGTTTTTTTTTTTGTAAATAAATGATTTTTGAATACGTCATTATGCACTACAACAGATCAATAAAGGAATGTCACATTGAAAGAATTACATTTACTTCTATAACACTCAAAGTAGTTATTATCAAAGGTGACATTACCTTACAAAGGATGAAAGAAGTCATCATCAGAAAAATATATAGGAAAGCAAAAGAAAGGTTAGTCACAATACACTTTCGTTACCCAATTAGACTTGGTGAGTAGGGTATGACATTACATCGTCATTGAGATGATCGAGGACGATGACGTTGAGACATTCTTCGACATATACTACTCCAATGAACTATAAATTGGACTTGAATTGTATGTCATATTTCAAAGGTTTACATTTTGCTCAACACAATCACAACCCACACACTACTCTCCATTACCATCTTTTCATTACGAACATTCAAAACAAGTTCAACCCTTATATGACCACCAATCACAACTCTTGTCTAACCAATCATCATAGCCTCCCACATTCGACCTCAATGCACCCATCCATCTAAATCTTGGAGACTAGGAAGATCATATCTAGTCATATACCAGTTACTAAGTGGTTTGTATGTCATCCTAAACAAAGACCAATACTAACAACTCCCTCAAGCACCATCATAGGAACATAAGGTTTTGGTCTTCCTAATGAAGTCTTCAATCCTTTCAGTGAGGATGAAGACCATCTTTGTGGTCGTTGATGATGACGAGGGGACGAACCACACACACAACTTTCAAACATTCAACCACATCTTTTGTCCCACCCCGACACTTTTTAAACTTCCCACCTAAACCACCTGTATACTACACATAATTTAGACATGCCTTTGATCATGACATTGTAGTTTATCCTCAAGGTTATAGGATAGTGGTTCAACACAAAGGAAGAAGCGCAAGATGCCATTAACTGTTTCTACATTGTCAACCATTACATGTACAAGGTCTCATTGTCAAGTCAATCAAAGCTTGTATTGCAACGAGTTCATCTTAACTTTGCATGGAGGTGTAGAGCAATTTTGCACACTAAGAAACAACAATGGGAAATTATGAAGTTGGAAGGTGTTCACACATGTGTGTCCCCCATACCATAATAAGTTGGGGTCTCAAATGATTGCACAAAACATTCATGAAATTATATAAGTTGACCCTTCCACATTAGTCTCTACCATAATAGCTCACATCAAGTCAACATTGGGGTATACAATTACCTATAATAAGGAATGGTTGGGAAAATAAAATATATACGACAATTGGAAAGAGTTGTACTAAAAATTGTCATCGCTCCTAAAACAATTTGGTTGAGTTAACCAATTTAGTGTTAAAGAAAACAAGCAACCTTCCAATCTCTTCCATAGTGATGGCAACATAAACTCATTGAAACAAATTCTTTATAACAGAGACAAGCAAGTGGAAGTCATAATGATTGTTGGGCATATCTACTTAAAAACTGCAACAAAGGCATTAGAAGATGCACAATCAAAGACAAGCACTCATAGAATACTTTCATTTGATAGGAGGAGCACCAAAAGTTGGGTAGAAGAAACGTAAAATCCAAAAGTATGACCACTAGACGGATTTGTAGTCCCCTTTGACGAATTATGATGTGATTGTGAGAAATTCTAAAAACTAACCTACTGTACTCCCATGTGTTTGCTGCATGCAAACATGCACACCATAATTACTATGTGCATCTCACTTGTGTACACATTGGAACAAGTCTCTCATGTATAATAAGGTTTATTTGGTGAACTTAGAAATGAAGATTATTGGCCTTCTTATACTGATAAGACTATGTCTAAATCTAAACATGAAAAGAATATTAAAGGGTAAGCCTAAGTCAAGTCGTACAAGGACTGAGGTGACATAAGGAATAATATGGTCGGTCCAAAAAATGTTCCTATTATCAAATGCCATGACACAAAAAAAAGAACATGCCCAAACATTGTCGGGGCCTCCAGTTCTCAGCCATTGTTTATGTTCCACTTAAGATAAAGTCTCACCATTAACTCAAATATTTAATAAATGCATATTTCTTATTTATTTTCCTATTCATGTTCAACATATACTGCATCATTTTTATAATTAAAACAAATTTCAACTAATAAACATAAAAATATCTAAAAACAATTCATAATGCCAATAATGCTGCACAAACAACACAACCATCTATTACTCAAACAAAGTGTAGGAAAATTGACATCAAATTTGAACATGTCTCCATAATGGATTATTTATTAGGGACACATTGGTCAACATTGTACACCACCACAATAGTCTCCATAATTACTTTTTGTGACCCCACACAACACAATAATGTTCATTGTCATATCAGTCATCCATAATTTTTTTTTAGGTCACACAACATAATAGTGTGCATCGTCACATCACTCTTCTAAAATTGATTTTTCTTACGTCACACAACACAATAATGTGCATCATGACATCACTCCTCCATAATTACTTTTCCCATGGACCACACCTCAAAAATAGACTCCACACATCAAGAATCTCACCAACACTAATGCATCAACATCATTTTCTCATTTATGCTATGTTTATTTCTAGCGATTTACTGTTCATGCAAACAAATTTGAGGGAGACAAGTGTGTTTGTATTCGTGTATATGTGAGAAAAGGCGATGACAAATTTGTGGGAGATGGAGTGTGTGCCTTCCTTGCTCAAGTGAAGAGAATGACAAGGAAAGTCACGTTAGATGCATTGGAATGACAGAAGTGCCCTTGCATAGTTTGGTGGTGGTAGTGGTGCACTGGTAAAAAATGAAGAATGAAAATGATTATATAGGTGAGAATGAAAATGAGAAGAATAAAAACAAAATTGAGAATGAAAATGATGAAAAATAATTGATTATATGGATAAATAAGCAATTATACATTTTTTTTCATACATAATTAATTATGATAATCGATTATCAGTATTTGTTGAGCAATAATTATGAATGTTTGACGTTAAAATGTAATGGAGATGCAACTGAGATGGTGGAGTGTTTGCTTAGCATATGAGAGGTACAAGGTTCAATTCTCCTTACTAATAACTTTATAATTCCATCAACTAAAAAATAATAATTCATCAATTACACTTAACAAATTAATCATATTTCATTTTGAATTAATTTTAACTACAAGGAAAAATTTATAATCTTACAATTTTATCTATTAAAAAAATTATTTTATCAGTCACACCTATCACATCCCTCACAAACTTTCTCCTCAAATCTCACAATCTTTCCCTTAATCCAGACAACCCAACTTTCCACACATTCTCATATCAAATCCATCTTTAGATCCAAACAAAGCATTAATGTGCCTATAATATCACCCATAATAATTTTTTCATCTAATACACACAATTTATTTCACATGTAAAAAAAAATCATCTCTTTATGTATCTAAATCATTCTCCGGCTATAAATTCAAGCATCTAGCATCACACAATTATCAAATTATTCAGCTAACACACTTGTATGCACCATACAAATTCTTTCTTCTTTCTAAAACTTTCTCTTTCATTTTCAAATGAACCAACTAACATGCACTATTTTTTTTTCAATTCTAATCATGTGGTTGTCTTTGCAAATGATCGCAAAGATAAAATAATGAAGTCGTCTACCTTAAATGTTCATCTCCTAGATTATTCTCCATCCCACACAACTATACCTTCTCTCATTTATAGAAGGAAGTTTGTGGTGCTTTGGGACTTCTAAATCAGACAACATTGATGAAGTTGTACCACCACCAACCTCAACTAACCACATAA